>JACLAA010000359.1_pt1 | contig 16216 bp, 16 predicted proteins | sample 8027891 | NCBI WGS metagenome assembly JACLAA01 (sample SAMN15724900, study PRJNA655200) | protist metagenome | isolation source: fluorescence activated cell sorting (FACS) single amplified genomes of... | place: Spain: Blaines Bay Microbial Observatory, Mediterranean Sea | collected 2016-01-19 | reverse complement strand
CGCGGCCGCGGCCTCGGCCGCGGCGACCTCGACGGGCGTCAGGCGCCGCACCATGAAGGTCGTGCGCTTGCGGCGTTGTACAGGTGGCGGCGCCGGAGGCGGTTCCGTCTGGACCGCCTTGTCTCGACATAATTCCGCCCGGCGGGCCGCGTGCGCGGCGAGCGCCGCGGCGACGGCCTCCGCGTGCGGATCGCCGAAGTAGGCCTCCGTCCCGTAGCACTGCGTCTCCACACTTTGTACATGGACCGCGGGCGGGACGCTCTCGCGGACCACGACCTCCCGTTCTTCGATCACCTTCTCGCGCGCCTCGAGGGCCGCGACGGCCGCGTCGCGCGCGGCCTCGATCTGGGACTGCTCGAGCGCGTGCTTCGCCGCGGCCTCGCGCGCGGCCCGTAAAGCGCGGTCGAGCTTCGACCGGCACTTCGTCAGCTCCTCGCTCTCCCTCAGTCTCGATCTTCGTAAGCGCTCTCTCTCGTGAGAGTGGGCGTCGCACATGGCCCGCTCGGGGACGTCGAAGCCCAAACGGCGGTTCGTCTCCGATGCGTGAGAATCCGAACGCGCATAGAGCGCCAGCTCGCGGCAGATCTCCAGCGTCGCCTTATTACAATCTTCGCGCATCAGCAACGACGCTAACCTATCTAACGGCAGTCGGTGCGCCGTCGAGAGCTTGGACTGGTGGCAGTAGGTGCACCGCCGCGTGTCGGCGAACTGGCAAGCCCCACAATATTCATGGAGGGCGTCGCCGTTGTGGGGCACCGTCGCCGTCGTGAGGCGCGACGTCGCCTTCTCCACAGCTCCCGTGCGGCAGAAGCGCAGGGGCGGCACGAGGTTGTGGGACGCATGGGACGCGGCGTCGGCGGCGGCTTGGGCACCGGCGTCGTCCGGATCAAAGACGAAGTCGTGGGCCCGGGCGAAGGTGCTGGGGACGAAGCGCTTCCGGGGGCCGCCCATGGTCCGTTTGGGCGCCCGCCGTATGATGGGGGCAGCCGACGGACGCACGCGGCACGACGCACAGCGGCGCGGCACAAGGCAGGGCGTCTGCCAGGTGCGATTTGCCCGCTGTGCCTTGTTCTCCTCCAGGCCGCCAGTCAGGTCGATGGCGCACGTCTGAACTCGCTCCGAGGCGTCCCCGCCGCCGGCGGAAGGAAGGCCTAGACATCAAAGAAGAGGTCACTACTTAGGGGCGGGGCCAACACACACTCCACCAAGCTCTAAATGTCCATGAGCGCCATGCGCTTCGAGCGCTCCTTGATCTCCTCCACCGGCACCTCGTTGACCTCGCACTGGACGCCGACGTAGTTCACGACCGTCCCGTCGGCGTCGCGCAGCGCCGCGACGAAGAACTGGTTCCAGAAGGGCGTGCCGTCGGCCTTGTAGTTCAGTAGACAGACGGACGTGTCCTCGCCCTTGGACACGCCCGTCCGAATCCTATCGACCATCTTCGGGTCCGTGCCCGGGCCCTGGAGGAAGCGGCAGTTCCGCCCGACGACCTGCGACATCTGGTAGCCCGTCAGCGTCAGGAAGCCCCTTGAAGCGTAGACTATGGGGTTGTCCGGTAGCGACGGGTCGCTCACGGCAAAATTCTGTTGGGCCGCCTGCAGGGCCAGCATCAGCCTAAAATCCGGCTCTACCAACTGTTGCGCCTGCTGGATCGGTCTAGGTACGGAATCGGTCACTAAGAGCAACGATTCTTCGGTCACGCAATCGTTTAAGATGTCTAGCGCATTATCGGGCAATTCGGAACGGATAACCTGTCTTAACTCTTTATTCTGAGCTCGCAGATCAGACACCTGCTCCATGAGACTTTCGAGGAGGAACTTCTTGCGAATCCTCGACCTTTTGGCATGCTCCCTATTCCTCTCCCTCCGCTCCACTCGTTGTTGATCCGTCATAGCTTTAGCTTCTGTAGCCTTCCTCCTCTTCCGCGGGGGCGGCGCGGCGGGCGCCGGCGCCGGGGCCGGTGGCGCCCGTCCGGGCGCGGGCGGACTCCTCGACAAATTCAATGGAGACGCGCCCGGCGGCAGCTGGCCCGGCGCGCCCGGCACGGGCGGCCCGGGCTCCAGGGCCTCCGCGGCCAGCGTGTCGTTGAGCAACGCCCACTCGTTCGCGGCGAAGCAGTCCTCGAAGATCTCGTCGAGGTCGACGGCGGCCGCCGCGCCGGCGAGGTCGCCGGTGCCGCCAAACAAGGGCGGTGTCGTGTCGGGCGGGTCCATGCTTATTGTGGTGTGTTCGTGCCGCCCGCGGGGTGCTGCCGGGCGTTTTGCGCGGGGTTTCGTGCTGCCCGCCCGCTCGGCGCCGCTGGGGAAACCGCGGAGGCACTTGGCGGCACTTGTGAAGAGCGGTGCTCTGAGGCCGCGGACGCGACGATGGGGCGGGTGAGATGCTCAGGTCAGCGCCGGAGGTCTTTTGCAAGGTCTTCCAACAGTTTCGCCGACGATCTCGGGCCAACACGTTGCGAGCACGGACGCCGGAGCTTGTTGAGGTGATTCCTAGTGTGTTACATGTCGCTAGCCGATTTCCTAGACGCGCGGGAAGCCCTGGAATCTAGCGGTCTGTAAGACACTAGCAACCTGCCGACTCGCCTAGGCCGTCTGAATTTTAGTTGACGAGACGAGCACGAGACCCGAAGTCCACCGGAGGAAGCCTCGATGCGGCTCCGCGGGTAGAAATCGAGCCTACGGTGGTCCGGGCCGGCGACCGCCACGCCGCGTGTGTTGATGGGACCGACACCACCCCAACGCCATCGGCGAAATACCACTACAAAGAATTTATAGCCAGTTCATCCCCGGCCGCCGCAGCACGGCCTCGGCCGCCTCCCAGACCTCCGCGAAGCCGCGACCCGCGTCGACGACGGCGTAGTGGTCGCAGCCCGCCGGCTCGCGGTACTCGAAGAGGCGCGGGCCCGTTAATCCCTGGTCCAGCCGATGAAAAAACAGACGCGTCAGTTCTACCGGGACGTCAACATCCTCCGTGCCCGTCGCGAGGACCACGTCGCTCCGCAACCGCGACCAAATTTCGGACTTCGTCGGGCAGGCCGCCTCGTAGAGGTCCGGTCGTTTATCGGGCGCCGCGCCCACGAAGTTCAGGACGGCTTCGCCATCGTCGGAAAGTTTTTTTTCGTGCGCGTGCACCAGGTCGGCGACGGGCGCTATGGCGACGACCAAGCGCGGCGCCGTCTGCGCGTTCGCGGCGCACATCAAGGCGGCGTGGCCGCCCGCCGAGTGGCCCAGCAACACAATTCGTCGCTCGGACAGGCCCGCGACATGCTCGATACAGTGTTTTAACGCGGCGTCCACGTCATCGCAACTCTCGGGCCAGCCGCCTTCATTACCAACGCGTCGGTATTCGACCTCGACCGCGCAGAAGCCTCTCCTCGCTAACGCTGGTGCTATTGTCTCGATAGCTGCATTACTTATATTGTATTTCTCCCGCCAAAAACCGCCATGGATGATCAGCACGGCCCACCACGGCTCCGGTACCGACGGCCGGTGGACCCGGTAGTACTGCGAGGCGTGGTCTCCATACGAAATCGTCTCGGGCGCCTCGGCGGCGCCTTCCGTGAACTTGGCCTTGAGTTCCTCAATCGAACACTTCTCCGGCAGCTTCGCGATGCTCTTCCGAAAAGCGTCGGCCGTGGCCGTGGCCGCAGCGTGCTCCTGCCTGAGTTCGGCGAGGCGCTCGATGAGCTCTTCAGTTGCTTTTACCGTTTCTGGATTCGGCACGTGCAGGGGCTCGCTCTGATTGACCTCTAGTTTCAATTTCTCGAGGCGGGCGTCGAGGTCCGCGTCGCGCGCGGCCTTTTGCTCCTCGGAGAGCAGCTCCAGTGGCTCGGAGTCCTGGGCGTCCAGGTTGCTGGCCATTGGTCTGTCCGGCTGCACAGCGATGATGCCGGTATCGTGCACGTCCGTAGGCCAGCGATGCGGCTCTTTGCACGCGCGTGCGCCGGCAAGCGGAGCTAGCGGTCTGCAACACACTAGGCATCCCTAGCAATCAGCCCTGGGAGCGCCGCCGCGACCAAAACTGCCCTTAGTAGTAATTTGATCGTGCCGAAAATATATCATTCGTATCTCTTTTGCTGCGCCACAACAGCTGCGACCCAATTTGCAGCTTCTACTGAGCTCAGAGAGCATCTCATCAGGTGCTCCCGTCCTCGTGCTGCCGCTTCGATTGCAGATTTAAGACGCCCTCTGGCCGCAACACTGGCATAGCACAGACATGCGCACGCCCGCCCTCCTCCTCCTCGCCTGCACAACAACGCACGCGACGACGCTTGCCGCGGCGCGCTGCGCCACGGGCGTCGCGCTCGCCGCCGACAGCCGCGCCACGGAGGGTAATGTTATTGCCGACTCGAAGTGCGACAAGCTGCACGAGCTCGCGGAGAACGTGTATGCCGCGGGCTGCGGCGGCGCGGCCGACGCCGACGACGTGGCGAGGCTGGTCGCGTTGGAGCTGCGCACGGAGCATTTGAGGAGCACGATAAGAGCAGCACGGCGCCGACGAAGAATCGAGGCCGGGTCGCCGCGGCAAAATCCGGTATCGTGGCGCGGCTGCGGAGCGCGCCGCTGGGCTGCGCCTTTATTGTTGGAGGCTGCGATTCTGAACCGGCATTGTATCGCGTCGAGGGCGACGGCTCGTCAACAGAATCGCAGTTCGCGACGATGGGGTCGGGTCAGATGGCCGCCGCGGCCGTCCTCGAGGCGACGTTACGGAGCCAGCCGGAGCCGTCGCCGGAATTCGTGATCGAGGCCGTGCGTCGTGCCGTCGAGGCGGGCATCCGGGGCGACACGGGCTCGGGCGGCCACGTCGACGTCGTCTTTATTGATGAGGAGGAGACGACGCGGTACCGGTTCGCGGCGCGGCCCTAGTAGTCTAATAAATTTGTGTAATTTGTGTGAATGTTGGTTGTATAGATCATTAGTTAGGGGGGCAACACAGGACGGGCTCACTCCTCGGCGGGCTCGTCGGCGGCGGCCTCCGCCTCCGCGGCCGCGGCCGCCTCGGCCTCGGCGGCGGCCGCCGCCGCGGCCTCCTCCTCGGCCTTGGCCGCGGCCTCCTCCGCGGCCTTCGCCGCGGCGGCCGCCGCCTCCTCCGCGGCCTTGGCGTCGGCGGCGGCTTGCAAAGCAGCGGCCTTCTTCTCGGCAATGGCAGCTTCCTGTCTTTCTACATAAGCCAGCCCGCGGACCTTCTCCTTGATGCGCGCGGACTTGCCCGTCAGCTGGCGCAGGTAGTAGAGCTTCGACCGTCGCACGGAGCCGCGCCTTAACACTTCAATTTTGGTGACGGAGGGCGCGTAGACCGGGAACGTCCGTTCCACCCCAATACCGGAGGACATCTTGCGCACCGTGAAGGTCTGGGTCAGGCCCGCTCCAGAACGCTTGATGACGACGCCGGCGTAGTTCTGGATGCGCTTCGTCGAGCCCTCCGTGATCTCGCACGCCACGTTCACCGTGTCGCCGGCGCTGAAGGGCGGCGGCTCGTCGCGGTCCATGGCGGCGAGCTGCCGCGCCTCGAACTCGGCCATGATCGTGCCCGTCTTGATGCCGCTCCGCGCCGCGAGGCAGGTCTGGCGCGGCGCCGGGGCCGGCGCCAGCAACGCCGATGTTGTGGCGAGGACGGCGAGGACGCGCATCGTTTCGATTGCTTAACCTCTTGGCGACGGGTTGAGGAAGCTAGTGAAGTGCTGCGCTGCCGCCGGGGCGCGCCGGGGCTGTTTTAATGACTGCAATCAGCTCTCGCTGGCACTGATGAAGGAGGGCAAGGGCAACCACACGAAACCGCGGTCAAGCCGCAAAGAGACGTCTCGGGGCAATCTTGAGACTTCGGAAGAGACCTCTCTTTGTTTCGCGCCCGGCCTGCGCTGCGCGGGTTGTGCCGGCAGGTTTAGCTTTTGGGCAGCGCTTGGGCAGCACTTCCCGACGTCGCGACGCGCTACGCGCGGAAGATGCGGAAGCAGTGCGGACAGCAGCGATGACGTTGTGAAAAAGGAGTCCGGGTCCGAGCGCTGCAGCCCTGCAGCCCTCAATATATTTACCTTGGTACCGGCTGGAGCTGCGGCGCGGCGCCGACGGACGGACTTAGCAGGTAGAGTAGCGGGTTAGCAGACAAAGAAAGAGACGAATTAGATGTATACGGGCGTGCGACTACGCGCGGCCTCGAGCACGCGGACGTGAACGTCCTCACCAGTAAAGCGCGGCGCCCTCTGAGAGCTCTCTGAGACTAGCGGTCGCGTCGGAGCTACGCCGAAGCCGACGTTCGGGAAGAAATCAAGAAAAAAAAGTAATGCTACCACATTATCAATATTCATATAATGTGCCGGGTTCCAGGTCCGGAATAAAAATCTGCAGAGTGATATTTTACTTGTAATAATTCTTGCCCGACGACCGTGCCTACGCCTGACGCTGCGGTCTACATGCACGGTGTTCGACCTAGAAACGACTACTTATTCGGTGACGTCCATCTCGTTGCCCGGCGCCGCAGCAGCTGGCGCGGGCGCGCCGACTGCCGGCGCGGGCGCGGCGACGGGCCGCGCGACGTTGGCGGGCGGCTGCGCGTCGCCGCCCGGCGGCAGCAACGGCGGCGGCGGCAGCGCTGGTGCCGCTGCCGGCCGCGGGCTGGACGGGCGCGACAGCGCTTGCAGCGACTGGATGAACGCCTCGACGAGCGGCTTGAGCCTCCGCGCCACGTCGTCCAAGTCAAAGTTCTGCTCCGAGAGTACGAAGACCTGCTTGCCGATGCTGTCGTCGCCGGCGAACTTCTTCGTGATGCGCATGGGGTCACAATTCAGCACTTCGGAGAGGAACGTGCGGAGTAACGAACCACGCGTCAGCGGGAGAGTGCGATATTGGAATTGCGCGAGGAAGGCCTCCACGAGGTCAAACTCTTCGTCCGGCCACTTTCCCTTTCTGGGGCGCTCGTCGGGCCGCGCAGCCTGCGCTACTCGGAGCAGCGCCCGCGCTACGGCGCAGTTGGCAGAAGGGTCGACGGTGCCCACGCCGAGTTGCGTCAAGACGCCTCCGGTGGGCTCAGCCGGCGTGCCGGCAGGGACAGGCGACGTTGTTGTTGGTACGGACGCGAGGACCCGTGGCGGATCCTGTGCGGCAAGGCGCTGTGCCTCGTCGGCGCGAGTGGGCCTGCTCTGGGACCGTGCCCGCTTCCGTGGGTCGAGGCGCTGGACGGGGCGGCGCAGCTACCACCGGAAAATTTGTCTGGTCGACGGCGGTACCGCCCGGCGCCACTGGTGCAGGTACAGCCCGCGGGCTGGACGAGCGCGACCGCGCGCGCCGCTGAACACCGTCGACGCCGTATCCACCGTCGTGAACAATCGAAGCACTCGCCGGTCGTTCCTGCAACGACGTGGCGAACGGCGCGACGAAGGCCTCGAGGGCGCTTGCTAAAGCCGCCAGATCGGGCGCCGACGCCTCCTGGCCCACGTACGGTCCCGGAAGGCTTCGACCTCTGTACTTCCCTGTGATGCGGTCCCCACTACAGCTGAGCACTGTGGCGAGGAAGGCGCGGGCGCTTGCGCCGGTCGTCAGCGGGAGCCGGCGCCGCGTGAACGCATCGTTGAGCGAATCTGCAATATCTGGTTCCGGTGATTCCCACTTTCCTCGCCGCGTTCTGCCCTCCTCGCGCTGCGCCGCCTCAGCCGCAGCCCGCGCGATGCGGAACAGCGGCAGCGACACCGGACTGTTGGTGGCGGCCGCTTCATCAATAGGCACGCCGAGAGCTGCCAACTCGCCGGCAACTTGTTCGGGCGTCATGGCGTCGAGTGCTGCGGGTGGTGCCGGCGCCGCGATGTCGGCCCGGCGGCCTTCTGGCGCGTCCCTGACGCTGCACGTCCCCTTCAAGACGCGCTCGGCGTCCGTGCGCACGATGCGCAATGCAGGCTTCTGGGCGGCGTTGGCCCGGAGCACGGCGTCGCACGCTATTAAAAGAGCATCCGCGGCGGCGCTCTCGTCCACGTCGAGGGCAGCAGCGACGCGGTCCGCGGCGTCGTCGAGCAACGCGGCGTCCTTCTTCTGGGCGAACGCCTCTCCGCGCTTCTGCCGCGCCGCGATCGTCCAGCCCACATACTTTTCAATGCCGTCAACGTCCACGACCTGTTTCGGCTTACCGCCGCCGAGCGCCAGCTCGTCGTGGTTTGCGAGCTTCACGAGTTCACCTGTGTGGTTTACGACGAGTGATTGGATCCAGCGACGACATCATGTACGCCAGCGCCGGTACGCGCCGCGCTCCATCTCAAAAAGTACGTCGAGCAAGCCCTGCTCGAGGGCTATCAGGCGCAGGCGGTATTGCGCCTCGGTCTCGCCCGCGGAAGACCTTGTATAGACAATACATTCCGACTCGTCGGCCACGTGAAAGTTGTCCTTGGCGGCGTCGCACGCCTGCCAACACGACTGGTACTTCGCTGAGTGTTTACCGCGCCGCGCTTCGGATTGATGGCGCACCCAGCGCCCCCTCAACAATTTATTTGCTTTGGCTTGGGCTTCGGACGCATCCTTCTCCTCGACTGCTTCCGCCAGCCCCTGGGCGTGCACCTTATACGATGCTTTGCCAGTAAGGTGCGAGCCGCCGTACCAGGTCTCGAGGCCATCCGATCCGTCGGGAGTCAGGTTCTGCTTGTAAATCCCGCCGCCGCGCGCGCCCGCCAACAGTGCAACGCCGTCGCCTTTCAGCGATTTCTTTGCAGCGTCGGCCACTACTTTATAGATCTCCGGCTTCAACAAGTCGGTCTGCGACATCTTGCTCCTACTACTGGCGCAGCTCGCGACGGCGAGGCGCACGATCTTCAAGCCGTTGATGGGCTCGTCGAGGAGTGCTGCTTCGGCAGCCGCACCTTTACCGCCCGAGTCGACGAAGTAGTCCACTATGACGAAAAGCGCATTTCTGTTCTCCTCGACGACCTCGCGGTGGACGAGCGGCTTCCTTTCGGAGTGGTATCGAATTCGGCCGCTGTTATTGTTATACGGTGCCCTGTCGGTGAGCGGCTCGTAACTGTGTCGCGTCGATGGCGTGGTGCTCGACCGAATCTGAAGGCGGCTTGACGCCGCGTGACGCACGGTCGACATCGGTTGCGGCTCTATCTCCATCGTGACGTGCGCGGGCTGGCGGGCGGCGCACGCTAGGTGTAGGCGCGCGCTTCGTTCAGTAGGGCGGCCGGGTCGGCGGCGGCGCGCGTTTGTTGTTTTACCTGCGGGTTTTGATATAAGTATCAAAATATCACATTCGGGCGGCGGGGGCGATCCCGGGCGGGGCGTTGCGTCGGCAGCGCCACCGAGAGCCAGACAGAAGAAGGAACGGACATGACGAAGGGGCAGTCGACGGCAGTGGCCTGGGCGTAGGGTGCCCACCGCGCGCGCCGACTGCGCCACGTCGGCGGGCATGCCGGTGGTGTCAACCTCGCCGCGCCGCGCGCCCGATCGGCGCCGCGCGGGCGGGACGCGCATTCCGCCGCGGCGCGAGTTCGAAGTTTGGGGCACAACAGATGGAGTGGTGTGTGTAGGACGTCATGGTGATTTGAACGCGGTGTGGTGCGAGAGTGGGTGACGTTATACGGCCCCGTTTGAGCGCCTTTTAGGCGCTGGTGCTGGCCTTGTTGGTCTGGGCGTGTACGCTGGCGCGGCGAGGTGCCGAGCCGATGCGCTGGGCGGCGAGGTGCCGTCGGGTGCTGCCGCGGCGTGCTGCGTCCTCCGCGGCGCGGGGGCTGCGATCACGCTGTTATACGGCGTCTCAGATGGCATTCACGATGAGCAAAAGGCCAGACTTGCCTGACTGAAATTCTCTCAGGAGGCCTCCGCGGGCCAAGACCCATCCGTGCTGGGGTGTAGCAGGACGCGTCGGCGCAGATCGTCGGCAATATATTGTGGAGCTTGCTCTGCGTTTGGCAAGAGGCGAGACGACTCTCCTTTGCAGCCCCCGCCTCGAGAACGACGCAAGCCATGACAAAACCACAAACTTAATACGCGTACCGTCCCCGCCGCGAGTCCCTCGACGACGACGAGTACGGCCGGTCGCGCTGCTGGCCGCGCCGGCGGTCCTGGTGCCTCCCGCCGACGCGGACCGGCGGCCGCCACGGCGGCGACGGCCCCCGCCGCCGCGGCGGCGAGGGCGCCCGCGCGGCCGGCGGCTCCCACGACATCGCGCCCGCGGCGTCCACGTAGTAGAACGCGCAGTGGTCGGGGGACCAGAGGCACCGCGCGCCGGCGGGCAGGTCCTGGGAAGAGCCGTCGCCGCAGGCCGCGAGGAGCGAGACGGCCTCGCCGACCGAGGCCGCCGACGTTTTGACGGCCGCGCCGGCCCGTTGGAGCCCCTCCTGCACATTCCCATCAAGGGAGAACGGCGCCGCGGCCATCGCGGCCCGCAACACGACGTTCGCCGCGGCGTGTCTATCTGCAGATGCCGCCGCCGCGTCGACGTCGCTCGGCGCGAGCCCGCTCGGCGGCGTCGCGTCGATGGCCAAGACCAATCCACTGGGAAACGCGCGCCGCAGCTCCAACCGCACACCGTCGGAGACCGCGTGCAACCCGTCGCCCGCGAGCGCGCAGGCGAAGCCCCGCGGCTGCTGGACGTTTTGGTCGGCGTAAGGGTCGAGCGCGCGCATCTCGGCCGCGGCGTCGCGCGCCGGCTCCGCTCTCCTGCGGCCGCCGCGCTCCTTGCGGCGCGCGGGCGACCGCGACCGGGAGCGGGACCGTTTTCTGGGCGAGGGCGCGCGCGGCGGCGGCGGCGGCGCGGGCGCCGGGCGCGCCGCGGCCTCGGCGGCGAGCTTCTTGTCGGCCATCCACGACGGCACGGAGACGCCGCGGCCGCGGCCCATGGGGCGTACGATAGTAGAAGGCGCGGGCGCCTCTACTACAGGCGCCTCTACTTTAGGAGCGAAGGCCTCGACGGGATCGACCTCGCCCTGGGCGACCGCGCGGTGATACGACGTATCTCGCAACCGGCAGCCCTGGTCGAAGTGGTCGACCGCACCACACAGGCTGCAGAACAGCGACCGTCTGTGTAATTGATCAATCCTTTTTTCCCGTTGCCTTTCGGCCTTCGAGCCCCTCCCAGAAAACTCGATGGGACACACGAGCTCCTCCTCCTCCTCCACATCCTCGAGAGGGGGCGAGAAGGCCGGCTCGACGCGCATCTGGCAGAGCACGTCCCTCCGATGCCCGAGGGGCCGTCCGTCGAGCGCCACGAATGCCTTGGATGCAGCAACTTCATTCGCGTAGTCCACGAAGCCACAGCCCCTTCTCGCTTTCGGCAGCTCGAGTCTTTCCAGTTCTCCGAATTTTGCGAGCTCCCGCTTTACTCTATCGCGGTCCCAGTCGTAGGGCAGGCCCCTTATAAACAGCCGCCGGCCCCGCATCGACTGCGGCTCATCATTATCTCTCTCTCGGCCTCCATCATCCCCGTAGACCTGGCGCCGGAAGGCCTCCGCGTCGTCGTCGGCTGCCATGTTTGCGCTCGGTGCTCTGCAGCTCTTTTAGGTGCCGGGCCCTCCCTGCTTGGCAGGACGACTCGCGCTGCTTGGAGCACCGCTGGGATTGATGCTTTTTGGCTAATTTTCGAACTTGTGCCGCCCCCAAAGCTCTTGCTTTTTGCACTGCTCTGCTCCTGGGCTGCTTGCTAGTGTCTTACCGCCACTAGCGCTCGGACGCGCTGCTTGGGCACGCCGGCGAGGGAGCGTGGCGGGACGTGTGGCGGAGGAGGGGAATTTTCCTATTAAGTTACTCCAATCGAACCGGGCGAGCGCGATCCTTCGGGCGGCGGTACGTTTTCGCGTACAAAACTATGTGCCCTTCTTCTTCTCCGCGCTCTTCAGCTTCTCGACTTCCGAGGTCCCCGGCTCGCCGCCTTCGACCAGCTTGGCGCGCCAGGCCTTGGGACACCGCTGCCACGCCCGGATCGCGTCCGCGACCCTATTCCTCTTCGGCGGCGTCGACGACGGGTTCGCCTTGTCCTTCGCGGCCGCGGCCACGGAGTCCATGGCGGCGTCTCCAGCACAACGTCGCACGACCGGCGGGGGCGCCGCGGGAGCTGCGAGAAATGGCCCTCGGGGCTGCCAACTGGTGGGCTCTCTGGCCTTCACCGGGCGCCGCCGCCGGGCGCCCCTGGTTTTTGTGATGAAGGACCCTCCCCCGGAGGGGCTGCTTGTCGCGTCGCACGCGCCGACCTCGCGAGTGTGGGAGCCAGTCCGGGCGGCAAGAGCTTCAGCGGGAGCTAGTGCAAAGCTGGCCCTGTTTGAACTTTTAGACGTCAGGCGTCTTTGGCACGGTTTGCGAGGCCTCGTATCCGCCCGCGTATCGCAAAGACGGGTGTTCCGTCCCATCGTACACATTTCCGCGAGAAAACGCACGACGACGCGACTACGGGCTATGTTTTTCACAAAGGTACTTATTACTTCTTCTTCTTCCGCGCCGGCCTACCTTGCAAATTGAGCGGCTGGTCCGCCGTTTCGGTAGGACGCATCGACGCCGGCAGCTCGCTATAGTCCACGAGGTGCTCGAAGTTCGAAGACATGGCCAACCCGTTCCCCACGTCCAGGGGCCCTCTCAACGCCTCGTCCAGGGCGCCCTCGCAGAGCTGCGCCGCCTCCCGCACCAAGCAACTTTCGGGAGTCATCGCCGGTATCACGTAAGGATTGCCGCAGTGCGGGCACACGGCGTCGTCCTCGTCGAAGATTCTTAAATCCTTCTGGAAGAGCTGGCGGCAGGCCTTGCAGACGAGTGTTAATGGGGATTCGATGATCGCGAGGTCGAGTCGTTTGCCCATCACTTCCTCGTAACATTCCGGGCAGTCGAACCAGGCGCCCGTCTTCTTGTCGCCCATGAAGATGGAGCACTGGGCGTTGATGACATGTCTGCAGCCGCCCTTGCCCATTCTTATCTGGTTGTCGTGGGGCTGCCACCTCTTGGGGCTGCCTCCGTCGCGTGTGGGGTCGTACCAGCGATCAACGACTCACCGTTTGGCGCCCAGCGCGGTGCGTGGAGCGTACTGGAGCTCGAGCGCTCGAGCGTTGCGACCGGGCGTGCGGATTGCTAGTGCCTTACATACCGCTAGCTCGTACGGCTTCGAACAACAGGTATTTTGCGGCCGCTGGGCATGCTCGAAAGCTGCGGCTCTGGAACTCGTCGCACCACTCACTCGTGGCTGCCCGTGAGCAATTAGAAGGCCTCCGGTACGCTAGTCGCCGCGCAATCAGCATACCAAGGCCAGAGATTATTTACGGCAGCTCCCTATTGGCCTTCGGCATCGAGATGGACCGCCGGCGCGACGACGACAGGCGCACGGATCGCTACGACCGTCGGCGACGCGACGAGCGCAGCGTCGACCGCCTGCGCGCCCGCGGCTACGACCGCCCGGGCCGCGGGACCGACGGCCACTCGCGGCGCCCGCGCGACGACGACCGGGGCTACGCGCGGGACCGCCGCGGCGACGAGCGGCGGCCGCGGGACGACTACGCCCGGCGGCGGCGCCGCGAGCGGTCGCGGTCAACGTCGCGGTCGCGGAGCCGCCACCGCCTGCGCACGGCCGACGACCGCGCGCGGCCGCACGACGCGTTCCCGGGGGGCTACCAGGAGCCGCGCCGCGTCTTCGTGGGCGGCGTGCCCAAGGTGACCACCGAAGAACGCTTCCGGCGGCACTTTGAAAAATTTGGGACGATCGACAGGGTCGAGCTGAACGCGGAGCGCAGTTTTGGGTTCGTGACCTTCGCGCACGCGGCCATGGTCGACGCCGTGCTGGAGACGCGCATGCACCAGTTCGAGCACGCCGAGCACCAGACGTCCTTCGTCGAGGTCCGGCGGCCGAAGCCTCGCGGTAATTTTAACTAACTTATGCCGACGCCGCTCAAACTGAGGTCGACGGCGCCGTTGAATGCTCCCTCTTCGATGGTTTGAACCTCGTCCAAATCGCCCCGGAGCGCCTCGACCTTCGTGAGGTGCTTGCCCGGCACGAGCGCCGCGCCCAAGGTGCGCCGCCTTGCCCCTCCTTCAAAGATGCGCAGCTCCGACGCGTCCCTTAAAATAAAATTGCGGTGGCGGTCCAAACACTGGAACGTCCCCGTGACGACGCGCTCGTCGCGCTCGCCATTTGTCTCATTTCGCAGCGTGAAGCGCAGGCGGCGGCCCAGTAACTGTTCGACGCGCGCGCGCGGTGTTGTCTGCTCCTGCGCCGCCATCGCTGCGGCTCCGCGGCGGGGGTCCTTGGCTTTGCTGCTTCTAGAGTCCGCAGCGATGGTCCGCTTGAGCGTACGATCAGCGGGACGACGGAGCGGTGCGAGAAGGTTGTTTACGCGGTGCCAGTTGCCACAGCGGCACGGCTAGACCAAGCTTACTCGTGGGGGCAGATTGCTAGTGTCTTACAGAACGCTAGCTCGATTTTTTAGGGCTTGCGTTTGCCGGCCTCGAGTCCGCAGGGCTCGACCCGGGCGATTGTAGGCGACCTTCTGATGCCCACGGTTCGGTCTGAGTACTCCCGACTCGCGCCTTGGCTCGTCAGTGAACCTGACTCTGGAGATAGATAAAACACGCCAGGCGCGGCGCGAAGAGCACGGATGACGCCGCGCGATCGTCGGCGCCTCGCGGCCGCGGCCGCGGCCGGCGCCTGCGCCGCCGTCTACCTCTGGATGCTCTTCGCGTGGGAGACAAAGTGGGGCATCGACTTGAAGCACCGCGACGCGCCGGCCTGGCTCGTCGGCACGTTCTGGCAGATGCAGTGGGCCGTGGCCTGCGCGGCTTTGGTGCTCCTGGCGGCCCTCTGCGCGGCGGCCGAGGGCCTCGAGCTCTGGAAGCGGCCGCCGCGGTACAAAGGCCCGCGCATGTTCCGAGGACGCGCTGTTCGCCCGCCACGGAAAATACTTGTTTGACCGGCGCAAGGACGGCAACCCGAACGTCGTCTCGGGCGGTCTGAGCCTCGTCGTCTGCGCCGCGGCCGCGTTCGTCGGCGCGGTAATTGCCCTGGCGGTTTCGGCGGGCATACGGCGGCGGCGACGCCGCGCCTATCGCTCCGCCGACGTCGAGCTCAAGGAGGGCGACGCTGGGGCTGCCGCGGAGCTCGTGTTCGCGACCGTCGGCGCGCGGCCCGACCTCGGGGACATTTTGCGAAGGGCAAATGAGGAATTGGGCGCGGACGCCGACGTCTTGATCGGCGGGCCGCAGCGCCTCATCGACGGCCTCGAGGACCGCCTGCGAGGAAGAGTGATCGAACGGATGACGTGGGCCATGTAATAGTAGTCACATTAGTCTACGTCCTCGAGCGCGGGCATGCGTCCGCTTGGCAGCGCGTCGCCGGCCCTGAATCCCACGGGCGGCCAGGCCGGCGAGTCGTAGCCCTTGCCCCCCGCCGGGTTGCACCGCATCAGCCGCCAAATGAACAGCACGAAGCCCCGCGCGAAGCCGAACTCGTTGATCGCCAGCGCCGTGTACTCGGAGCACGTCGGCACGAAGCGACAGTTCTTGGGGAGGTTCGGCGAGATCGCCCGCTTGTAGCCTCTCAACAGAACGTAGGCGAACTCGGGCTCGCCCCCGAAGTTCGCGAGGTCCGGCTCGCGCTCGGGGTCGACGGGGTCCTTCCCGGCGTCGACGAGCACGGCCACGAAGAACGCGAGCGCCGCCGCGATGAGCGGCGCGTCGCCGCCCGGCGCGTCGGCGACAGCGTAGGCGGGCGCGGCGGCGACGGCCGCGGCGACGCCCGCGGCCGCGGCCGCGCGCGGCGGCGGGCCGCAGCCCGGTTTTGGCGGCGCGGTCACTTTTTTCGCCCGGCAGAGGATGCAGGCGCGCGTTGTCTGCACTGATGCTGCCGCAAGAATGAGTGATATGAGCATAACTGCGACACCCTCGCGCTGCTCTTGCAGTGCTGCTCAAGGTCTGCACTTTGTCAAGGGCTCGACGCGCGGTTTGAATGTGATGTGTCCAATGCGGCAAATGACGATTCGTGCGACCGCTACGTTGTTCACTGCCCGTCCAGGCTGCGAACTGCACGATTTAGACTGGAGCAAAGCCCTCCAGAGTGCAGGCATGCCGGCAGGCAGACCTAAATAGGCTGATCCCAGCCAACACACCGCTGCATAGCCTTGCAGCCAGCCATAAACATATTTAAAAGGCCGATTGCTTCTCTTACTGCTGCAGAAACGACCACCGCACGAGTGCCACACAAATGAACCAGCAGCAGTATGGCAAAGGGGGCCCACCCCACCCCCTGCTGGCGGCCCAATTCCCGCAGTACGGCG
>JACLAA010003241.1_pt1 | contig 16228 bp, 15 predicted proteins | sample 8027891 | NCBI WGS metagenome assembly JACLAA01 (sample SAMN15724900, study PRJNA655200) | protist metagenome | isolation source: fluorescence activated cell sorting (FACS) single amplified genomes of... | place: Spain: Blaines Bay Microbial Observatory, Mediterranean Sea | collected 2016-01-19 | reverse complement strand
CGAACTACGGCGGCGGGTCCTGCGTCGACAAGATGGAGGAGAGGGAGTGGCTCCGCGATGAAAATGGGAAGCACTGCTGGCTGTATTGGCTCGATTGCGTCGAACAAAGTGGTTCCGTGTATTTGCTCGGAAAAATAAGACTGGAAGGAGAAGAAGATAGATACGCGTCGGCCTGCTGCGTCGTGCGCAATGTGGAGAGATCGTTCTTCATCTTACCTAGAGTCGACCCCGAGACCGGGAGCCGGTACGGGATGAAAGATGTTTGGGAAGAAGCGCGGTCCGAGCTCGTGCGACCTCGGCGTCCTGCGGTGCCTTCCATGTGACTCGTGGCCATGAGACGAGGCCTCTCGTCCAGATTTGAGGCGATTCGGCCACGCAGGTCCCGCGGTGCGTCCCGAAGAGCGAGCCCTTCAAGTGCAAGGGCGTCAAGCGCGGCTACGCGTTCGGGGACGACGACGTGCCCCGCGACAAGGACACGGAGTACCTGAAGGTGAAGTACTCGGCCAAGAATCGGGCTCCGCCGGTGCCGAGTCGGCGTCAAAAGTCAACTTGAACTTGTTGTTGAAGCGTCGATGGCGTCTCACGTCGCTTCGACGCCGTCGACGCGACGCGTTCCTCACAGGTCTCGCTCTGCAAGCGCGGCGGCCGGTGCATCGAGAAGATCCTCGGGGCCGGTTCGACGCCGCTCGAGCAGTTCCTGATCAAGCGCAAGCTCATGGGCCCCTGCTGGGTGCGCATCGACGCGCCCGTCCAACGCGACTCGAAGGTGTCCTGGTGTGTACTTGAAGTTGAAGTGTCCGACGCGAAGAAGATCACGGTAGCGAGGGACTGCCCCTACTCCGCGCCTCCCCTCGTGTGTACGACGCTCAGTGTCAAAACGGCGGTGAACCCCAAGTCGCATCAGCACGAGATCGTCGCGGTGGCTGCCTTGACTCATAGGGGTGTGGCTGTGGACGGCGCGACGCCCGACGGTGGACGGGGAGAAGACGCTCGGCTGTTCCAGCATTCCGTAGAAAAACAAGAAGCTGGCTCGAGGAGGTGGACGTGCGTCGCGGCCCGACCGCTCGGTAGTGAAATTGCCGGCGCGCAGGACGTGCCTCTCGACCCGAAACTACCGAGAGACTTGCACGGCGAGCTGAAGAAGCCGGCGCACGGCTTCTTGGCGGATCGCGGGACGGTCACAGTCGCTCCGAACGAAAGAGCGCTCATCTCGGTGTTGCTCGCTCGGTTGCAGCGGGACGACCCCGACGTGTTGTGCGGCCACAACATCCTCGGGTTTGAATTAGACGTGTTACTAGCGAGAGCTCTAGCTCTCAAAGTGGGAAACGCATGGAGCAAGGTCAGTGACTCAGCGTGGTTTCCTTAAATTTCTCAACTTGAACTTCGCGTCGACGGCGGCGTCGCGGTGCCACGCCACCGTGGCGCCATCAACGCGGTCGCGCGAGCGTCTACACGTCGCGTGAGAGAGCCGCTGCAGTTTCATGACGACTTCGTTCGACGCAGGTCGGCCGCCTCAAGCGGAACAAGCCGCCGCACCGCTGGAAGGCCGCTTCTGGGAGAGACACGTTCCACGCGTCGGCCACTTCTGGTAGACTGATCTGCGACACTTATTTAGCGGCGAGGGAGCATTTGCGAGGCGCGACGACGTATGCGTTAGCTGCATTGGCTCAAACTCAATTAGGTGTTCGCGGGAGACGATCCTTAGAACCGAGAGAGGTCGCGCAACTCCTCGGTTCTGGATCGCAGAACGTCTGCGGGTTATTACGACATGCGGCGGAAGATTGTAGATTAGTCGAACGATTGGCATTGCGATTGCAGGTGTTACCTCTGTCCAAACAGCTCACGGCCATCTCCGGCAACCTCCTCGCCCACACGCTGAAGGGCAAGCGCGCGGAGCGCATCGAGTACCTTTTGCTGCACGAGTTTCATAGGATGAAGTACCTCGCGCCGGAGAAGCAGCGCTACGACGCGGATGATGATGATGATGTGCCTTTCAGCGTCCTTGACTCGTCTCCATCGCACGATGCCGGGGGTGGTTTCTCTTTTGATTTCGAGCCATTTCGGACCGCGTCGGTGCGTGTCAGACAGACCGCGGGCGCGGCGATGGCGTGAGGTCGCTCGCATCGCCGCGGCGGCGTCGACGGGACTTCTCGTCATCGTGACGCCGTCGACGCGGCCGCCAGAGAGCCATGGTATCAACGCAGGTCGACCATAATAAAAAGAAGCGCAAGAAGGCGGACCCCCACAAGCGCCAGAAGGCCGCCTACTCCGGCGGTTTGGTGCTGGAGCCGAAGAAGGGCTTCTACGACTCGCACGTTTTACTACTTGACTTCGCGTCACTTTATCCGTCGATCTCGGCGTCCTGTGACTTTCTGGCGGCCTCACGCCATCGACGCGCGTCGTCTCCATCAGACGAGGTCGTGGATGGTCGCTTTTTCGATTTTGAGCCGTTTCGGACCACATCGGGAGACCGCGATGCTCCGCGCAGGTCCATTATCCAGGAGTATGATTTATGCTTCACGACGGTGGACTGGGCGCCCGTCGCGAAGCGCATGGAAGCGCGGGCGAACGGCGAGTCCGACGCGAAGAAGGCGCGGACGGACGGCGAGGCCGACGAGGTCGTCGAGGAGGCGGTCCGTTTCCGAGTAGAAAACTGAACTTCAACGTGACGTGGTCGCCGCGACGGCGTCCCACGCGTGTCGCTCGACGCAGGCCGAGGAGCTGCCGCCCCTGCCGGACCGCGGCGACGGCGCGAAGGGCGTCTTACCTCGCGTTTTGAAGAACATCATCTCGAAAAGACGCGAGGTCAAGGGCCTCCTCAAGAAGGAGAAGAACGTGAAGAAGCGCGAGACGTACGAGATCCGCCAGATGGCCCTCAAATTAACAGCAAATTCGATGTACGGCTGTCTAGGATTTTCTCATTCGAGATTCTACGCGAAACCGCTCGCGGCGTTAGTGACCTCACTAGGCCGAGACACGCTGCAAGCTACTGCTGACGTGGCCGAGAAGGAGTTAGGTCTCGAGGTCATTTACGGAGATACCGATAGTATCATGATCAACACGAGAACTGATGATCTGAGTGTCGTAAAAGATCTGGGATTGAAAGTCAAAAAGGCCGTCAACAAACGGTATAGATTACTGGAGTTAGAACTCGACGGCATCTTCAAGACGATGCGCCGAGTCAGCGTTGAAGTTGACCTTGAACTTTTTGTGAGAGCGGCGACGGCGTCCCACGCCGCCGCGACGCCGTCGACGTGATCATACGAGCGTCCACGCGTCTCGTTCCCGCACAGGCTCCTCCTGAAGAAGAAGAAGTACGCCGCGCTGGTGGTCAACGAGGACCCGAGGACCGGGGCTGTTTCTCTACACAAAGAGACGAAGGGTCTGGACATGGTCCGAAGGGACTGGTGCCCGCTGTCGAAGAGAACCGGTGCTCGCGTGTTAGATTTTCTGTTGAGTGGTGATCAGGCCGACGTCGTCGTGGCGAACGTCCACAAGGTGCTCGAAGACGTCGGGAAAGAAGCGAGAGAAGGTAGAGTTACGGTAGCGGACTACGTGGTTACAAGAGGCCTCAACAAGCCGGTCGAGAAGTACCCCGACAGCAAGGCGCAACCGCACTTACGCGTCGCCAAGGCCATGCTCAAGGAGGGCCGGGCCGTGAACGTGGGGGACCACATCCCCTACGTCATCTGTCTGGACGAGCACGGGCATAGCTCGAACAAAGGAGTCGCGGAACGGACCGTGCATCCTGATCATGTCGATACTGATACCACCGCTGTCGATAAGCATGCGCAGAAGGAGGGCGCCCCCGCCGTCGTCACGCCCGGCGGGCCTCCCCAAAAGCCGAGAGTCGACGTCGAGTGGTACCTCGCGCAACAAATTTTACCCCCTATTGCTCGTTTATGTGAACCGATCGCTGGCATGTCCAAGGCCTCCATCGCCGACCGATTAGGCTTAGATGCGAGGAAGTTCGAGCAGCACATGGCGCGCTCCCAGCAAGCTTTAGCTGAAGCCGAGGGCCGCACGGCGGCCTTCGTTCCGATGGCTGTTCAGAGCGACGAGCAGCGCTTCGGGGACTGTGCGCCTGTCTTAGTGGAGTGTGTGTCCTGTGGCGTGACGAAGCCCTTGACGCTCTGGCCGAAAAGAGCGGAGGACTGTGCTGATGACGCTCCACCAACTCTGAAGTGTCCCTCGTGCCAAGCGAGACTACTAGGACACAAGTCCGCGGCGTCGTGCTTCTCGCGGTTGTCGGTCGCGTTGCAGCTCGCGACGCGCGGCGCCTTGAAGCGCTACTACGAGGGTTGGATGGTCTGCGACGACGGCGCTTGCGGGGCTCGCACGCGGCAGTTATCTGGGGCCGGACCGAGATGCTTGCGTCGCGGGTGTCGTGGAAGGATGGTCGCGGAGGAGTCGGAGAAGCGCATCTACACGCAGCTCTGCTACCAGAAGGCTCTGTTTAGTGCGGACCGGGTCGCGTGCGCTCAAAACTCGGACGAGGCGGAAGTGTGTGCTTTCTTAGAAAGACAAGTGGCCCAGGACGTGGAAGCTTCCGCCTACAACTTCGTGCGGCCTTCTATCTTCGCGGTCTTCGGCAAGTACGAGTAGGTCGCGCGCCTTGCCCCCGCCTAAGAGGGTTTATTATTACTCCTTTCATGCATCGCGGCGATGGCGTGCCGTGGCGGCGAGATTACGACCGGTGGCGCTTGCACACGCGCGCGGCGACGGTGTCGTCTCGCGCGGGCCACGACGCAGCCGCACACATGCGGTCCGTCTCTGCGAGAAAGAGCTTGATCTCTTCCGCGTCCGGGTCGTCGGGGGACAGCCGCCCTAGCCTCGCCAGTTGCATCTTGCACAGCATCGCAGACTCCTCGGCCGTTACCGGGCCTTCGCCGACCCTTGCAAGCGCGCGGTTATACTCCTCGATCTCAGCACGCTTGCCCTCCCGCAGGCTGCGGGCGGGCCCGGAGTCGTCGACCGTGCGGCGGGCCCGGAGGCGGCTCGCGACGGAGTCGAGGGACCGGATACGCGGGTCTTTGCTGATGAGTGGACGGAGAGGGACCGGCGCGTCGTCGTCCTCGTCACGCGACTCGTCGGGCGCGTCGAAATAGCCGGGGTTCCAAAAATTGAATGGGCTCATCTTCGTCTCCTTTTTGGATCGCTTGCGCGGGCCCGTGCCCTTCCGGTCGCGTTTCGCGGAGGACATCGCTTTGTGGCCCTTGAGTTGAGGAGGCCACTAGTTATCAATTATTTGCCCTTGATTCGTACGGATCGCGGCGCGGCGTTGACGCGGTGGCCGGCTGTGTTCGCGCTAACACCCAGGCGGCGACTCTCGCGCGAGCACCGCAGCGCTACACTGCACTTGCAAGGCGTGGGCTAGCGGTCTGTAAGACACTAGCAGGCCGTCGACGCGACGTCGCGACGACGACGACGCCACGGTAAGATTAAGGCACCCTTAGCAGCCTAGAACTCAGACGCGCACCGACGCGACCCTAGGTAAAGTGCCTTCCACGCCCCCGAGCGACACGTGCGACGCCAGCAAAGCGCCCTCGCCGAACTCGCCGTAGTGGGGACTCAGACGCTTCTTGAAGCGGAAGGGCTCCCGCGTGTCGTACGCTACACCCGTTTCTGTGTCAGCTTCTCGAACGAACGCCAAATCGAGGCCTTCGCCCCGCCGCGACGTCGCCTCGTCGCCGATGTGCTGCAATATGAGGTCGTTCCAGAAGGGCGTGCCGTCCTTCTTGTAGTTTTTGAGGACCCTTCGCGAGGAACTTGTAGAGCGGAGTTCCCGGACTAACTCTCTCGCACTTTGACAATCAGTATCGGGACCTTGCAGCAATTCTTTATTGGTCCTTCCAAACGCTTCCACAATGCTATACCCACACGTCGCGGACCAGGCGCCGTTGCAGTGGACTATTGTTCCATCTTTCGCATCGCACAACACTATTGGAGTGCTACTGGAATCGACCATGGCCTTGGCAGCGTCGAGGACCGTCTTCGGCTGCTTCTTTTCACTGAAGCAGTCGAGGATCAAGGAGAGGAGGGCGGCCATGGTGGTCGCTCGCTCTGAGTCGCGTTACTCAGCAGCTCTGAGAGGATCAAGGTCGAGGACTTGATACGTGCGGCGGGAAATCACGCCGCCGCCCGCTGGTCGCTGTCTATGAGATGCCAGACGACACAGAGACAGCAGCCGCGATCGCTTATTGTCTAGGACAGGCGAAATCAGCCCAAAGCATCCAGAGCGTCGAGTTGAGCTAGGATGATGGGGCTTTCAGAATTGCCGTCCTCCGTCGATGACCCTTCGGGGGGCGCTCTCTGATCCCTCGGTGCGACCCCTTCCGCCGGAAACGCTGCTGCTAGCTAGCGGACTGTGAGACACTAGCAACCTGCTGCAGCAGCTGCAGAGCAACCCTCGTAAACGCAGCAAAACGAGAGCTATCACTGCTCAAAAGTAGCATTTTTGCAGCCGCGAACTGCCACGGCAGCTCCTAGCTCAAGACCTGCTTCTGTGAACAGGCAGCAGCATGACACTCGCAAGCATAGTGCTGCTCGCAGCCGCCGCCCAAGCGATACGACCAGTCACACGCCGCGCCCTCGCCACGGCACCGGCCGCACTCGCACTGCCAGCAAAAGCAACATTCGTAGAACGGCGGGGCTCACCTGAATTCATCGAGCGCGACTTACGACTCCCGACGCTGAAGAGAACCATGACGCTCACCCAGGCCTTCGGGGCGGCGCGCGGCGCGGCCAAGGACGCCCCTGATGCTGGGGATCGGACCGGGACGTACGGCTGGCCCGGCGGCGACTCGTTGGCGTACTACCTCGCGCGGCATCCCGAAATAGTGAAAAAAAAACGTATTCTGGAGCTGGGCTGCGGCACGGGCGCCGTCGGCATCGTGTGTTCTTGGCTCGGTGCTACGAAAGTGCTGCTGACCGACGGCTCTCCAATAGTCCTGGAGACGACGCGACGCAACCTCAAGACTAATAGAGCGTCGCGGGCGTCTCTGCAACGATTACGCTGGGGCTACGACGACGATTTAGCGAAGGCACAGCCGGGGAGCTGGGATCTGGTCGTGGCCGCGGAGGTCGCGTATCAACGGGAGACGTTACCCGCCTTTCTGGCGACCGTATCAGCTCTATTAAAGGACGACGGCCTCGCACTAGTCGTCATGACGCCGGAGCTGGCCGACAACGGCCGCGGGTTAGATGGTGTCGAGAAACTGATGCGGTCCGCGCCGGGCCTGGATCTTGTTTCTGTCGAATTGGGCGACGACGACGACGACGAGGCGCTGGGCACGGCGCGCTACACACTTAAAAGGCGTAAGACCTAGTTGAGCTTCTTCGCCCGGCGCACGCGCGCCTGGCGGTCCGCCTTGAGCTGGGCGATCTCCGCGGCGACGCGTTCCGGCGTGCGCACCTGCAAGGACCCGGGTTCCGCGCCGACCTGCTCGTCGTGGCGCGCCAGGAATTTCTTCGAGCGCTCGTCCTCGGTCGCGGCGTCGTCGTACTTGCCCATCCAGCCCAGGGCGAACTGGTTGTCCATCGAGTGTTTTGACGAGGGGCCCTTCGTCGTCAGCTTCTGCTCGCCGACGGGGCCGACGGCCAGGGATGTGGACGCGCGCGGCGCGGTCTGCGGCGCGAAGGCCGCGGCGGCGCCGAGCATGAGGGCGAGGACGAGCTTCATGGCTGCTAGGACCTGTGCGGGCACCGTCGTGCGTCGCGACGCCATCGACGCGACGGCTGCGCGCGGCAGACGAGCCCTAGAGGCCCTCTGGTGCTGCAAACTGCTCGCAGCGATCACGGAGCAGCGCGAAAATCCGGTGGGATAATTATGTCCTTTTGTGCGATTGAACGAGTATCGATGCATGCAAAACGCCGGGCTCGACGTCTCGTTTGGGCACAGTGCGCTTCAGGATCGGCAGCAGCCTGCCCGGTGCCGCGGCGCCGGACCACCTACGAGGGCTATCCGCGACGCGGAGAGCTCTCGGACAGAACTCCGGCGGCAGGAGTACGCAACGGTCCGCGCCGCTAGGCCGTACGGGTGCAACCGTTGGCAGCCGCTTGGTAAAACGGTGAAGGCGCACCCGGCGTGAGTGCCTGCCCGCCGACCGCCAAGCGGACGACACCAGACAACCTCGCGACGCGCACGGTCGCACGCGGGGCCGCAGCAGCAGCGACCAGCGGCGAGATAGCGGCTGCCCCGGCACCCAGCACAAGGGCTGCCCCACAGACCACCGGCTGCCCCAGCAACCTTCACAGCAGCGAACAACATGGCCGCCGACGAGGGCGACGGTCCCGTCGCCGCGTTGCTCAGGGACGGCCTCGACGCGGAAGCCGCCGCGCCGCCGAGCGTCATGAGCGCCGTGAACACGTCCTGGGACGCGAGCGCCGAGCGCGCCGCTCTGCGCGACAATCTCAACGCGTACCTCACGCGCGAGGCCGCGGCCTACAGCGGCAAGGAGAACCAGTGGAAGTCGACGCAAGGCGAGAAGTCCGAGCTTGCCGCGACGCAAGCTAAATTACTAAGGGAGGCGGAGGAGTTGAGACGCCGCGAAGAACTCGCGCTAGTAGCGAAACGCGAGCGCGACGCGCGGGAGCAGGATCGCAAGCGGGCTACCGATGAAAGGGAAGCGGCCCTCGGGGCGCTCTCCCAGACGCTCGAGTCTCATTTTACTAAGCTCGGCGACGACGAAGCGAAGGCCGCGAGGCGCCAGGCAGAACTGAGGGCGAGAAGCGACGAGGCCGCCGCGCGCCTCGAGGAGGTCGCCCAGGCCGACCTGCAGCGGAGGCAAGCCGCCGCCTGGTTGAGAGAAGAAATGGTCCGCACGGAATTGGAGCGCGAGGAGCGAGAAGCGGCCATCGCCGCCACCGAAACGACGTTAAGGGACGAGCTCCAGCGCGCCCGCGATGAAAGGGAGGCCGCCGTCGCGACGCAGACCGCGGCGGAAGGTCGCCATGCGACGGCGCAGATGCGGGAAGACGCCTGTCTCGATCGCGAGGAAGCTGTTGAGAAGCGCGAACTCGGCATGGACGCGATGGAGGCGTATCTGGCCGCGCGGGAAGCCTTTGCGGCCGAGGACGAGCGCGCGCGCAATACCCTTGCGAGGGATGTCGACGCGAGAGCCCACGCCATCGCGGCCGCGGACACGCTGTCGAAGCAGCGGTTGGCGGCACTCGGTCAAAAGTCCGAGCAGCTCGCGGCGACGCGCGACGAGCTCGAGGCCCTGGCGCTGCGGGCGGACGAGCGCAGTCGCATGGCTGATGATCGGGAGCGGGCCGCGCAATTAGCTGAGGAGCGTGCAAAGGAGGAGCAGGCGCGGGCGCTGGCGTTACTCGCGGAAGCCGAGGCGAAGCGGCGCGAGGCCGAGAAGGCGCTGGAGGACGCGTTGCGGGAGGCGTCCCGCAAGGCCGAGGAGGCCCTCGAGAAGCGCGAAGCCTTGGATAGGGAGGCGGAGCTAGAAAGGAGGCGATTGCTGGAACTAGCTGAGGCGAAGCGACGAGACCTCGAGAGGCAGTACGCGGACGACCTGAGAAAGGCCTCGGACGAGGCCGCCGGAAAACGGAAACAGCTGGAAAACGACATTCTGAGAAGAATGGACAAATTAGATGATCTGAAGAAGGAGCAGGAAGAAAAAATAGAAAGCGAACGGGCTCGGTTGCACGATTTGGCGAGACATGGCGAAGAACAGCGACGGGAGATGCTCAAAGACGTCTCCGAGCGCGCCAAGGACGTCGCTGCCCGCGAGGAGCGCGTGCGCACGCAGAAGCCGCGGATCATCACGCAGACCGTGACTCATCATAAGGAGCAGCCGTCTCTTGGCGCGTTCGGGTCCTACGAGCCTGCCGCGTCGCCGGCGCCGACCCGGAGCCCTCCGCCGTCGTATGGGGCGCAGCCGACGCCGGCCGCAGATCCATTTACAGATCCTTACGACGTCGCCGAGGCGAAAGCTGAAGATCTATACGTCGAGGGCGAGACGCAGGAGGTACCTCAACGGAAGCCGCGCATCGGGCTGGGCGCGCTAGCGAAATTGGGCGGCGCGGCGTCGCGGGCGAGGAAGGCCGCCGCCAAGAAGGCGCGCGAAGCCGAAGAAAAAGCGAAGAAGGAAGCCGCGGAAGCTGCCGCGAAGGAGGCCGCCGCGAAGAAGGAAGCGGAGGAAGCGGCGGCGCGGGAAGCTGCCGCCCAGAAGGCGGCCGAGGAGGCGGCCAAGGCTGAAGAGGAGGCCAAGCGCATGGCCCTGTGTGGAAATTACGGGCGCCGCGTCGACTCGGAACCTAACTCACTGGTTGATTTCCACACAGGCCTGGCCGAAGAGGCTGCAGCGCGCGAAGCGGCGGCGCTGAAGGCCGCCGAGGAGGCGGCGGCCGCAGAGGAACTCGCTAAGAAAGAGGCGGAGGCCGCCGCCGCCGCCGAAGCGAAAGCACAGAAAGAACGGGAGGAGGCCGCGCGTGCACTCGAAGAGCTCAAAAAACAGGAGGCCGACGCCGCGAGAATCGCCGAAGCCGAGGCCTTGGCGAAAGCAGCGGCCGAGAAGGAACGGCTGGCGCAAGAGGCGTCGGACGAAGCGGATAGGATCGCGGCGGAGAAAGTGGAAGCCTGTGTGGAAATAAATGAACCAGTGAGTTAGGTTTTTGTCATTCTGAACGCCATCGAGCAGACGCAGGAACATGGGGCATCCGACATTTGATTGCCACACAGGCCGAGGCGGAGCGCCTGGCACAGGAGAAAGCCGACGCCGAGGCCAAAGAGAAGGAGGAAGCTGATAGGATCGCTGCCGAGAAGGTGGTGGCCTGTGTCGAAATCAAGCAGTGAATTAAGTTATGAATCTACACGCCATGCAGTCACGGCGACGTTTGATTTTCACACAGGCCGAGGCGGAACGTCTGCTGAAGGAGCAGGCCGAGGCAGAAGCTAAGAAATCAGACGAGGCCGACCGGCTCGCGGCAGCCGCAGCTAAGGCCTCCGACGATGCCGACAAGGCTCAGAAGGAGGCCGAAGAAAAAGCCGAGGAAGCCGAAGAGGCCGTCGAGCAAGAGGGCGACGGCCAGGGCGTCCTGCCGACGGCGCGCACTATTGGACTAGGAGCCGTGGAGCAGCTCGGCGGCGTGCAGCGCTCCGTACAGCATCGCGCGCGGTCGCCGCAACCGCCCACGTCGCCCTACGCCGGCGCTGAAGCTTATACCTTGGCCTACTCCGGCGCCCCGCCGTCGCAAACAGTGCATAAATCAAATTGACGCGGCGCGTCTCCCTCCCTGCTGAATAGCACCCGACTCAATGGTTGATTTGTACGCAGGTCGCAAATCCTGGCGGGGGCACCGCCGCCCTTGCCACCGCCCGTTAGAAACCCAACCGGGCCGACCAGCGCCAGGGAGAACGCGCTCGAAGCCCGGGAGCTTGCTTTGGAAGAGAGATTGCGCTACGTGGAGGCCATGCTTGCGGCAAAAACGAGGATGGAAGGATCGGTGTCGCGGGGCGCCGCGTCCCGCCACCCCTGGATCGAGCCTCGCAATTGTGAGCCGCCGGCCCCAGGGAACAATCCGGGGGCGGTCGTCGCGTGGTGCCGCGCCGTCGGCGAGGCGCTGAACGCGCAGCAACTGGCCGCCCACGACGCGGTCAAGCACGCGCACCACCAGATAAAAATGACGGCCGCGCCGGGCGCTTCGGGCGGTAACGCCTGGGCGCTGCTGCCGCGGGACGTGCGACACGCGCTGCGCGACGCTGTCCAGCAGGGCGACGCTGTGCGACGGGCCGTTGCGGATTTACAAGCCGTGCTCGTGAGAAGGTTCTTAAGATTATGCGCGTCGAAGGACGGACACGAGCCTGACTCGGCACTGAAAGATGCTTTAAGGGTTGTGCGAGGCGCGGCGTCTCGGGAGGTCGTCCGGCGGAAGGCGCTGTGCGCGGCGTTGCATGATGCGCAGTACAAGGCCGCAGACGGTGTGCTCGCACGCATCCGCGACCGACCGCCCTCGGCATCTGTCGCTAGAGATCTCTTCCGACTCCGGAAGAACCGCTTCGACGCCCTGCGCCTCCGAACGCCGGCCGCAAAAGCCCGCTTCGCCGCGGCCACGGCTAAATGGAGTTCGGCCGAGTTCAGACGTCTCCTGCGACAGCTTGCGCTGCAGTTCAACGGCGACCGCGCGCGCGCGTTTCCCGGCGGCGGGGCGTCTTCTTTAGAGCCAGGCGTCTTCTACGGCTTCGAGGACGCGGTACGAGCGCAGCGTCGATGGCCTTCCAACTTCGCGTCTGCCCGAGGCCACAACATCCCTCATAACTCATTTCGACACGCAGGCGCAAGCTCACGCCCCGGCGCCGCGCGTAGAGTGTAGATTCGACGACGACGGCGACGACGGCGGCCACGCGAACCGAGCCGCGCTCGTGTTCCAGAGCCCCAAGGATCTCGTGAACTGCTTCGAGGCGCTCGAGAACGACGGCCGCCTGGACATCGTGGCTGTGTCGAACGGCTTCCTAAACTCGCTCAAAGATGTCGCCGACGAGGACACGAAGCCGACGTCGGCGCCGCACGAGGTCGCCCTCGCCGTCGACCTCTTACGACAAGGTATCCTGTGCGACGTACGCTTGCGGCTTCGGGCGCTCGAGCGTCCTCAAAGACATCTAGGGTCGTTGGCTTTCCTGGCAGACGCATCAACGCACGAGGAGATCCTCTTGCCGATATGGCCGGACGTGTGCCACTACGACGGCTGGTCCCCGAACATCAGCGCTCGCGACCGAGTCCCAACGGTAGCGAAGAGTGTGGACTTCGCGCCGCGCGACTACCGGAAACCTGCTAGGTGGGGGCAAACGAACTAAGTTTTGGTCGTTACTAGAAGTTGCTATCGAACCAGGGGCTAGAGGGCGCCGGCGGCGGGAGGTCCGGCGGGCCGCCCCGCGACTCCGGCGGCGGCGGCGGCGCGTCGGAGGTCGCGCGAAACGCGGTAGATGCATGAATGGCGGCGCGCAGCTTGGATTTTATGCTGCTTTGGGTGCCCGCCGCCGTCGCCGCCGGGCCGTCGTCTGCCTCCATGTCGCCGGTCACCAGCAGCTTCGCGCTGAGCCAGCCGATCGTGTCGCCGGAAATCACGCAGCACCGTTCCGCGCCGTCGTGCGTCGTCGCGCGCTCGCGAATGGTAACCACCGTGCCACTGGGTAGGTCCGCGACGAGCGCCGAGTCCAACTCGACGCCCGCCCGCAGGCGCGCCCCGCTTTTGCCCGAGACGACGAAGACCGGTGCAGCGGGTCCGCCCGCGGTCTGGGCTCGACCGGCCTCGATGTCGGTCTTAGCGCCCGTGCGCGACGGGAACCAGCTCGACCGTGACGGCGCTGGTGACGGGGCAGGCGCCGGCGCCGCAGTCGTCTGCGCTTTCAGGTCCCCTGTCGGCGCTGGCTGGGCCGGCGCCGGCGGCGCTTCCAGGTCCGTTTCCGCGGGCGCCTTCGCGGCCTTCTTCGTAGGTCCTCTGAACCAGTTCGACCGCGACGCGCCCGCCCCCGCCTTGCTCGCTTTTGCCGGCGCTGGCCTCTGCGCCACCGTGGTCGGAGCCTTCTTGGTTGCTGCGGGCCTCGGAGCCGCCTTAATTGGCGCCTTGGCCGCCTTCTTGGCACTCGCGGAGCTTTTCGCGGGCGCGGTAGCCGTCGGCGCCTGGACCGCCTCAGTCGCCGCGGGTGCCTCCCGCGCCACCGCCGGCGCGCCATCGTCGCCATCGTCTCCTTCATCGTCGCCATCGTCTTCTTCATCGCCGCCGACGTCGAGCGAGCTCGTGCTCCGGAAGTTGGAGAGGGCGCGAGCAAACATGGATCTCATAGATCCTTGCCGCTGTTCGTCCGATGCCCGCGCCGATGCCCGCGGCGAGCTCCAGGGGCGGATCTCAGACGTCGAGGAGGGCCGCTTTGGGGTCGTTGCCTTGAGCTGCTTGCAAATGTCGGCGAAGCTCGGCCGCGCGTCCGGCTCGTCGGCCCATGCATGCCGCATCAGCTCACGCATGTCATTGGGCATGTCTTTTGGAACTTCCGGCCGCGCGCGCTTGATCAACACCTTCGAAAGGATCTGCTGCGGCTTGAGTCCCGCCCACGGGAGGCGGCGGTCGTAGATTTCCCAGAGGACCATAGCGTAGGAGTAGACGTCGCTCTTCTCCGTGAACACGTTCTCATCAAGAAGCTCCGGTGCCATGAAAGCGGGCGTACTCGCGAGACCGCCGTCGCGCATCGTCGTGGCCGTCGTGGAGGTCTTCAAATCATCGGCCTTGCCCAGCCCGAAGTCGGAGATTTTACCGCGGCCGTCCAGAGTCAGCAAAACGTTCGCGGCCTTCAGGTCGCGGTGCTCGATCTTGCACGAGTAGAGGTAGGCCATGCCCTGGGCTACGTCGGAAGCCCAAAACCTAAGGTATTGAGGAGTTATCAACTCATCATCCTTGTTGAGAGCCTGTCTCAAGGAACCGCCGGGCATATATTCCATCACTAAGCCTAGGTACGTGGCGTCGGTCGTGATGATTCCCAGCACTTGCACGATCCGAGGATGTCGTAATCTAACCATGATCGACAACTCCGTCGCGAAGGACTGATACATCTTCATGCGCTCGGCGGCGGGCACACCAACCTGTGCGGAAATCAAACGTTCGGGTGAATAAGCCTAAGACGCCTCGTGCGAGGACGCCAAGCACTCTCGTGCTGCGTCGAGGCTGCCAGAATAATAAATAATACCTCCAGGCCGGCCTGACGCACTGGTTGATTTCCGCACTGACGCCAACCATGTTGATGCACTTGATGCAGACCGTCTCGCCCGCGTACTCGCCGAGCTTCACCACGGCCTGACCGCCGCGTGCGAAAGGGTCCGGTTCCACGTCCGGCTTGATCTCGAAGTCCTTCAGGTTTTTACGTTTGTCCCGCCGCGCCGCTCCGTGCTGCAGCTTCTTCTCCAGCGTATCCGCAATGTTCTTCACGTTCTTTTTGAATGAGTCGTCGCGGTTCAGCGCTGCGAGAATCTGCTTATCCCTTTCAGCGCCCGCCTCGACGGCGGCCAACAAGTTCTCGTCGCGTCGCACGCCCGCGTTGACCGCCTTCATAATATTTCGGAGGTGATTCCTATCGCTGTCCTTGCGCTCGAGCATCGCTCGCATACCCTTGTCGAGCTTCGCGAGGCCCTCCTTGACCTCGAGCCGGAACTCGTGTAGCTCGGTCGCGATCTCCACGGGCGGCACGTGAGCATCAACAGCAACAGACGTGATCGCAACGGCGTCCTCCGAGAGCGCCGCCGCTGCCTTCTCCTCGGATTCCCCTTTCTCGACGACGCGCTGCGCGACGAGCGCTGCGATGGACTGCTCGATCTGGTACGTCCGCTCCATCATCTTCGCGTCAATGGCCAGTTGATAGCTTAGTCGGAAGACGCCCAGCTGCTCGACGATGCGCTTGTCGATGAGCCCCAGCTTCTTGACGTGACTCTGCATCGTGAACGCGCGCTTGAGCCACCCCTTCTGCCCGAACGCGCGCACGGCCGCGTGGAATTCCTTCAGTAAGTCGATGAGCCGCTGCATGTTCGCCTGCGCCGTCTCTTTGCCTTCCGAGCACTTCGAGACGTTCTTCGACATGAGATCAACCACGTCCAGGACGTCGATGACGCGCCGCGCCGCAACGAGGACGTCGTCGGCCTTCTCCGAGAACTCCTCGACGTCGCCGAGAATCCCCTTGACGACCTGGCACAGCGGCCCGACGAGCGGCAAGCCGCTCGCGGCGCCGAGGAGGGCCGAGGTCACGGTCATCCCTCGCTCTACGACGGTCTGCGTGTCCTTCTGCCGCTGCAGCAGAGCCTCGCGGGTCTTCGGGTCGTAGCCCTCGTCGGTGCTTTGAAGCGCCGCCGCCTCGCCGCCGCCGCGACGCCGTCGCGCGAGCTTGGCGGCCTTTCTCCTACGCCAGACGACGCCGCCGCCGAAGAGCGCGAGCAGGACGACAGCCCCCACGGCGCCAATGCCCGCGCCCATCGCCGCGTCTGGGCCGCCGCCGCCACCGCCGGAGCTCCCTTCGCTAGCAGTAGCGGCGGGGGCGTCCTCGGTGGCGGGGGCGTCGTCGTCCGGTTCGGGTGCCAAAGCCGTCGTAGGCGTCCCGACCGCCGTCGTTTCGACGTCTGCGAAGTCTTGATCAACACCAGCTACGGTCGCGGCCGTCTTTACTGCGGCGCTTACCTCCTCAGCCGAGCTGTCTTCGATCAACGTGCTGACAGATGCAGCTTCCTCCGCGGTCTCAACC
>JACLAA010001322.1_pt1 | contig 16228 bp, 10 predicted proteins | sample 8027891 | NCBI WGS metagenome assembly JACLAA01 (sample SAMN15724900, study PRJNA655200) | protist metagenome | isolation source: fluorescence activated cell sorting (FACS) single amplified genomes of... | place: Spain: Blaines Bay Microbial Observatory, Mediterranean Sea | collected 2016-01-19 | reverse complement strand
GAGCTGTAGTGGAGGAGAGAGCTTTTCAAGGAAACTCAAAAGTTCACGTATTTTTTAGACCTCTCTTTCTTTTTTTAAAACCCTAAAAATACTTCGAGAGAGAGAGAGAGAGAAAAAGGAAGGGAAAATTCCCTCTTCTTTTTTACGACTTTGAGAAATGAGCACATTCATCGAGCGATAGGGGAGACGAAGAAGAAGAAGAAGAAGAAGAAGAAGAAGAAGAAGAGAAAGAAAGATGACATCGACGTCGTACTCGATAGACGAGAATCTGCACGACGACCTGTACGAAGCCGTCAACGATAAACTTTTAGGTTCGGGATCGTACGGTTTGACGAAACTCATGAGGGAAAAATTAACCGGCAAACACTACGCGATCAAGTACATCGAGCGAGGGGACAAGATAACGGAACACGTCAGGCGTGAAATCGTGAATCACCGAAATTTGAACCATCCAAACGTGGTGAAATTTAAGCAGTGTTTGCTCACGCCGACGCATTTGGCAGTCGCGATGGAAGCAGTTGGCGGTGGAGAACTCTTCAGTTACGTCCAACAGCAAGGGAAATTTAACGAGTCGCAAGCGAGGTATTTCTTTCAACACCTGATTAGCGGGGTGGAATATTTACACAACATGAGAATCTCACATCGAGATTTGAAATTGGAAAACACGTTGGTGGATTTGAACGAGACGCCGACGTTGAAGATTTGCGACTTTGGGTTTAGTAAAGGTGGTTTTGATTCGCAACCAAAGACGCAGATTGGTACGCCGGCGTATATAGCTCCAGAGGTGTACGCCGGGGTGCAACCGTACGATGGACAAGCCAGCGATGTGTGGGCATGCGGGGTATTGTTATACGTGACTTTGGTCGGGAGGTACCCTTTTCAAGATCCGAAAGATCCCGGGAGTAGCCATAAGATGATGCAAAGAGTGTTGAGCGGGACGACGGAGATTCCGAGTTCTTTGAGTGAGGAATGTAAGGATTTGATGGGGAAGATTTTCGTGACCGATCCGAAGGAAAGAGCGTCGATTGAGGATATTTATATGCATCCGTGGTTTCGACACGATTTGTCGCCGAACGTGCCGCTAGGGAACATGCAACCTGGACCGGCGGATGGGGACATATTGAAGGAGTTGCAGTCGCTAGAGGAGATCAACGCCATTGTGGATGCCGCGAAAGTCGCGCCCAAGAAACCAAAAGGGACGTGGGGGTACGATGACGACGACGACGATTGCGATCACATGGGCGGGTCCGGGGATCTGGGCGGGTCCTTGGATGTTGATTATTGATAAAGTATATGTAACTTGTACCATGGTACCATGGTACCGGTACCTAGAAAAAGAATATTTAATTAAGAGAAGTAATACCGAGTTGAACGTGCATTAACAAAATAAATAAAGATACTCATGCGCTTTCTTTCTTTCTTTCTCTCTCTCTCCCACTCTCTCACTCTCTCTTTGTCTTAGCCAAATCATCGTCTATTAAAATCGGTTTTCCGGTCGACTCGCCAACCAACTCTTAATTCCCGGCAGATTTCCCACGTTTTCAATCACTCTATTCATCTTCGGGCAACTCTCCCTCGCTTTCTCGGCTCTAGCCGCGTCGTCAAACGTTTGCGTCATTGTGACGTACAAAACCACATCAGCCAAGGACAATTTATCTCCAACCACAAACCCTTCCTCGCCATTTTCAATCACCTTTTCTAATCGTTCGCACCATTTTGTCATGTCTTCGTTGTACCACTTTTCCTTTTTCGCAATCTGCTCGTCGTCCGGCGGCGCGAATGGGTTCCCTCTCACTTTCGCCCACGCGTCTTTAACATCTCTCACGTGTTCTCCAAACGCGTCAATTCTCCAACTCTCCGCCATATTTTTACCGTACAAACCTAAATCTCTCGCCACATACCGTTCGATCGTTTTCGATTGTCCTATAGACATCCCGGCATGTTCCAAAATCGGCAACCTATCCAGATTTTGCTTAAACAACCCACGTTCTTTATCCAATGGATGTTGCTTCTCAATCGTCGGTTTGTTATCGACCATGTTGAATTTGTATCTAAAATCCTCGTAGTCGCACTCGGCAGCTGCGAATAACGTTCGGATCACTTCCGCCGCGCCTTTCGCGTCGAAGTATCTCAGAACCGCTGTGGTCTTTCGTAACGTGTTCGTCTTGTCTCTCTTGTGCGCCTTGATTATCGCAATCGCGCCAACAAAACCAACGAAGAACGCAAACGGTTGCGAAGAGACGACGTCTTTTGAGACCATCAAAAATTCAGGCGTCTGTCCTTCAACCGGTACTGATCGTTGCTGTCGCTGTTGTTTCTCTTTCTTCGACGAAGGCGCGAGTTGTTTTGCTGATGATGTATTGCGGGCTTCGATGACGAATTTTGTGGTACTATGTTTACTACTACTCGACGACGCGAGGAGATGACCCAATCGTCTGGAGGAGGAAGAGGAGGGAGAGTACGACGCGGACGCTCTGAAACTCGTCGCCGAAGACGTGGACAAGATCAACGACATTTTATTTATGCTCTTATTATATATCCGTCTTGCTCGACGAATTTCTTGTGAAGATACCTTGTTTTTGTCAAACGTAAGGTATTCAAAAGCGACGATTGGGCGACGAGTGTTCACAATTTTTCTCTGCACATATATTACAAACTGAGTTCCTCTTCTACTACGTATAAATACTACCAACATCAGTAGCGACTTGGTGTTGTTGTTCGTTCTCCAACGTTTGCACTCTTCCTCGGACAAAGACTCGCTTTGTTCTCTGTTCTAATATTACAGCTCGCAACAAGTTGGCGCTGGCGAAGAGGAAGCCACAACTGGCAGCCCACGTGTTGAAGTGTCCGTTTTCTTCGCCCAACATTTCCAACGAGTGCGCGTTTTTTAACCAGACAAGTTTGCTGACGATCCAGGTGACGGTTGCACTCATCACTCGCGCGACGGAGTCACGGTTGGAGTAGTTGGAGGTAGCGAGGCCGATAGGGAGTAAGGCGCACCACCAAGCAAAGTATTGCGAGGTGATTACCGAGTTGAATGCGACGAACGCGAACGTCTGCGCGAACATGGCGAAAGGAAGATCGTATGCAAAAGCTATCCCAATAAGAAACGTCAAACTGTATTGGGTGATTTTGCTCGCCCAGGCGTACATTTTGGTGAGCGATTTGGAGAGGACGTACGTGCCAAAACCGGATTCAGCATCTTCAATGGCGGTGTCTAAGTACACGCTGAAGAAGTTCGGCGCGAAGTTGTGTCTCGGGTCTTTCCGAGAGACGTGATATAATATGGCCTCGTTTAGATATTTTTGGCCATATTTCCAGTAGCACACGAACGTCACGACGGAAAAGGAGGCGAAGGCGATGCTCGCGAGTAAGAGTCGCGCGACGTTGAACACGCCGTTGGCGCTGAATATACTCTTCGAAGCTAAAGCGCGCGCTCTTCGCAGTCGTCTGGTCTCTTTTGTTTCTATGGCTATCGATTGACGATCGATATAGTTTTCTTTAAGTTGTTGCTCATGCTGCTCTTGACCATCACCTCTTCCTCCTCCGGACGACGTTTTTTCTTCTGTACTCCTACTCCAGGCATATCTGCTTTCCAACCTCGCTCCACCTCCCCCGCCGTAATAATTCCAATTCACATGATAATGCACGTCCAAAACCACAATGAATGGTACCGCGTATATGATTGGATACATTCGAAAATGCACTGCCAACCCAAAACTCACCGCGGAACTCAATATCGTTCCAAACATCAAACTCTTCAACGAGAACAACACCAAAGCGTTGGCGAGAGCGTCGCACGACCCTCTGGTGCTAATCGCCATCGTCAGTGGATTAAACAGATACAGAGCAGTCATTTGTAGCGTGAAATTCTCCGAACATTTTCGTTTGTGCAAGATGGAATACACCAGTTTCCCGCAGTACACGTCACACAAACTGAATAAAACCTTACCAAACTCGGCGAACCAGAATACATTTGGCGTCAACATCCACGCTAACAAAGGGGTGTATCGGTACGTGTTTCTTTCGTACGGCGATTGGTTGTTGTACACATATCTGGCAGCATCTGTAAACACGTCGTAATCGATATCAGTGTATCGAACTCCAGAGAAGAAGGCAGGGTTCGCGTCTTGGACTTTACCAAAGAGGATGAGTGATACGCGAATTGCGAACGCGTAGTAGAAGATGCTTTTGCTCGTCATTGGTGGGAAGAGGAGAGACTTGACGCGAGAGGAGGTGGACATGATGAGATGGACGATCGAGACAGAGAGAAAGAACGATGAATTCAGACTCTCTCTATCGCTCTCTCACACACGCACGCGCGCGCGATCTCTCTCCGTCTTTTTAAAGAAAATTGCGTCCAAAATGTGTGAAATTTTGTAAAAAAGTAACGACCAATCGCAAAAAAAAACACGAAAAGATATATCTGTGTGTGGTTCACGCTTTCCGGGCGTCGAACCCAGAGCGGATAAAAACAGACGAAAAGCGTATTTTATTCGTGCCTACCATAACGATAGATTCTGTCAGATCTGAAGCTCTTGTTCTGTGCTCTTTTCTGCTAACGCGATGAACAATGAACTCGTTCGAACGACGCGAATTTTTTACGAGCATTGGACGACTGCCGACGCGTGGGCAGTGCACTGCTCTCGTAGTCTTCTCGCGCTGTCTGCTCTGATCGAGACCGTTCGGTTAGTTTCGTTGAGTGATAAACAATGGATCGCGGTCTTGGATGATAGCGAGGTTCGTTTCCCGGTCTGGGTACGAAACGTTCATTATGGTGTTTTGGGTGTTTTGGTGGTTTCTCCTGTTATCTCCTTCGATGCGAATCGTTGTAAAAATGGGAAAAATACTTCAAAAATAAACGCGAGAGTGTGCAAATTTTGCGCGTTCGTTGCATTTTTGGCACACTATCATATATTCTGGCATTCTTTTCCGGTGTCTATAACTGGTGGGACGAGACTGAATACGATCGGTCTTGCAGCACACGCCTTAATCACGTGGAAAGGTAATGCAGTCGCAAAGGGTATTGGGATTCTTTTTTTACGCTTCGCAACATGCTCAATGTACGTTGCGAGTGCACTGAATAAGATCACTATAGAAGATAGCGCATGGAGGGATGGAACAGCGGTTAGTAAGACACTGATGTGCAACTCAGTGGTGCGTAGGAACTTTTATATGACCTTGCAGCATATTCCAGACGTGCTGAAGACAGTAGCGACATGGGCGACATTGGTATCAGAGCTTGGAGGAGGTATTCTTTTGGTTGTTATAGTTTCACGTGGGACAGGATGGAATATAATTACTCTTCTCTGTACTCTTATATTTATGCATATATCCATGGGTGCAATCATGGTTGTTGGATTGTTCAATCTATCTTGTTGTGCAAACTTACTGTGCTTTCTACCTAGCCAATGCCATCATCAAACAAGGAGTGCAACTGCTAAATCATCTTCTCTGTTCATTATTTACACAACATCTATGGTTGTGTTAATTTGGTTCGTTAGTACTCGTAGCATTTGGAGCGAAAATTGGCATATGTTTACGACTCCACCGAATGCTTGTGGTCATTTCGTCCTTGCTGTAGTGCGTGACGGAAGTGATGTACATGAACAGGTTCATATAGTATACGATGAACGTCCAACAAGTGTAAGTACAGCAAGAATACCTATAAATTTACGCTACTCAATAGCCGCACGTGCAGATTTACTGAACCACGCGGAAATATGTATTGATCATTTTGTAAGTTCAGAAGATCACAGATCGTTCTGCTCCACGTTACAGCACTACGCACTGAAATTGGCCGCTATGACTTGCGAAACTAAGAACCAAGCTGATAAGACAAATTCAAATGCAGCGATACTATATTGGGAATCGGGATTGCGAGGCACCTTTGGGCAAAGATACGCGCCGTTGTTACTATTGAATGTCTCATGTAACGCAGAATTTGTCCAGACTTCGCCGAGCATTGCACCAGAATTTTTAATTACTCTTTTGAGAGAGCCACGTGGGTCTAACGAATCACAGAGAGTCAAAGAAGCTAGACAAGATGATTTATGCCAGAAATCCGAAGAGTTCTAACGCCTGGAGGTAGAGTGATAGTAGCTTTCAATTAATGACGTAGTTGTAACAACAGTAATAGATTACATCATATTTTCACCCGCTGCTGATGAACTCCATTTAATCACCTCTACATTTGATCCGAGTCCGTCATAAACATCCTTTTTAAGTTTGTACTGCTCGAGTATCAAAGCTAATCTCCGCGAGTTATTTCTATCTTTCACGTGGTATGCTTGCACCTGATGAAATGTGTCCCCACGAAAACGAACCATCATATTCTCCTGCGGTTTAATGGTGAAGTCCGGACGTTCTTCATATTCTTTAAGTGTCAATTCACCATCTCCGTATTTCCACAGTTGCAACCCTCCACCGACCATATATTCTGGAATATTCACGTAGATCACATTTACCTGGTACGCGATATAATCTTCATCATTTATCATGGAACCAAGAATCTCGTTTCTATCTTGATTTGTTTTGCGCAAATTATCCAAATGTATACCAACCGCAGGATTTTCATTCGATTGCGCGGCTTTGTAGTCCAACGAATCGCAATAAACTGCATTCAACACTAATACATTCACATCAGGTAGCTTAACCTTCCGGATTAGATTTTCGAAGCATTTATTGTACTCATTCTTGGATATCTCATCAATACTTATGTCCTTGAACGTCATCGTGAATCCATTAGCGTACGATTCGTTTCCATCAGTTTTCTTTGCATCCAAGAATGGATGATGCCTCGTGCACATCCGAATTTCCTCGAACTCAATCGCAGATAAATAGTCGTGATCCATTAGTACGAGCGGTTGATCGTCCTCACACTCAATCACTCGCTTTCTAGCTCCTGCACGAGTGTAGGATTCCAACATCAACTGTCTAAATAATACTGGAGCATATTCAAATGAAAAGAACTTGGTGTCTCTAGTGCTCTCTGCATTCGCAGCAGATGACTCTAAATCTGGGGAACCCGCGTTACAAAAATGTTCGTGCAAAAGTATTGGAGGAAACTTTTTAGGTCTCTCTTTGCGATGGGATACCGACATTCTGCCTGTCCAAAATATCATTGAAGCTGACGTTGGAGAACTCCGCAATGCAGAAACTGAGCACATGTGATCAGCTAGGTTATGTAGGAGAAACTCGATAGCATATACCTGTGACTCTGAAGAAGTCATCCATTCGGTAATCCATCTTTCCACAGCAAATTCAAAAGAGTTTAAAAGCCTATGAAGTGCCGGTATAGCTGAGCGCTTTTGATCTACTCGGCCAAATCTAAAGCTCCCACGACTCAAACGATTCATAAACTCGCCGTTACTTTTCCCGAAATTTCGCTCGTCATACAAAATGTCCACCTTCGAATAATCCGCTGCCATCTTCACATCTTCTTGACTTCGAGTAAGGGCAAGAACAAAGTCACCACAATATCTCGGTGGATGAGTATACATGTGCCACATCCCAGTCCAACTAGGCAAGGAAACGACGGCGCCAAGCATAAACACAGAAATACTTGAAAATATCGACGCGTATTCCCTGCGATTTTCTACCATCGCCGCTTTTTTACGCTTATTGATCGATTCAGAGGGTAAAAACAAAAGTAAATTTGCGCAACACGTCAGGCTGAACAAAGCAACCCGCATAGTTACGCCTAGCACTACATGGAATAATATGAAAGATAATATAGTCAGAAATAGAGTGTGATCCCATCCATCGGACACACCCATGGTTAAGAGAATTGCACCTCCTGTTTCCAATCCCACAACGAACCTTGTCAACGTAACCGTGATGAAATCGGGTAGAAGTACCCCTACTTGATCCCAAGGATACTTGATGTGAGACTTACATGATAATGTCCTCCTAACAGCGGTTCCCGTGACCCATTCGCTCCCTTCCACAATAATTTTATTCAACCCAGTAGCGGCGTACATAGCACAAGTTACAATCCTCACAAAAGCCACACCAAATCCACGAGCATCGGATGAAAATGGTGGTGGTGTGTCTATAAATAAATGTCCAAGCAATCCAGCGATCCGGAGTCTGGAACCACCAGAACCCGTACATAGTACTGTATTGTACAGTCTGTACAGAAGTAGGACTGCCATGGTTAAACTAATCCTTTGTTGAAACCAGAAACCCGGTGAATTCGACCGTATTAGCAGGGTTAACAACGCTACAAAATGAATTATCACTAACAACGTCGGAAAACTTTCCCCGTCTTTTGTTAAAAGCCACTTCTTCCCAGCCTTGTGCTCTAGAACGTCTATCATAGCGTGATCGCTCATGCAGAAGATTTGAAACAAATCGATCAGGCTCGCACATGCTAGCATTCTGCGAGAAATGGTGGCACCCGCAGAGCTCGTTGTCATCCATCTGCGCAAGAATAACTTTAAGTCAGCGTTATTGTTGAGGTGCATTTTGGTAACTGTCACCTTCCTCGTTTGTTTTCTTAGGGAAAAAGAAAAATTGAAGTACTACTCGTAGAGCTCTTGGAAAACTGGGCGTCCCCCAGGATACAACATAGAGGACATGATGATGAACGAGGACGTGATGATATGATGGTGACGCGATGCGATCGAGTTTCGCGGCAGGGAATACTACACTAAATGAAGACGTTTTCGTCCCCGTACCCTGACTATATTGTCAAAAAATGCCCTCGAAAAGTCGCGACTGGTCTTTTAAATTTTTATAAATTTTTGTTTTACGATCGTACATATATTACACTATCTGCGCACGTAACGGCACCGCGTAATGGGACATACACGGATAGTTCACACGACACGGTACGTATCTTTCTTTTCTTCAAAGTTTATATACACGTATTTATATACATCAAGCACCGGTAACGGTAGCAGAAAGTTGTCTAATACGCAACAGTTACATCCAAAAAACGTATCGGAACCGAAATGTAACGCACCACAAACGCACACAAACGCGTCCACATGAAGAGAATAGACTGAAATACTAGAATAATGCGTTACTTTTAATTGTTACCCTGAAATGAACCTTGGGAGGTCATAAAATATGATGTATAGACGCCTCCGCCGCGGCGTATCGTGGCTTGTGACTTGCCTCGCCTCAGCAACCTTCGTCCATGTCCTTCTCCTTCTTTCTCCAAAAGAACGTTTCCGGCGTCATCGTGAGTTACGAGGTTACCGACGGTATCAATGGTAATCTTATCGCCGCGGGAAGTGTAAAAAACGAGGTGACTTTCGTTCCTGCTCCAACCCGTGACTGTATACGAATATTCTTCAGTTTCGTCGTCCGAAAGTAAGTAAGCAGTATCTATATCATCAAGAGCTTCGGGCAGAAATGCGTAACTTTCACTGAGCGTGTCGTAGCTCGTTACCCTTCCCGTCGCCGTAGGTTGGTCCGAACCCTTAACATATGTGATGCCATCGCCACTCGTTTCCGTTTCCTTTGCGCTTTCAATCACGTGCGCCGTCAATCCAACAATCGTGCCAACAAGTGCAACCATGACCAAAAAAAGCACCGCAACTGCTTTCGCCAAACGTTTCACCATATTTTTACTATCCTCGTACAACTCCGCCGCTCGCGCCAATTCAGCCGTCCCAACCGTCCCATCGCCGTCCACGTCGAATACCTGCAATGTTTTCTGAAGATCCTGAGGGAGAGACTTTAAAGCTATGCACCCTTCCTCGTTTGCTTTCTTCGCGGCTGCGTACATCTCGAAAACCTCCGTCAATTCGTCCGTTTCTAAGCTTCCATTCCCGTCTGGACCATCGATTTCCTTGAGCAAAGGGTGCAAACTCTCGGGGAACGTGGTTATCGGGATGGAAAAGGCCTCTTTTGCTCGTCTTCCGAACGAGGACATGGTGATGGTGACGCGATGCGATCGAGTTTCGCGGCAAGGAATACTATAATACTAATACTATGAAGACGTTTTCGTCGTATCCTGACTCTTTTTGTCAAAAAGTCCCCGCGAAATATGGAATGCTTATAGATGGGCAAACAGAATAACGCGATATATTTAGATTGCGATATGTATTACCCAAACACTGTACGGATATGTAAGTAAATTTTTGTGTCGTAATATTAACGAGGATGGAGAGGAAGTCGAAGACAACGCGTACACTAACTTGGAAAAAGCTTTGGACTTTCTCTGACAGATCGGGGGCATATTTTTCTCGTGCTCTGCTCGCGTGTACGTGCTTCTTTGAAGTAGCTCGTTTACTTATGTGGAGCGGGGACGAGTGGGTAAACATAATCGACGAGAGTTCGCTCGGTTTCCCGCTATGGTTACGTTTTGTTCATGGTGGCGCCCTGTTCGTTTTGATGGTTCCAAGAATTCCTTCTTCTTCGTTATCGTATTGTCACCAGATTTCCGCGTTCGTCGCGTTTATCGCTCACTTTCGAATGTTCGTGTCGGCGATGCCGGTTGCTTTGAACAGTGGAACGAGATTGCAACTTTTAGGATTGTTCGCCCACGCGTTCATCTCACAAAACGAAGATAACGTCTCTTCAAATGGCCTTGGTGTCGCTTTTCTCCGAATTTCTATGTGTGCGATGTACGCATCGACGGCTATAAACAAGTTGCGAGTTAAGGACAGCGCTTGGCTAAATGGGACAGCCGTTCGAAAAACTCTCAGTTATGGATCGGTGGTGCACCACAGGTACATTTCAGAATCTTTGATACCAAATTTGATTCCTGATGCAGTCACAGTCTCGATGACGTGGTTATCTCTCGCAATTGAGCTGGGAGCTGCGATATTCCTCACTATATGTGTTTCTAATGGGAAGCATTTGAGTATAATACACATCTTAGCAGTGCTTATACTCTTTCAGGCATTTATGGGTGCAATCATGCATGTTGGTCTTTTCAGCTTAACATGTAGCGCAAACTTGCTTTATTTCCTTCCTTCTAGGAGAATAGTAGATGAACAAACTAAGTGGCTGTTCTCCCAAAGAAGAGCAACAAGTAATGATGATGATGATAATGATGGTGATGATACAAGGCAACGACGGAACTGGACGATGAATGGTACTTCTTCTTCTCGAAAATTGATGCTTGTTACTTCCTCTTCGTCATATATGCTCTCAACAACGATCTCCATTGCTTTGTTGAGCATCGTAAGTATAATACCAAAATGGCGTGAAATGTGGCATATGTTCACTACTCCACCGAAAGCATGTGGGAATTTTTTAGTTGCTGTGAAACACGAGAATCAGCGGGGTGAAACAACAGAGTTCCTGAATATTGTTTACGATGAGCGCCAAGTGGATTCTCGGACTGACATTGATCGGAAATCACCGTATCGCATGAAATTACGCTCGTTAGATACCGCTCGTTATATTTTGATGAACGAAGCTGAAATGTGTGTCGATGGCTTCGTAAATTTACAAGGTAGGCATGAATACTGCGCAGATTTTTTTATTAGCCTCGCGCCAAAATTAGCTTCTCATGCATGCAGTACTGTTCGTGTTGTGGAAAACGAAACGGCGTCGGCTGTTATGTTATGGTTTGGGCGTGAAACGGTGAGTTGACGGAATGAGCAGGTCAAGGGGTTTTCGCATTTCCTTTTATTCGATATTCCATGCAGCTCAGCCACGCCTGGCGTTAGTGCAAGCGAAATTGGGAAACATTTTCCAAAAGATCAACCTTTTCTCAAGTTAGCTCCGCAATCAATGATTTCACTTTTAGAACGTGCTGATGGTCTTAAAAAAGAATCTCGCGGTTCAGAAAGCAATCAGATTTTAAACAAACATGGAATTTCGAAGGGATGGGAAAACAAAACACATTTGGCAATTGGCTATGACATATTAAATAAATCTTATTTTGAAACAGCAGAATTGGACCGCAACGATGATGACTTTTTAGTGATACACGGGGAAATCGTTATGGCTCACGACGAACAAAAGTATATGAATGCACTTGCCAAAGTTGTGACTGGTAGTAATAGTTCAAGGGAAATTCTCGAAATTGGTTTTGGCATGGGCATATCCAGTGGGTTTATTCAGGATTATGGTTGTGCACGACACGTCATTGTGGAAGTAAATGATGAAGTGTTCCGACTTGGTTTGGCGTGGCAAAAATCTCCAAGAGTGCGTTCGTCCGTAGAATTCATCAAAGGCTACGCTTCCGATGTCGTTCCACGCTTTAGTTCTTCTTCTTTCGATGGTATTTTTGTCGACCCTTTTCCAAGTGCACATGATGTTCAATTGTTTGCTGAGTATCGAAGAGTTCTTCGACCTGACGGCAACCTAGCTTTTTTTCTTCAAACCACAACGCCAAACAATTATAAAGTTAATTCAGAAAATGTTCTTGATATAGCCGTAGAAATGTTGCGTGATGCTGGTTGGGAAGACAGCGAAATCGGAGTGGAGAATTGGGAACTAATAGTATTACCCATAACCGAAGATTGCAGCGAGCTGACAAGAGAAGATGCTAAGTCCGGTTTACATGATTCCTTGTGCCCTATCAAAGATCACGGATTTTATATCACCAATATTACGCGAAAAGGGGATGATAGATTGTCGACTTAATATATGCCGCGTTGAGCACATATTGGTTTTGCCTGAAGCCTTTAATTTTCTTGAAAATTTCTCTGTACTACAGTATGTAAATTTTTTCAACCTTATTTCCTATGATGCTTACACGTCTGCTTACGAACGAAGTCTCGCTGTTCACATCATCATCATGTCTTCTTTCAAAGCTTCCATCCAGTGCACGGTGTTTGGAACAAACTCGTCTTTGATTTTATATTGCTCTAAAACTAAAGACAACCGTTTTGTAAGTGCTTGCGACGAGTGATAAGCCTTGACTTGGTGAAAGGAATCACCTCGAAACCTGACTAACTTATTCTTTTCCGGCGTAATCGACGCGTCCGGCATACGCGACTTCAAATTTGACAAATCTCCCGACCCGTATCTCCATATTTCTAATTCACCACCTAGCATATCAGGAGCGACGTCTACGTAAAAAACGTTCACTTGATGCGCGAGGAATTCATGGGAGTCTGTTAATCCCTCCATACCAACTGCTTGGTCTATATGTAATCCCACACTCGTCTTATTATTCTTTAACTCGTCGTAGTTGCTCAAATCGCACACGACAGCGCTGAATACGTGCGCATTCATGCCCGGTGCACTCATTTTTTTGAACAAGTCCCCAAAGCAGTCTCCGAAATCCGGGTGGTTGAGAAAGCTATCCACGCCTTCTTCGTTAAATTTCGACACGAACCCTCGAGTTTTCCCAAACGAGGCCGGTGAGAGAGAGCTAGGTACATTCAATCGAGGGTGCTCCAAAGTGCACTTTCGCAGTTTCTCATATTCAAGAAAATTGAGAAAGTTCTCTTCTATTTTTACCAGCGGTTGGTCTTCTGTACACGTGATAAATCTGGTCGGCCAGCTAACATAGCGATAGTGATATCGTTTCATAGTCATATATACATAAACGATGGTGAATAAAATGATTACATGCGCCACCACTAGTTCAGTCAAAAATCTGAAATACAGGTGCGCTTGAGTTCGAGCAGAAGAAGATTTGTTCTTCTTCATCGTCATTTTCTTCCTCTCATTCAACCCTAAATCCACACGAGCTACAGAGTCCACCTTCTTGGGATGAATATCCTGCGCGTTCTTTCGTTCTCTGTTGTCGCATTTGTCTTCTGACATGTTTGGAAATGATGCACGATTGTGCCTTTATGTATACGCGGGTAATATTTATACCAGTATGTGCGCAAAATAAATTCAACGAAGTCACCTTCTTCCTTCAAAGGACCAAAAAAAAGGAAAAGTTGTTTAGGGTTTGTATTTTTTAAGGAAAAAGAATTCATGAAGAGGAGCATCTCTCGTCCGGCCGTCCGGTATATTTCCTATCTTCTTCACACTTATGTTTTTTCGAATGCTTGTAGCGAAACGCGTCCCAATTCCTTGGGCGTCGCTTATTCCACACCTCCCTCCAATTTATATCATGAATGTGCCGAAAAATTATGCTCACCGCTAGATTGACACTTCCGTTCTTACTGTTCACTTGGTGCCAATAACAGCTCGGTATGTATATCGCATCACCAGCAAGCATGATTCCTTTCAGAACTCTGACAGATTTAAACCGCGGATATTTTTCCAAGTCGACATAATCGTTGCGAATAGGAGATGTGCCAGATTGTAAGTGACCTGCCATGCTGTATGCTAGTTTGGGGCTCTCATCTTGATGAATTAACACAAATCTTTTTTCTCCTCGCATCTGTAGCAATAAACTGTCGATAGAATCGATGTGTAGCATTGATCTCGTTCCTCCTGAACTCATCCAAAACACATGGTCTTCTACGCAAATCTCGGGACACTTTAGAAAAGATGGTAAGGTGAGATCTCGTTTCATCCCTAAATTTTGAAGATTATGTACTGCATACAGTTCGCTGGGTCGCTCGCTCAGCTGTTGTAAAAACCGTTCAATGCTCATGCTTGTTTTAGGTGACTCTCGATCTTCATTCTTTTTCGTCTCAATAGTGAGTAGCTCATTCTCAAATCTGCGGATTAAATACGAGTCCGTCCACATATTAAACGCCTTCTGTTTACGTGCTAGATTACGAATGATTACCGGACGATTCTTCAACACGTAGGAGAGCATGAACGCATTGAAATCCGTGAGTTGGTCAGCATCGATCTCATCCACGCAGTCAAAGTTTGGAACATCCTCCAAGCGTTTACCGTGAAGAGAAGGGACGTCATATTTTCCATCCTCTTCGCCTTCGTCACCAATATATTCGGATGCACACCGTGACATATTTCTGCGTTGATGAAGCATGTGGAGCTGTGAAGACCCCAAGACATTCTTTTTGGGAGGCTTTGCAAGAGGTATTCGTATAAAAACAAAGATTCCCCAGATGAATATAATGGCCAAAATCCGCTTCGAAGACATCGAAGTGTGGTGGAGAAGTACGTGTTCCGTTGCAGACCAACAATTTCCAACCGTAACGTATTCTCTTCGGTGCACTGAAAATCTTGACGTACGAGGCATATTCAACTGTAAAGATAGATTTTCACCTCATAGGTTCCCCAGCTGAAGGTATTCGTGTTACAACTCAACACAACAACAACCTAACTACTCTCGCGTCTCGCGTTCTTTGAGAGAAAGGCTGCCCGCTCATTTCGAACTTTAAGACCCCCAACCTTTCACAAGAAGAAGAAGACGAAGAAGAAGAAGAAGAAGAAGAAAAAGAAAGAGTTATGGCTGAACGACGGCTTTTTTTTTGTTTATTTTACTTTTTGTTGGTCGAGAGAAAGAAAAAATGTAAAGAGAGTTGCGAACCCCTATGGTACCACCATGGTACCACGTACATACCAGTAAATGGTAATAAAGCATACTTTTTCAATTGAATCTGTATTGCAGACATATTCTTATTAAAATAATACAAGATGTGTGTGTGTGCGTGTGCGTGTGTGTGGTTATAACATATATCTGTTATATATGTTCGCCGCTCTTGGCTCTCGCTCCCGCGTGAAACCACCTCTCTCCCATCGTCGGGCGGCGCCAAGGTTCGCTTATTCTTTTCTTTACCACTTCGTAGCTAACTTTTCGGTCATTGCGCTCATCGCTATACAGAAGGTTTGGTACGCATTCAACGGGTGAGAGTAATCGCACGCCCAAACGTTGTGGGACAATTTACCAAACACCATGACTACTTCATCCTCATTGTTGTCTCGGACCAACTGGAAGTTCCTCTTACTCGGGATCTTCACGCGGCCGCCGTACTTGTAGCAAAAATGCCACTGCCCATCAAACATTCTATACTCTGGCACCTTGGACATTAACAAACGCATGTGTCTCATATCTCTCATCGCTTCCCACTTTTCCAATCGCGGTTTCCCAGTCTTGTCTTGTTTGTATAAGGTTGGGACGAGGCACGTCATCTTTCGGTAGCTCCCGCCAAGAGTAAAAATAGTCGGTTCGTAAACAATCGCTGTGACGACTCTGCGATGGAACTCCTCCTCGATCACGTCGCACTTCTTCTCGCCTTGGTCGTACGCCGTAAATCGAGAGCCTAAGAAGTTCCCGGACATTTTCCCGAGGTAATCATCTCCTTCCGCCTTGAAGTTCATAGACGTCGAAAATATAAATCTCTTACCAATTTTTACTTTTGCTTTCGTTTGCTCTTCTTGGCAGCACATGACCAATTTATCGTATTTCCCTTGCTCATCGTGGACGTAATACTTG
>JACLAA010002889.1_pt1 | contig 16239 bp, 12 predicted proteins | sample 8027891 | NCBI WGS metagenome assembly JACLAA01 (sample SAMN15724900, study PRJNA655200) | protist metagenome | isolation source: fluorescence activated cell sorting (FACS) single amplified genomes of... | place: Spain: Blaines Bay Microbial Observatory, Mediterranean Sea | collected 2016-01-19 | reverse complement strand
CTGTTAATAACTTGCGCGCGGAGGGATGGACTACGCGCTGCTCAGAGACCCATCTTCACGCGTGCCTCAGCCGCTAAGGCCTCCTTCGCGCCGCGCGCGCCCAGGTCCTGCACGAGCGCCGAGCGGAACGTGCCGTTCAGGACGAGCGCGGCGCCGTACCAGACGACGAGCATGGCGTAGACGGCCCACGCCGGCGCGGGCTTGATCTTCTCCTCGGGGTTAAGATACCCTCGAGGCTCCCGGAACACACCGCGTCACGGCGACATTCGCGGATGAGTCTTACGCCTTGCCAAAATACACCAGCGATTGACGCCGCCATCTACCGTCCGAATAGTACATCATATCAACTCCAGCCCAGTTTTCATACACAATCGACGGAACCGGAGCCGACGGCCCGCGCTCGGAGGGCGGGAGAAGAATTATACTAGACAACTCCCGAGTTTATGTTCGTTTCCTTCCGTTTGTTGGTGGTAGAGTCCATCTAGGCCGCCAGGACGCCGACGAGGCACATTAGGTGCTTCGTTAGAGTCCCGCGATTCGTCGACTTCGGGACCCCACGTTTCTACCTTCCCTAGCTTAGAACCTGGACCCGCGGGTAGTAGCGACGCCACTATCCAGATGGACCAAAACGCCGTTGTTCTATTCACAATCGACCGACTTGCCCGTTCTCCGCGGACCACGGTACGTACGCGGGGCACCGGAAAGGCCCCAGACCGGTGGTTTGTGAAATAAATTTGCGTTTCAGGCGCTTCGGGTACCAGACGGGCCAGATAACCGGCCTGAACATGCACTACATTTGATTTCCTATTGCCAAATGCTCCCGCGCCTCGTTGGTCTTGCGGTCGCGTCGATGGCGTAAAGGGGGCAGAATACCTGGACCTGCGACCATCAGCGCGTGTACCATCACCATGGACCATGACGCGATCATTTGTTCCATGACCGACCGACTTGTGCGCGGTCCAGATGCAGATGTTCACGTCCCGAGCGTGGGCAGCCCAAAGTACCCTTCTCGCCGTGTAGATGTCATATACTCGTAGTTGACTATCGGTGGGGTAGTATGGGGTCCGACGAGACCGCTACGGTGACTACTGGGGGCCATCGGGTAATTGACGTTTTTGACGGGAACGGGGCGGCATCGGGCCCAAATAACTTACTTTTTTCGGGGGCAGATCGGCTCTCGGACCCCCTCTGGGATAGGTCTGGGGTCAGGTAGTCGCCCGCACCGCATACGCCGTCGATGCGGCAGTCTAGTGCTCTCCGAGAGCCCTGGAAGCGAGAGCTCGGCTAAAGCTGCTATAGACGCGTGGGCCACTGAGAGAAATCGGCCAAGAATGCTCGAAGCGGCGGCGCATGCGGCGTAGGCGCTTGCGCGTGTATAGTACCGACCCTAGGCGACCCCAGGGAGACCTGTTTGGCAGGGATTGACAGGATTCCACCGGCGCGGCCGCCATAGACCGCAGGGCGCCCTCGGCCGCGAATTAAAAAAATTCCTTTTTTGGCGCCCAGTACGTGTCCCATTGATCTCTTTGGACCAGTAGCGAACGGAACGGTACTCAAACGGCTGCATGCGCGTTCCGGTTTTGCATGCTAGTGTCTTACAGGCCGCTAGCGCGCGATGGCAGTCGAGTCTCGAGTAGGGAGCGGCTGAACAACGGGCTCTTTAGTTGCAGAAACCAGCTCTCCGGAGACTATTTTTAAGGCCTAAAACAACCCCTGCATCGCTCACTGCATTTGACGCACCACAAGCAACAAAGCAAGCAACACTGTAAGCTGAAGAGCAGCCAGACTGGACAGCGATTCGCGCCAGCATAACCATGGCCTCCTCCTACCGAGTCAACTTACTGGACGTGCTGAGGACGCAAGCGAACAGCGAGCAAGAAAACAGAAAACGCGTTTTGCGCGTCTACGGCGGCCTCATGGCCCTGACGCACGTCCTCGACGTCTGCGCCGCGCTCGCGCTCGTGGCTTGCTACGGCGGCTTCGAAGCGCGCGCGGCCCTCCGGCCCTTCGAGCGCTGGGACTTCGCCTTCGGCCACAAGATCACGGACGTGTTTTTCATGGCGCTCGCGCGGGCGATCGTCTTTCCGTTGCTGACGCGGCTCGCCGTCCGGTGCGGTCGCCGGGACGGCTGCCTCTGCGCGAAGAAGCCCGCCTCCTCGCCGGAGGGCTACGCCGCGCTCGACGGCGAGGAGCGCACGGGCGCCGCGGCCGCCGCGGCGCTCTCGGCCGATCTCGCCGACAAGGACCGTCAGAGGCAGAAGGCGCACGCCGCGGCGCGCAAGCACGCTATCTTAGGACTGCTCTTTGTTTTAGCGACGGGCATGCAGGTCTAGCACCCGCGTGGAAATCAATAAGAGTCGACGTCGCGTCGATGGCGTGGTGGGGTGGCTGAAAATTGATTTCTGCACAGGTCTACGTGGGCGTCAAGCTCAACAATTTCGACTGGGGCCCGCCCGCGGACTTCGCGGGCGACCGCGGCCGCGAGCGGCGGCGCACGAAGACGGCGCAGATCTTGCTGGTCTGCGCGGGCGTGCTCTTCACGAATATTAGCGCCTGGCTCGCGCGGGAACTCGTGCGCGAGCTGACGCGCGACGACGGCTTATATCTCCCGGAGGTCCACGCGCACCCGCTCGTCTACGACGCCACGCTCTCGCGGCACTGGTGCGACCTCTGCGGCACGCCGATCCGGCGCGGCGGCGCGTGGCGCTGCAAGTTATGCGACTTCGACCTCTGCGTGCCGTGCGCCTCGCGCACGGACGCGGCCACCGTCGGCGAGCACGTGCTGCGCGGCGACCGCGGCGCGCGCAGGGAGGCGAACGTCTCGTCTTCCTCATACCTGCGGCGAGCTATAAGCCTAGCGGCGGGCCAGAAGGGGCTCCTGTTCGTCGCCCTCGCGCTGCTCGCGTGCAACTCTGCTTTAGCTTTGGCCCTGCCGAAGTACCAGGGCCGCATCGTCGATAGAGTTGTACGAAAGGAAAGAGGCGCCTTCCGCAACGCCGTCGTCCAGTACTTGTACCTCATGGTCGCCCAGGGCCTGTGCCAGGCGGCCTATCAAGCGGCCTTTTCTGTGGTCTCTAGAAACATCCTGTTCGGCGTGCGCACGACCTTGTTCAAATCCGTCATCCGGCAGGACACGGCCTTTTTTGATGGGACCACCTCAGGACATTTGACGTCGCGCCTCACGAACGACGCGCAAGTCATGATGGCGCCGATCCAGGCGTCCCTGGCCTCGTTACTCTCGAACTCGATCATGCTTATTGGTGGGGTCACGATGTGCTTCGCTACTTCTTATGAGTTATCTATGTTAGCTTTTGTGGTCGTCGGTCCCATCATGTATCTGTGGGATTTGTACGGGAACTGGTCCAAGAGTTTGTCGAGGAGGGTGTTAGCGGCCTGGGCCGAGGCCAACGCCGTCGCGACGGAGGCCCTGCACCACATTAGGACCGTAAAGGCGTTTGTCACGGAAAGTACGGAGACGCGGAAGTACGACGAGGCCTGCGGCGAAGCTTTGAGGTTAGGTGTTCGTGACGCGCTGGGTTTTGGCTTAACAAGCGCGCTGACCGGGTACTTAGATCTTGGCACTGGTGTTTTAATACTGTGGGAGGGCGGTCGAATCGTGCTGCGGGGCGACGGGTCACTCACGATCGGCGAGCTCGTAACCTTTCAATTGTACTGGACGACGATGAACGCGGCCTACCAAGCCTTACAGGGGCTCGTGACGTCCTTTACACGTAGTGCGGCGGCCGCAGAGAAAGTTTTTTCACTCATAGACAGCCTGCCGGACATCTCGCCCGACGACGGAGAGGATATAGACTGGGACGTGGACGGGAAGCTGAGCCTCGAGGACGTCGAGTTCCACTACGTCATGAGACCGGACGCGAAAGTACTGAGAGGCCTGTCGCTCGAGATCTCGCCTAAATCTGTCTGCGCATTAGTCGGGAGGTCCGGCGGCGGAAAAAGTACGATCGTCTCGCTGCTCATGCGCTTCTACGACTGCCGCGCCGGTTCGCTAAAGCTCGACGGGCGCGACGTGAGTTCATTGAACGTGAAGGCGTACCGCGGGCTCTTCGGCATCGTGGCCCAGGACACGCCGCTCTTCGCCCGGTCGATACGCAAGAACATCGCGTACGGCCACCCGGGCGCGGACCGCGACGACGCCGACGCCGACGAGGACCTGGGCAAAGAGGTAGAGGCCGCGGCCGCCGAGGCGCAGGCGCACGATTTCATTTCGGACATGAAGGACGCCTATCAAACGCGCGTCGGCGAGCGCGGCGGGCGCCTGTCGGGGGGCCAGCGCCAGCGCGTGGCCATCGCGCGCATCTTCCTGCGGCGGCCGAAGATCATCCTGCTGGACGAGGCGACGTCGGCGCTCGACGAGGACTCGCAGCAGGCGGTGCAGGCGTCGCTCGACGCGTTGATCCGGAAGGGCGACTCGACGGTCGTCCTCGTCGCGCATCGCCTCTCAACGGTGATGAACGCCGACAAGATCGCCGTCATCGCGGACGGCGGCGTCAAAGAGGAGGGGTCGCACGATGAGCTCTGCGCGAAGGGCGGCGTCTACGCGGGCCTCGTCCGGAAGCAGCTGACCAAGGCCGCGGCGGTCCTGGACCAGGGCAAGGAGGACGTGGCCGAGGCGAAAGCGGCGAACGACACGATCGACAAGCTGCTTGGTTAGGGTTTTGTAAAGTCCTGTGGATACTTCCTTCTGGTGGTTTTTAGATAGACACTCATTATCACATATTCGTCGGGCGGGATCGGAGGTAGGGGTCGCCGCCCGGTAGCGGACCGCGAGACGCGGCACAACGCGCGAGCCTCACCCGGACTCGCGAGCGCACAAACTTTGGATCGCATAGTAATCCGCCGCGATGCCGGAGAGACCGAGCACGAAGAACGGCGCCTGGCGAATCCAAACGCTCGTCACGCCGCGCGGGACGGCAAGTGTCAGTGCGGCGCCGACGATCGCACCACTGCCAAAATATTTCATTCCAGAGACGCTCGTGCTCTCTCGCATCATACAAGCCTCGTAGGCCGCTTTCTTTGCGTCGCAGTTGCTATCGCAATCATTCATGGTTCTTGCAGGAGCTGAGGGATCAGAGGGCTGGATGAGTCGCGTTTTCGAGCAGGGAATATCAATAATAGATGGAAATCAATCTCAGCGCGGTGCGTGCGTCGATGTTCACGACGCCTGCGCCGATTGCGTGCAGGGCTGCTTTGCTTGCTAGTGTCTTACAGGACGCTAGCTAGCAGCTCAATTCAGCAAGCGAGAGGGCACGCTGGGACGAACCAGGCATCAGGCCAGCCGACGTGTGTGTGTCTCTGAACGACGGCTACCATAAGGCGGCGAACTCGGCGTCCAGAGAGCACCTCTAGCCCCCAAACGCGGTGCTGCTGAGGTTGCAGTCAGTGCGTGCAGCCCGAGGCTACACGCAGCAGTAACAATTGGAGCAGTGCAGGAGGCTACACGCAACGGTAACAACAGGATGCCGGCGCAACGACGACGACGCGGCACTCTGCTGCTCTGCGCATGGAGCACGCAAGCCTTCCTCGCGCCCCAACCACGACACAAAACCGTCACACTGCAAGCGCTCGACAGCTTCATGATAGGGCGCTTAGACGACATGCGCGGCACCTTTGATGAATTAACAGCTCGATTGGCCGACCCCGACGTTTTAGAAGACCCCGACAAGATGCTCCAGATCAGCAAACAAAGGGCCGACGCCGAGGAGGTCGTGAACACGTACCAAGAATATGAAAACCTCGAGGAGGAACTACAGGGCGCGACGGAGATGTTCCAAGAGGCCGACGACCAAGAAATGAGAGAACTGGCGCGGGAGGAGGTCAAGGACCTTGAAGAGAGAATAAAGGATACGGAGGAGAGGTTAGCATTGCTGCTCATCCCGAAGGACCCCATGGACGAGAAGAATGTGATGTTGGAGATTCGCGCGGGGACGGGCGGCGGCGAGGCTGCCATCTGGGCGGGAGACTTGGTCGAGGCCTACACGAGGTACGCCAAGACGCAGGGCTGGCAGACTCGGGTTGTGGATGCCTCGCCGGGCGACGACGGCGGCTACCGGCAGTACACGATGGAGGTGACGGGTCAATCAGTATATAGCAAGCTGAAATTTGAATCTGGAGTGCACCGCGTGCAGCGCGTGCCCGCGACCGAAAGTCAGGGACGAGTGCACACGTCGACCGCCACTTTAGCGATTATGCCCGAGGTCGACGACGTGCAAATTAAAATTGATCCGAAGGACATCAGCATGACGACGGCTCGAAGCGGCGGCGCGGGCGGCCAGAACGTGAACAAGGTCGAGACGGCCTGTGACCTGATGCACCATCCTACGGGGATTCGGATTTTTTGCACCCAAGAGAGAACTCAGTTGAAAAATAAGGAGCTGGCGATGCAGTTACTCCGGTCGAAACTCTTCGAGCTGGAGCAGGAGAAACAAGCGGCAGAAATCAAAGAGCAACGGCTCATGCAGGTCGGCACCGGTGGTAGGAGCGAGAAGATCCGGACGTACAACTGGAAAGACAGTAGGTGCACGGATCACAGGTTAGGGCAGAACTTCAACCTCGACAAAGTCCTGGCTGGGGAATTAGAACCAGTAGTAGCCGCCTGCGTCGCCATGGACGAGAAGGAGAAGCTCGAGCAGCTCGCGAAGGAGGCCATGGCTTAAGAATATTTATTAAACACCTACAACTTCTCTCCTCCATTTGCCCATGACCGCCCTCAGGTCGAGGCGGTCGTCCGTCGCACCAGCATGGCCCGCGCCCTCGACGAAGTGTAATCTCGGTAAACATTGTGGTGGCGCGTCCCGCGCGATCCGTCTAGCTTCTTCCTCCGCGGGCACTCTTAAATCCGCCGTGCCCGCGACGATGAGGAGGGGCGCCGTCTGCTTTGCTAGGGCGGCGGCGGTACCCGCTTTAATTGATGGATTGACCCACTCGCGCATGCGGTGGCGGCAGGCAGATGCCGGCAAGGCGAGCCGCTGCGGCAGCTCGCCGACGACGCGCCACGCGTAGGCCTCTCTATCTGTACCTTCCAGGAGCGGGCTGGTCTCGCCCGTCGCTATTCGCCGGAGCGTCGTATCCAACTGCCCTCGATCCAGAAGCTGGTACGACGACAGCGCGATGACCAACGCCAGCACGGGGTCTGGGAGGCGAATGAGCTTGGATCGGGCGCCGCCCAGCGCCGTGCGGTCCCAGCCCGTCGCGGGCGAGACGAGGACCGCGCCGGCTACGCTACTCCGAGCCGCCACGTCCAACGCCACGCCGGCGCCCATACTCTCCCCCAACACGAAGACGGGCCGCGCGACGCGCTTCAGCAGCCGAGACGCCTCCGCTCTCAAGGCCGCCTTCTCGACCTCCTCGACTGCTGTATTGACCCAGTCCTCGTACGAGCCACGGCAGTTCGCCGGCAATACCAAACACCGCAGGTCGTAGGCCTCGCCGAGCTCCGGGTACTGCATCCACGCCGTCACCGACGAGCCATCCAGCCCCGGCAATACTAAAAGTAGCGGCTTGTCTGATGCGTCGTCGTCGCGCGCGAGGCCGAACTCCGCCAGCGGATCGAACCAGTACGGCGCGCGCGGTTGCGCGACGTGGGCCTGCAGCGCGTCGGCGGCGTTCCCAATCAGAAACTCCGTCGCCTGCTCCCAGAAGCCCGCCCTTCCTCGACAGTCGAAGGACACCTCCCAGCGCATCTTGCACCCTTTTTCTGTTTGCGAGAAGGCGACGAGCCCGGTATGCGAGCCGTTCACAACATCTATACCGAGCAGGGGGCCGGGGTCGCTCACGCGGTAGCGCGCCACGAGTTCCTCGTCGGCCGTCTCGTCGACGTAGGCGAGCTCCTCGCGCAGGCCCACGGGGACGAGCGTTCTTACTGATGGCAGCTTCGCGTCCGCCGGCTCGCGCAGGACGAGCGCCGGGATGCCGCCGCCGCTCGTCCAGCTGTAGTCGAGCCAGGCGTCGCGCGCATGTTTTGGTGAGACGCCGTCGAGCTGTCGCGTGACCTCGACCTCGACACGTTTGACCACGGGCGGGCGCTGCAGCGCCGTCGTCAATACTGCTGCGGCGAGGAGCACGAGTCTTTGCATTGTGCAAGCACAATCCTCCTTAGCTCCGCGTGCACCGTGCACTGCAGCACTCTGCCGACACCAGTGAGTGAGGTGCTATTTTGGTAAAGCTGGTGAGTGGTTTGCCTCTAAGTTGCGACCACGAGCGACTCGATCGAGTGCGCTTCTTTGAGCGTTATCTTGCTGCGAAACGCACCAATGCGGCACCACTGAGAGCCAACCATAGCTGGCACAGAGTGAGTCTAGAGCCTCTCGCGCTAAAAAATAAATCCGAAAAGAGTAAGGAAGACTCGTCAGGCGCCTATGGGAGACGTATGAAGGCAGTTCAAATCGAACTTGGTACCAGGCGCGGAGGGCAGGGGGAGAGCTGCCTTGCAGGTCGGTGTGCACACTCCGTGCTGCCTCGCGGGAGCCGCACGGCTGCCCATCGAGTTCACCGTACAGCCGCAAAAGACGTCTACTGCGCGCGAGGGCTGCCCCGCAAAAGACGTCTACTGCGCGCGAGGGCTGCCCCGCTCACTGGTAGCAGGACAAGCGTACAGCCATCATGATGCAGCAGGCCACTCTCCTCGGCCTCGTCGCCACCAGCAGCGCCCTCCGCATGCCGAGAGGGCTCCTGCTCAGGCGCCCATCTAACGCACCGACAGCGACCCGTGCCGCGGCGGTCGCGGAGATCTCGCGCGACGAGGATTTGGTAGCAAATGCACCCGAACTACTCTTCACGCCTCTGGGCCCGCGCAAAGCATTAAATCCATTGAGCCCCGAGTCGGCGGCGAAGAACGCGCTCAGCGGCTTCGCCGTGTCGCTGGCGATGATCCCCGAGGCTGTTGCGTTTGCCTTCGTCGCGGGCGTTTCCCCCATCGTGGGCCTCCAGACGACGGCCGTTTTAGGATTTGTGGCGGCGGCCTTTGGAGGGAGAGGAGGCATCACGACGGGCGCTTCCGGTGCATGCGCCGTCGTCGTTGCGGGACTAGTCGCATCACATGGCGCGTCGTACCTCTCGGCGGCGGTGGCGCTCGCTGGTTTAATACAAGTGTCACTGGGCGTGCTCGGCGCGGGAAAGTTCATCCGCCTCGTGCCGCACCCGGTCATGCTGGGTTTTGTGAACGGCCTCGCGGTCGTCATGACGAGGGCCCAGCTGCGCCACTTCCGGGCGCCACTCGCTTGTGGGTTGACGAGCCCCGAAGCTCTCGCGATGGTCGGCCTGACGTCGCTGACGATGGGCTTGGTGCGGCTCGTGCCGCGGATCACGCGGGCCGTGCCGCCGACTCTTGCCGCAGTCTCTTTGGTGTCCGTTTTATCGTCAGTGTTAAAGCTCCCCGCCACCACATTAGCCGATTTGGCGGGCAAGGAGGCCTTCGCCGGCGGATTGAAAGTCCTGCCTTCGTTCAAAGTCCCGGCGGCCTTCTCGGCTTTGAAAACCGCGCCGGCTGCCTTCCTGAAGGTGGTCCTGCCCTACGCGGCGACGATGGCGTGCGTCGGGCTCGTGGTGAGCTGTGTGGAAATCAACCAGCGTGTCGGGTGCACCCGACAATTCTTCACCAAGTCATTTCTCGGCGATGACGCGGACGTCCTGGCTCGGTCGAGTGGTGAGGAACCGGCACCGCTACGCCATCGAGCAGGCGCCGCGTCGATGGCGTGGAGGTCGACGAACGCGCCGTGAATTTGATTTCCACACAGGTCGAGAGCCTCCTGACGCTGCAGCTCGTGGACGGCATCGCGGACGACGGCAATAGGGGCTCGACGCGCCAGGAGTGCATCGGCCAGGGCCTGGGGAACCTGGCCTCGGGCCTGACGGGCGGCCAGGGCGGCTGCGCTTTAATAGGACAGTCGCTGATTAACGTCGAGGCCGGCGGCACGAGCCGCCTGAGCGGGATGGTCATGGCCGGTGGCTTGGCTGCAGGTCTCGTGTCGGCCGCGCCACTGCTTGGCCCTGCGTGGAAATCAACCAGTGCGTCGGGTGCACCCGATAATTCTTCACTACACAGGCTTGGCCGGATCCCCATCGCGGCATTGGTAGGTGTCATGCTCCTCGTGTGCAAGCAGACCTTCTCCTGGTCGTCATTACGACTAATCAACAAGATTCCCAAAGTGGACCTATTTACGATCGCGCTGGTGTCCACGGTCACGGTCACGAAGGACCTGGCCCAGGCCGTCTTCTACGGCGTCGTCGCGTCGGCTTTAGGGTTTGCCTGGAAGCAATCCACCAGGATCAAGGCCACGTCATCAGTCCCGACGGGCGGCTGGAAAACGTATTCGGTCGACGGGCCCCTCTTTTTTGGGAGTACGTCGACGTTTTCCAATCAGTTCGACCCGAAGAGCGATCCAAATGACGTCATCATCGACTTCAAGTCTTCAAGGGTCGTGGACCACTCGGCGCTGGAATCGATCAACGAGCTCGCGCGCAAGTACGGCGACCTGTCCAAGAAAGTTCATTTGAGGGGCCTCTCGTCGGACTGCTACCAGCTGCTGGAGCGGCTCAACGGTGAGAAACCGGACTACGAGCTCATGGAGCCCGGCCCCGAGGACCCGATCTACGAGGTCGCCGAGGACTACTCCAAGTACGGGACCATCTCCGTGCCGCGGAAGGACGCGGCGTCTCCCGCGGCGGACGCCTCGGAGGAGTGAGGTCCTCGCGGTAAGTTTTCTAAGTAAGTGTTCCCCAGGCGGCGCGTGCTTCGACGCGCGGCGTGCATGCGGGCAAAGCCCCGAGGTCGGGAAGAGCCGTCCCGGTGAGATCCCTGGACCCGTGCGCCCGGCCGATCCGTCGCGTCGATTTGCGTCGGTTGGCTCGCGCGCGCCGCGCCCCCTGTTTCTTCTGGCAGAGCTGCCAAATCAGAGCTGCCAATATACTACAAAACCAAACGTAAGTACCATCCAGCCTGTGTGGACTTCCAATAGACGCGCCGCGACCAGCTGCGGACCGAAGCACGCGCACCGGGGCAGCCGCTTCTGTGCCCTGCATTCTTTCGGGCTGGAACAGGTCCTCCCGCAGGCCACGATGTACGACCTCGCGATGACCATCTACTTCGGCATGTACGGCGCCACGATGACGACGAACAGTGAGCTGTTCTGGGGCCCGGACAGCATCATGATGCTGCCCTTGCCAGTGCATAAATCACACCGTCGCGAATCAATCACCGATTGATCTGCGCACAGGCCGTACATGAGCGCGGCCGCGGACGCGCAGAGCGCCTTCTTCCAGCGCATGACGGGCCTCGGCTTCGCCATCATGTCGCTCGGCTACGCCAAGTGCGGGGTCTCGAAGGACGCCTGGATCAAGCAGACCATGCTCTTCCACGTCGTTTCGACTCCGATCTTCTTCCTCCAGTGCGCGAGCGATGACGGCACCTCCTTCACGCCCTGGGTCTGGTACCGCGCGGCCGCGGCGTCGATGAGGGGTGCCTTCATTTCCTTTCGGGGCCGCGCCATCGACGCGACGCGTCACCACGGTTCCGCTCGCAGTCCAAATCGCCATCAACGTCGCGCTGGCCGGCTGGGGCTACACGGAGATGGCCAAGAGCAAGACGAAGTAAATGTGAGCACCGCCCGCCGCGGGACTCTCGACGGAGGAGAGTTTAACCCCGCGGCGCCCCCACCCTCTCCGTGCGCGCGCACTAGGCTTCGCTTCGACTAACATAGTGCCGTATACGGCTCGTAGATCTACACGTGAACACCGCCTTAGGCCCTAGGCCACGACCGCGTCCGGGCCCGTCCCCGAAGCATCATCATCGGCCTCGAGGAGCCAGCGCGCCTTCGCGAGGAACTGGCGCTGGTGGTGCAGGTTGTCGTGGAGCGGCACGATGCAGAAGTAGTGCGCCGCGACGATCAAGCGGACGTCGCGCATCTTCACGGACGGGTAGTTCTTCGCCAACCAAGTGGCGAAGACGCTCCGCAGCTTGGCCAGCGTCTGGGCGCCCGCCGCGTCCACGGGCACATCTAAAATGATCGCGTCGTAGCCGCACAGCGACTGGTAGACTTTGGACAGGTCATAAGCGACATCTCCACAGGTAGTAAGCACGTCGCCCAATGCCCCCCTCATATCTAAGAACTTCACGCGGCCGTCGTGCGTGAGTAGAACGTTGGAGAAGACGGGGTCGCCGTGGATGTAGCCCGCTTTGTTAAAGCGCTTTTGCGTCTCGTAATCCTCGAGGAAGCTCAGGATTTTCGACGCTAGTGCTGGGACGTCAGCACCAAAGCTTCTAAAGAAGGGCTCGTGCTTCTGGTACCTCTGTTTCACTTTTCTCGCGTAGTTCGTGCACAGCAGTTCGTCCGAAACAGTGTCAGTAGAACCTGCTTCCGTATGCAACCTCTTCAGAGAATCCAACAAAGCCACCAACCTCCCCGGCGTGACGCAGAAGTTCGCCGATAAGTGTGAATAAGTCACACCAGCTACTCGAGTAAGCACCATGCTCGACAGATCCCTATCTGGATGCGACGCCACAGACACGGCCTGGGGGAACAAATCGGAGAGAGCGGGCGGAATGTGCTGGTACCAATAAATTTCACCCTTCAAGATGTGCTCCGGGCCCGTCTTTTCAACATGATCATCTCCCACTCGTCGCACGGCGTTGAAATGCCTCGGTTTGACGCCACCCGTGAGATCCGAGTTGCCGGCCGTGCTCTCGAGGTCCCACCCCAAAGATCTTTCAATATGAGCGCCTAGTGAGGACACGGCTTGGGCGTCGATGTAGACATCAGCCCGAGGCTTGCCGAACAGCAGCTCATCGTAGGGAATCCCAAATTCACCTAACTGCCTAAAAGTAACAGCCCCAGCTCGAGCCATCGCACTTCCCGCATTTCCCCTTTCCATGCCCCGGTCCGTCCAGATGATAATGGTATGTCCGGCCGCATGGAGCTGCCGCGCGATCTGGATGTTCTTGCCGATGGGCGAGGCATCTTCAAAATCGTCATTCACGCAATTTACCAAAGTGCCGTCCAACGCGAAGCAGAAGCGCATGGCCCGGGCACCTAGCACTTCTCCTCTCCTTAGTCGTGCTAGAAACGCTTTCAGTTGCGACGGTGTGCTTAATGAAGCGAAATCTTTCGCTCGTACAGCTAAAAACGGGGCCTTGTTCGATATAAGTCGCGCGATCAGCCCGGACACGTAGTGGTGTCGATGACTATACGCGGCGGGGTTCTCTTGGGCCAAAGCCGTGTTTAAGGACGACGCGTCGTCGTCCTTGACCCAGGCTTGATGCGTATCTTTCGTCTTGACCTCGCCGACCTTCTCATCTAAGAGCTCTTCTAGACCAGCTAAGGCCTGCGCCGCGGAAGCGAACACATAAGCCCCGTTGTTCGCGAGGCGAGAGATGGCCACCTTCTCCCTTATGTCCACGATTTTTTGCGTGCGAGGGTCGACCCTAATGTACGAGTACGGCGCCGAGGCGTCTTCCGCGTCGTCATGAAAATAGAAGGAGGCCCCCGTATCTGATGGTAAGGCCCTAGCCCCCCCAAGGACGTCGCAGAACCAGAGCGTATCGCAATCCAGCGATATCGTCCTCCTCCTCCGTTGGTTCGCGTCCATCGCATTCAAAACACAATAGAGCGTTTCCGTCGCGCCGCGCGTGTCGAAGTCGAACCTTACAAAATGCACTTCTAACGATGGATATTCTCTCCTAACAGCTGCTTCGATGCCGTACTCGGCCTCGACGTCGCGCTTCGAACCGAGCCAGACGGCGTCCGTGTCCCTCAGGTCCAAGTTGTCTAACAACCAAAAGAGCATGGGCCGCCCGACGACGGGAATCATCGGCTTCGGCGTCGGGTAGCCGGCATTCGTGAACTCGTTCCGGCCCAGGCCGCCCATGGGGATGACGACGTTGAGCGGGCAGTCGTGCGTCCTAGGGACTGCGGACAACTGCGGGCTTCTTCGGGACGAGTGCGGCGCGTTGGGGTTCGTGCTGACGCGGATGGGGCAGGAGATGGGCTCCATGCTTGCGGCTGCGGTTTTTTTGGCTTGGCGTGTCGCAGCGGTGGCGTCCTCGCCGGTAAGTGCAGCGAGCCGTACTGGTTCGCAACGACAGCCCTCGCGAACGGCAACCGTGCGTATGCAGGCTGCCAATGCCAATTTTTTGCCGACAAAAAAGTTAAGGAGCTAGCGGTCTGTGAGACACTAGGACCGGGGGGTTTGCCTCGGCGGTTTTCCTTAGAAGGAGGTATGCTGTCATGAAAAACGCGGCACGCGCCCGCCGCCGATGAATCGGCGCACGCAGGGGCTCCGCCCACTAGTCTTAGCACCGTAACAACTTCCTAGATACTTGTAGTATGACAAGATAACGCCGTCGCTGCGTCCGCTGGAGAGGAAAACAGAAGTCACAAACAGCACAAAACTTAGCACGTCGTCAGAACTTGAGCGCGTGGTAGAGCCGGTCCGCGCGCCGCCCCGCGCGCGACGCCGTGATGTGCTCCCACTCCTGTTGGGAAACGCGGCCGTCGTGGGCGAAGGGCGTGCCGAGCCGCGGCAGCTCCGCGACCCCGAAATTCTCGGCATGGGCGATCGTCGGCACCAAAGCCTCGCTCCAGCACGTCACGCGTTGTAAGGAAAGCACGTGGAGCCGATCTAACAACCGCATCGAGAAGCGCTGGACGTGCTCCCTGGAGATGTAGACGTCGCCGCCGTACCTCTCCTGAAAGCCCGTGGAGTGCACCTCCAGCCACCACCACGCCTCCGAGGGCCTCAACTTGAGATCCGCCGTGATTAAATCAGCGTCGCCGCAGTCTCTTCCTACAATATCTATCAACGTCTCGAGGGAGCCACTAAACCCGACGTCGTCTTCGAAGCACCAGACGAAGCTCGGCTTCCTTTCTAGGTTCTGGTACCAGACATTCAACGCCTCGGCGTGCAAGCCCCAGGCGAGCGAGTGCGTGCCTCTCGAAAATTCTTCGCTCTCCTGTAAACGTGGATTCCTCTTCAAGTCCCGCAGCACGGGGTACGTCCTTATCATATCGTCTTCGTCGTACTCGTGGATTTGAATGGCGCCTCTGGCAATATGAGTAGCGAGCGCCCTCCTTATTTTCTGGGACGGCGTCCGATGTTCGGACCGCCGCTTCTTTCTCGGTGGCGAGTGCTGGAGGATGGGGAGTAATGAAGGAGGCTCCTCGGGAATATGAGTCGTGTCGAGCGAGACCCAAACTTGTACTCTAGATGCTTGCAACTGGTCCGCGGCTTCACCAATACGTCGGAGTGCCGCCGGCGTCGGGTCGTGGCAGCGGAAGACGAGCGCGTGCGCGTCGTTGTTGTCCGACGGCGGCACGGTGGCCGGCGAGTCCGTGCGCATGTACTGGAGGATGGAGGCCATCTCTATTGATGTGTTGCAGAGTGTCGCTGGAGCTCTGCGGCGGCTTCCGCGCCGATCAATTATCTGTAGGGAGCCCTGAGGCTTGCAGCTAGGCTGGGTTTGTGATCGAGACCTCTGTGGATCCCGCCGTTGTGCAACAGCAGCAATGCTATAGACAGGCTCAAAAATAACCCGCAAGCAGCGCCAAGAGCATTTATGTGCTCAAAAACGCGTCCTTTTTTGCAGCCGAAAACCCGCCAGTCGCGACGAGACGCGAGCAAAGTCGCGAGCAGACGCGGTGGCGGAAGAGATAAACAAACAGATACTATACCACAAAAGCCACGACTAGCGGCTCGACGCGAAGCCTCCGCGCTCGCCCTCGGAAAACACGCCGTCTGCGTCCCACGCCGGCCCCGACAAAAACGCGTCCTCGAAGAGATTGAGGGGCATGACCTCCTCGATGTGGCAGACGAGGTGCGCGTTCGAGAGCACGTAGACGCGCGAGAACGTCGCCTCGGCCCTCGCGACTTCCAGCAGCGAGAACTCCTGCTTGCCGCCCAATTCCGAAAAGAGCTGGCCGAGGCCGCCGCCCTTTGATGCCTCTTCGATGGCCGTCCGCGTCCGCGCGACGACGGACGACCGCGCGACGCACGCCGGGCGGTCCGCGAGCTCCAAAACGACGCGCCGCCGCCACAGCCCGAGCGACTCGCGCTCGTGACTCAGCACGCGGATCGTGACGCGCTCGTTGTGGTACGCGCTCAGAACTCTTTGTAAATTTCCGTTCGCCGTCAGCGCCACGCGCTGCGCGGGCGAGAACGCGATGCGACTCTTCGCGAAGAAGGACAGGTCCGTGTCGAGGTGCGCGCCGCCCACATCTCCTAAATGTT
>JACLAA010006535.1_pt1 | contig 16275 bp, 7 predicted proteins | sample 8027891 | NCBI WGS metagenome assembly JACLAA01 (sample SAMN15724900, study PRJNA655200) | protist metagenome | isolation source: fluorescence activated cell sorting (FACS) single amplified genomes of... | place: Spain: Blaines Bay Microbial Observatory, Mediterranean Sea | collected 2016-01-19 | reverse complement strand
GAGTATCATCATCGTCACCGTTATAATGGTGCGACGACGACGACGACTCCAACGAAAAGAAGAGGCGACGCGGTTGGCCCCAGACGAGCGATTACCATGCCGGAGGATTCATCCAACGAGAAGAAGACCCTTCTCACGTCTTGGCAAAGAATTGGCCAGGAAGGGGTGCAGAAAGCGTCTGAGATTTGGTCAGCGGTGAACAGCGAAGCCGCGGCGGCGGCGAAAGGCGCGTGGGAAGGGGTGAAACCGGCGCATAAGGTGTTTTTGTCCGATATTATCGCCAGTCCGAAGAAGAACGCGTTTGTGCGAAAGTGGTTGGGGACGGATATAACGTACGTGTCGTTTATTGGCGCCATGCACGTTGGCGCGTTGTTGGCGCCGTTTTACTTCACCTGGCAAGCGTTCAACTGCTTTTGGATCATGTATTTCATCACCGGGTGCTTGGGAATCACGTTGAGTTACCACAGGCAGTTGTCGCACAAGTCGTTTCAAACGCCGAAATGGTTGGAGTACGCGTTGGCGTATTGCGGCGCGTTGGCGGTCCAAGGCGACCCGATCGAGTGGGCGTCGTCGCACAGATATCATCATCAACACTGCGATACTCCGAAAGACCCGCACACGCCGTATGAAGGCTTTTGGTGGTCGCACATGGGATGGTTGTTGGACAACGAAGCGACCATCGAAAGAGTTGGCGATCGATCCAACGCCGCGGAGATGGCCGCGCAGCCGTTTTACCAATTCTTGGAGAAGACGTACATGTGGCACATCGCTGCGTCGGCGTTAGGTTTATACCTCCTCGGCGGTTTACCCTTCTTAGTGTGGGGCTTCTGCGTGAGAACTGTTTGGGTGTACCACATCACCTGGGCGGTCAACTCCGTCGCCCACTGCTGGGGCAAACAAACGTACAACACCGGCGACTTGTCCAGAAACAACTTATCGGTTGGAATTTTAGCATTTGGAGAAGGGTGGCACAACAACCACCACGCGTTCGAATTTAGCGCCAGACACGGGTTGGAGTGGTGGCAAGTGGACATGACGTGGTATTTGATTTGGGGGTTGAAGAAGTTGGGCTTGGCGACCAAGGTGAAGTTGCCCACGCAAAAGCAGTTGGACCGCATGCGCATCGAACCGACCACGGCTTAATTAAAAAAAAGTTTGATAATAAAAAGAGAGAGAGAGAAAGAAAAAGAATTGTTAAAGAGAGAGAGAGAGATCACGCATCTCGCGGATGTTTTGTCGTTTGAAATCATCATCTAATACTGCAAATACTACTATACTCTTTCACTCGTTAAATGTTGTTTTTCCTTCTTTTTGTCTTTGTCTTCTTCAGATTTCGAAACTTTTCTTCACTCTTCGGAGAGAAAACGTTTCGTCGTCGTCGTTTACGCCGTCGTCGTCGTGATGACGAAAGAACCTCTCGTGGAAAAAGAAGAAGAAGAACGCGGGCTTTCGTTTTCTCTCGGTCGCTTTCCCGGCGCCAAAAACAGAGGCTTAATCGCTTCCTCTTCTTCTTCTTTAACACAAGGCTCGGTCGTTTTCCAATCGGTCCCGTATGCGGCGGTTCTCCGAGACGACGGTCTCCACGAACGCGACCACTTCACGTTCGAGAAGTCGAAGGATCACAACTTTAACGTGAACAACAGTAACGTGAACAACAACGCATCAGAGTCGCCACGGCAACAACAACAACAACAAAATCGACAACAACAGTTGCAACGGTGTTCGGCGACCAAATTCGCGAGATATTTTTCGAGGGAGAACCAGTTGAAAGATTGGGAAGACGGCTACGATAAAGAAACGAAAGCGCTGAAGAGTTGTCAGTTGCGAGCGCCAAAGGCGACGGTACGGTTGGCGAGTAAAATCGTGTGGCGAATGCAACGAGAGAAGAAGAACGAAACGAATACTAATGAGAACAAGAACAACGCGGAGAACGAAGTACCCGCGAGCGAAGAGAAATCGAGGAAGACGAAACGAACCGCTCTCGCGGCTCCAACCGGGCGATTGTACGACGACGACGGGAAGACGGAACAGTTAGGATTAGGCAGAGGGTACTCGACTGTCTTCGACCAGTTAACGCACGGTGAAGAGTCGAAGACGTTTGGTTTGAACAACCCGAGCGATTACACTTTAGCGGCGATGACGAGAGCGTATTTGACGCACTCTTTGAACGTGGACGATAGCGTGGTATCGGACGAGGAGAGAGCGGAGAGGTACGAGAGAGAATACGAGGACATACCGTCGGTGGCGGATTTAGCAAAACTAATTGGTAAGTTGCGTTTGAATTGCCACACGTTATGCGACGATGAGTTGCGACCGTATGGGATTGGCGTCTATCCAGTGGCGGCGATGATGAATCATTCGGAAAATCCAAACTGTTTCGCGACTTTTAGAGGCAAGAAGATGATTGTCCGATGTTTGCGAGACGTGTTGCCGGGCAAAGAGTTGACGATTTCGTACGACGAATTAATGAAACCAAAGCGAGAGAGGGCGAAATCGTTAAAGTCGAACTACGGGTTTGATTTACATGATGACGGGGAGGAGGAGGAGGAGGGGCAGGAAGATCTTTTGCCTCTTTCCGAAATTCCTTTGATTGGCGGACATAAGTTGCGCGCGTTGTCTCGTGCGCCGAAATACACCGACGAAGACGAAGAAAGGAGCTGGTTTCAAGTCGAGCGCGCGTCTGGTGGTATCGTCGACGGTGGATGCCACATATATCGACTCTTTGGAGAAGAAAGCGGTGGGTTCTTTGAAGACAATAGCGCGTTGGCGAGCTTCAACTTGGAAGAAAGCGTCGATGACGACTACGACGACGACGACGAAGGTGACGACGGGGAAAACGATGAAGATAAAGAGAAGGATAAAGAAGAAACAGAAACAAACGGCGATTTATCGAAGGACCCAGAGTTTGCGGGTCAGAAGACGTATGGTCAGTCGAACAAAAGTAAAAAGAGTAACAAAAAGAAGACGCGATTGATTGTCGAAACGTGGGGCGATTGTAAAAACGTCGTCGTTGCTGAAATTGCCGAACGGTTTTGTCAGGCGTTTGAACTGGTAGAAAAGTTAAGCTCGACGTCTTCGGGAGATGTTTCCGATGGCAGCTCGTTAAACCGCGCTTGGGATCGATTTAATAGTTTAACCGATACAAGATCGGCGCTGTTTGGCGCTTCCGTTGGCATTGCGCGAGGACACCACTTGCGTGTCAAGGCGTTGGAGTCGTTCATGAACGCCGCGGTTCTTTTCGAAGATTGGAAGATAGCGTTTGACTGCGGCACGGAGCTCACGCCATCTTTCGAAAAGTATTACCCGAATCACCATCCGCAAATCGCCGTTCATAACGTTGCCGTCCTGAAATTGTTGTTGGAGCGTCTCATGGCGGATACGTACGCCGTTGGAGCGCGTTCGAGCGCACCTGCGAGTATCATCGAGAGCCTCGACGAGATTAAAGAAAAAGCAAAGGAGCTAGCTTCGGGAGTTTCCAGAGTTGTCGGCGAAGATAGCACCGTCGTCGAGCAATTGGTAGAGGCGATGCACACGTGCAAAATAATGCGAGAGCAGGTTTTAAAAGAGGCGGATTCCCCCCGTTCGTCGGATGACGACACTTTCTGAAGAAGAATAGAAGAATCCATTTTAGAATTATAGAGAGTGCAGAAGAATACGCACGCACGCGCGCGCACATAAATCACATACTATATATGAATACACAAGAAGATGTAAAGATCTACGTACTACCATCGTCTTCTATTATTGCTATTTTTGTTGCTATTTTTGTTTCTTTCCTTGTCCTTGTCCTTGCGTTGACGCGCGCTCAGCTGTAACTCTTCGATGTTTGCGGCTAAATCTCTCAAGTTTTGTTCGAACATCTCGGCATCGTCGTCGTTGTCATCTCTTTTCGCCGCCTTTGGCGGCGGCTCTATTCTCCACACGTCCACAAATACCTCCACCTCTTCCTTTCTGTGATGGCCGTATTGATTCTTTAAGCCGTATTTCATCTCGGCCACGACTTTCGCGCTCTTCGCGCCTAATTTTTTCACCGCTACTTTCTGAATATACTCTCTCGTGGACGTCTTATGGAATGAATACACCGCGGTTTCGGCCATTTTCATCGCCGCGGCTAAAAACGCCACGTCCGCGCCTTTCCTTCTCGTGCCAAACGGTGGATTCGTCAACACCGTATCCGCTCGCGGCCACACGTAATCTTTCCTTTTCGCGACGCTTTTTACGGCGGCTTCGTCGTTCTCGCTTTTTTCTTCTTCTTCTTCTACGTCGTCCTCCTCCTCCTCGTCCTCATCATCATCGTACCGCCGAATCAACTCAACCACGTCCATTAAGCACAACTCAACCTCCAACTCCGGTTCGTACGTCTCCAAGTTCTCCTTACACTCCTCCAACGCGTCTCTATCCACGTCGATTCCGAGCACGTGTCCCGCTCCCATAAGTTTCGCCCCAATCGCCAACACCCCCGTCCCTACGCCTAAATCAATCACCGATTTCCCCTCGATGTCGTCAAACTCCACCGAAGCGACGTACAACACTCTCGTCGCAAGCAAAGGCGTCGTCGCGTATTGCTCCAAATTCTGTTTCGGGTTCGAAAACGTTTTCAAGTCTTGCAATTCCGATTCGAGTTGTTTCGGTTTCATTCTTCGTCTCTCTTTTTTAAAAAAGCGTTCACCACGTCTTCTTCTTCCTCTTCTCGTTATTCGCAAAAGCAGCAGCAAAAGCCGTCCTCCGTCGTCATCTTTCAAACAAACACGCGCGCAACAAAAATGAAGAAAAAACAGTTCAACTAAGAATGAGCTCTCTGCATAAAATTTAGCGTGTCCAAACCTAATGCAAAAATTTTCTCTCTCATAAAAAAAAACGCTCGCTCCGTCAACGTCGGCACTTATAAAAAATTCTTAAAACACAATACTAATATACATACAAATATGTCTAAATCAGAAGGACCAGCGATCGGGATCGATTTGGGGACGACGTACTCCTGCGTCGGCGTGTGGTGAGTTCTATTCTTTGTTTTTTTTATATGATATATATTTTTCGCGCGCGTTTGCGTTTGCGTTTGGATGATGATGATGAAATGAAACACGACGCTTCGTCAATCCATTCGTTTTGTCGGCGGGTGCTGGGAAATGATCGAAAGAGCATTCCACTCTCTCTTTGTCTCCTCTCTTGAGCGTAAAAAAAATTCTCGTCCTCCCGATTTCAATAGATATATCTGTTGCTCGCGACGATTTTCCATCGCGTGGTTGTAATCGGGTGTGATTGTGGTCTCGCCTTCCCGCGCGTTGATGATGATGAAAGATGAGAGATGATGGCACCCAGAAGAAGAAAGAAAGAAAGAAAGAAAGAAGCTTCTGAAAGCTTCTTTTTTCCTCTTTTGGGCGGGAAAAGAAGGACCAGTTTTGGTTCCAAGATTTCTTTTTTTTTCCTCCTCTGAAATTTTTTCTGGTGGTCTGTCTTTTGTTTTTTTAAGTGAAGAAGAGTTTTTTGTTGTTTTACTCCTTTTTAACGAATACTGACCATGATGAAACTTTTCTTTTCAAACAGGCAACACGACCGAGTGGAAATCATCGCCAACGACCAAGGGAACCGAACGACGCCATCTTTTGTCGCCTTCACGGATTCCGAAAGATTAATCGGCGACTCGGCGAAGAACCAAGTCGCGATGAACCCGAAAAACACCGTCTTCGACGCCAAGCGGTTAATCGGGAGAAAGTTTTCCGATCCGCAAGTGCAACACGACATGAAGGAGTTTTCGTACACGATCGTGAAAGGGGAAGCGGAGAAACCGATGATTGAAGTTGAGTTTCACGGGGAGAAGAAGACGTTCGCGGCGGAGGAGATTTCGTCCATGGTTTTGGTGAAGATGAGAGAAGTCGCCGAGGCGTTTTTGGGGAGAGACGTGAAGAACGCCGTCGTGACCGTGCCGGCGTACTTTAACGATTCCCAAAGACAAGCGACCAAGGATGCTGCGGTCATTGCCGGCTTGAACTGCTTGAGAATTATCAACGAACCGACCGCGGCTGCGATCGCGTACGGTTTGGACAAGAAGAACTCGTCCACGGCGGAGAAGAACGTGTTGATTTTTGATTTGGGAGGCGGTACTTTCGATGTGTCTTTGTTGACCATCGAAGAAGGCATCTTTGAAGTCAAGGCAACGGCAGGGGACACGCACTTGGGTGGTGAAGATTTCGATACTCGTTTGAGCAACCACTTTGCCGCGGAGTTCAAGAGAAAGCACAAGAAGGACATCTCCGGCAACGCCAGAGCGTTGAGACGTTTGAGAACCGCGTGCGAAAGAGCCAAGAGAACTTTGTCCTCCACCGCGCAAACCTCCATCGAAATCGACTCCTTATTCGAAGGTATCGATTTCTACACCTCCATCACGAGAGCGAGATTCGAAGAGTTGAACATGGACTTGTTCCGCAAGTGCATGGAACCAGTCGAGAAGTGCTTGAGAGACGCCAAGTTCGACAAGGGCCAAGTCCACGAAGTCGTTTTGGTCGGCGGTTCCACGAGAATCCCGAAGGTTCAGCAATTGCTCTCCGACTTCTTCAACGGCAAGGAGTTGTGCAAATCCATCAACCCGGACGAAGCCGTCGCGTACGGCGCCGCCGTCCAAGCTGCCATTTTGTCCGGCGAAGGTAACGAAAAGGTCCAAGACTTGTTGTTGTTGGACGTCACGCCGTTGTCGATGGGTTTGGAAACCGTCGGCGGTGTCATGACCGTGTTGATCCCGAGAAACACGACGATCCCGACCAAGAAAGAACAAGTGTTCTCCACGTATTCTGACAACCAGCCGGGCGTGTTGATCCAAGTTTTCGAAGGCGAACGTTCGCGAACGAGAGACAACAACTTGTTGGGTAAGTTTGAATTGCAAGGCATCCCGCCGGCGCCGAGAGGCGTCCCGCAAATCAACGTCTGCTTCGACATCGACGCGAACGGTATCTTGAACGTGTCCGCGGAAGATAAGTCCACCGGCCAAAAGAATAAGATTACCATCACCAACGACAAGGGAAGATTGTCCAAGGAAGACATCGAAAGAATGGTCCAAGAAGCCGAGAAGTACAAAGCGGAAGACGAAGAGCACAAGAAGAAGATTGACGCGAAGAACGGTTTGGAGAACTACGCGTACAACATGCGCAACTCGATGAGCGACGAAAACGTCGGCGGTAAGTTAGATCCGGAAGATAAGAAAACGATCGAAGCGAAGATTGACGAGACCATCGCTTGGTTGGACGGTAACCAAACCGCCGAAGTCGACGAGTTCGAAGACAAATTGAAGGAAGTCGAAGGCGTGTGCAACCCGATCATCTCTAAGATGTACGGCCAAGCTGGCGGCGCGCCGCCGCCGGGCGCGGACTTTGGCGGTGCCGAAGGTGGAGCGGAAGGTGCCGGCGGAGCTTCCTCGGGCCCGAAGATCGAAGAAGTCGATTAAGAGAAGCGAGAGCGTGGATGAGAATACGAGAGCAAGAGAGAGAAGAGACGAAGGAGAAATTTAAAAACCAACACATACAAGTAGTAGAAGAAAACACATTACAGCTTTGCATTTTAATCTAACAAACTGATAACCTATATTGGTCAATTGTTGTATCTGGTACCTGCTCGCATTTCTGCTTTCTCTTTGCACTTTAATCTTCTATTTGTTGAATGTTACTTGTCTTTTCCTACCCGCCGTGCCGGGCGCTTTCAAAGCGCTCTTTAGCAAGTTTTGCGCTTCTTTTTTTGTTATCGTTCTCGCCGTTGCCGCCGCTGCACTGTTCATATTATTATTATTCTCGCTATTAATCTCCGCGAATACTGCTCTATCTTCCGCCCTCGAGCCTCGTACCGGACCTTTTCGAGCGCCGACGTGTTTTTTGTTCAAGCCCGTCGATTTTTGAAGTTTTGGCGTCTTCATGACGTGCTGTTGCTCTCTCTCTCGCTTTTCTACAGCTTTTCTTCGCTCTGAAATCGCAGCACCTCGCAATTTGAACGATTTGGGCGTGGTACACGCGCGTCCCGTGACATCTACCAGGAATTCGTCCGAGGAATCGTGAGACATCACTGCCGGCGACGATTTTGTTCTCGTCGGCGTCTTCGCGACGACTCTGCTCTGCGTCGCCGTACCTTTCTTATTGCTGAAAGCGTACGTTTCGCGTTCAAGTTCAGCTTGCCTATCTTTCAAAAACTGTCGGCGATTGATAATTGCTCGTTTCTCCGTCGCCAGTCGGAACGGTTCCGGTTGCGTCGAGGCGCCGAGTTTCTGCGCGTTTGACTTTGGCGTCTTGGCGGTTTTATTCATCAAGTTAGACTGGCGTCTGCCGCCAAACTCAATAGGCTCCGGAGTGAACTCAAATACATCATAGTTCGGATCTGCTTGCTCTAAGCTCGAATCATTCGTCGTATCATTAACGGCGGCGATAGTGGTAGTGGTAAAAGTCTGGTGTTTTCGCACCGCGGCAATTGGTCGATTGAAAATTTTCACCGTGTCGTTCGTCTTGCGCCTCTCCGCCGCTTCCTTCTTCGCCGCTTCCATAGCCGCGCGTCCTTTCGCGCGCGAGGCTGTCTGAAAGTACGGCGAAATCGCCGCCGTCGTGCGTGGCGGCCAGTGCTGCTGAAACTCTTCCTCCTCCTCCTCGTAAAACCGTTCGTCGTCCTCTCTTCGTCGCTTCTGATTCGTTGTTTTTTTTGGCGGCGACGTGTACGTCGATCCAAAACCGTAATACTTACGCGTCGATGTCACGCGTTTCACGTTCCGTTTTACCGTCGCCGTCGCGCGGTTTTTCTCTTCTATATATTCTCTAGATGGCTTCCTTGGCTGAGTACCGGTGATGTACTTTTTATTTTCAGCCAGCGTCCATCGCGTCTCGTCCACTTGTCTTCGTTTTCTTTCAAAGCCCCCGACCACTTGCGTCACCGAAGGACCGTAATCGTTGTTCACATCTTCCTCCTCTTCCTCCCCCTCCTGAACAGTCGTCGTCGACGCTCGACGGTGCATCAAATTCACTCTCTTTGCTCGTAACTCGGCGTTCTTCGCCACCGCCTCGATGCGCATCCTCGAGTCCATTTGACGCTTCTCGCGAATCGATGCCGCCGTTTCTTTCACCCCTACCTCACGAGGTCTGCTATTCGCAGCATTACGACTGAAATTATACGCCTTCCTCTCCAAATTCCTCGGCGACCGCCTTCTCACCGGTTGCGTTCCCGTGATGACTCTCTCGACAAGTTTGTTCCTCAACGCCGCCGGCTTGCTCACAATTTTCTTCTCCACCCTCTCCCGCGCGAATTGCCGTCGTCGTTGTTTCTTCCTCTCACTCTCCTCTTCTTCCCCGCTCTCGAACACCTCCGCGTCGTGACTCGTTGCCACGTGCGACCACGGCGGTGAACTCGGCGGCGTGTACGACCTCGGACCTTCTGTCTCTCGCGCGTCTTTTTCCCACGGCAACGGCGGCGGCAACTCCCACGGGTTCAGATTCGTCGGATTCGTCGCGCGCGGGGAAAGTAATCCTGTTGTTTTTCAACGAAGACCAAAATGCGCGAAACAGCGCGTGCAGTGATAATACAAAGTGTGAGTGTCACGGTAGTGGTGTGATATATCCTCGTAAAAAAAATCGTCGCGTAAGAAGAGACGACGATAATGTGTGCACCCCCCCATGGAATTTCAAAAACTCTTCCCTTTCTTGGGGAAAAGGAAACGTACCGTTCAATTTCTCGCTCGTTTCGAAGTACATCTCCGCGGTTTCTGTTTCCTTTTCTTTCCGTCTCTTTTCGCCGAGTTGGCGGTGGGAAATGAAATCGTAATATTTCGGCGCGGAGAACTCGAATCTGTGTTTGATGAGACGATGATGACGTGAAGAAGAAACAACACGTGTGATGCGTCAGTTCACGGGAAATGTTTCAACGGACATGTGACGGCTTTCTGATGCAGGAAAACAAAGGGAAAAGGTTTAAGAAGAAAGAAGCACGCACGTTGGATCCATTCAAAAATCAATCGGTACGAGTACTACTGCGCTGACAAAGGCCGTCTCGTCTCGAGCGAGGATAGGAGGAGGAGGAGGACGTGTTGATGATGAAAATTTTAATGTGGCGAAATTTATCCCAACGGTTGGGTCTCTTTTCTCTCCAATCTTCTCGTTGATTACGCTCGAAAGCGAAAGGAAACTTTTAGTAGTAGTATTCAAATAGTATAATGTTACAACATAGAGTTTGGCCGCCGCTGGTGATGCTGCTGCTGCTGCTAAGAAGAAGAAGAAGAAGAAGTGACAGAGGACTTTAAAATCCATCATCATCGTCATCGTCATCCCAACAGCTCCATCTCCGCTCTGAGCGCTTCCAACTCCTCCTCTTCCGTGGAGGCGATTTTCTTCACGTTCGCGGGCATCTTCGGCACCGCTTTCATCTTCGGCACGTCCGGCATCACCACCACCTCTTCTTTACTTTGAGTCGTAAACCCAGGTTCCAGTTCTTCGATTTCTTTCTGCAAAAGCGCGTCTTCCACGTCCAACGCGTCCAGCTCCGCCAGCTCCGCCTCTAACTCGTCCTCGTCCAACTCGGCGGCGTACCCGACTTGTTGCCCTAACGCCTCGTTCACCTGCCTCATCTTCTCCGTCTGATCGCTAATCTCGTCCATAACTTTATCCACTTTATCCACGTCCGTTTCTTTTGCCAATTGTTTCATCGCTCCCGCTCCGGATTTTAACGCGTTGAACGTCTCCGCCGTCGCCTTAGATCCCTCGAGGACAATCATCTGTTCCTGTAATTTCAACTGTTGATTTGCAACCACTTCGCACTGCGACTCGTATAACTTTTTCCGTTTCAGGCATTGCAAGGCGGCTCGTTTGTTCCCCGAGCGGTTGAACTCTCTGGCTTTTTCCAGTTCCGTGGATATCTTTTTGATTAATAACGCTTCGCGTTTATCGAGCATTTCCAAAGTCTGTGTATGAGTCCGGCGTAATCGTGCGTACGATGTGAGAGAGAAATGGTGAGTTTACTAAGTCATGTTGCATCGATGCTAAAAAAGAAAAGAAGAGATCTTCGCTCTCGCGATAAAACCACGCGCGTCTGCATCGTCGCGAAGCGTCTTCTCTCGCAAAACAGCGTAAACGACACCATTTTAGCGCGAAAGAACGAACGAACGAACGAACGAACGAAATCAAATCCCCCCAAAACACTGCTTACATCTTTCAACTTATCGACGGCATCGAACGCGGCTCGCCCACTGGTCGTCGACCCAGAACCACCACCACCTTTAGAGGATGAAGATGAAGGACGACCAGATGCGCTCGAAGAAGAAGGGTTACCGAACAGTCTCTTGAACATGATGAATATGAGAGGAAGAATTGGTTTTTTTTTGTGAGGGAAAAGAGGTGCCGTTTTGAAGGAAGAGGTTGAAAAGACTACGAGACGAGAAAAGATGACGCCTCTTGTAGTATTAGTATAAGTAGTATTCGTAGTGTTATTAAACGCGCCTGCGCCGGAAACGACGCGGGCTTTTTTCTTCTTCGGTTGCGCCAGTTTTGTTCGGCGTTTTTCTTTTTCCTCTTCTTCTTCTCGTTTATTCGTCTTCGCCGAGTAAATCGAACACGTTCGATTTCTTATTCGCGGTCCCGTTTCCGTTTTCCCCGGCTGGTTTTGTTGTTTCGGTTTGCTCTTTCCTTTCGCTGCTGTTCTTTTTCGCCGGCGCTTCCTTGACGGAGATGAATCCGTCCGCGTCTGGGACGTTGGCTGGTTTCTTTTCTGACGACGGTTGTTGCTTTTTGCCGTTGTTCTCGGACGACGAAGATTTGTTGGCGTTGCTCTCTTTGCGAGCCGGTCGAGAGTCTCTTCCGCTCACTCTGAGCTTTTTCAAGTCTTCGTAGAGTTGGTCGATTTCAGCGGCGCGTTCGTCCGTGGCGTCGTCGCCTTCGTTTTCTTTCTTGAGCGCCGCGATTTTGTCCTTCAACTCTTGCTCTTCTTTGGAGATTTGGCGACTGCTTCCACCGCCGCCGCCACCTCTGCCGCTGCTGCTGTCTTTTTTATCACCTAACTCTGCTAAACGTTTCTTTTCCTCCAATTTGGCTTCTTCTATGCGCTTATCTTCTTCTAACCAGTCTTTACCGGAAGCTTTCAAAGCCTCTTCTCGCGGTCTGGCGCCGCCAAAGAGGGAACTTCTGGCCTCGGAAGTCGATTCTCCAACAGGCGTTTCGCGTTTTTTCAGTTGCAATTTCGGTCGATTTACGAGTTCTTCCGCGGAGGCTTCTCGCAATTCCTCCTCTTTTCGCGGTTCTCTGCGTTCTCTGCGTTCGAATTCGCCGGATTTGCGACGTTCGGGAACGGGCGCTCTCGGCGCGTCTTCGACGTACTTCACATCCACCGGTTTCGCGCCGCCAAAAAGACTGGAAGAACCCGCGGGTGCTTCGGCTTTCTTATCGGCACCTTCCGATCGTTTTTGTAAATTCAATCGCGGACGCTCGCGAACGGGTTCGTATCGATCGTCCTCTCTGACGCTCGTTCGTTTCGACCAGTCGCCGGTATCCGCGCGACTCGGTCCCAGCGGTTCGCGCGGTTCGCCTCCTCCTCGTCGATCTTCTCCTCGATCCTCGTATCGCCGATCCCCATCGCCGCGGTCTCTGAAACCACCACGTCTTTCTTCTCTTTCCGGCAACACCTCTCTCTTCGACCAATCTCCGGTATCCGCGCGACTCGGTTCCGGCTCGCGCCTTCGCTCTCTCCCGTCTTCGTCGAAATCGCGATCGTCGTCTCTCCTTCCGCCGCGAGATGACTCATCTCTCCGATCCCGATCGTACCGATCTCCTCTGTCCCCGTACCGATCTTCCCTATCCCCCCTGTCCCCGTACCGATCGCCGCCTCTCCGATCGTACCTATCGCCTCTCTCGCCTCCTCTCCGATCGTACCTATCGCCTCTCTCGCCTGCGTCCTCGTCTCGATCTCTCCCGCCGCCGTACCCGCCGCCACCGCCACCACCTCTGTCCCCGCCGTAATCTTTAAACGCCCCACCTAACTCCCCCGGTCGTCGTCTCTCGCTTTCCTCTTCCTCTCTTCGTTCTCGATTCGGAGCCTTCGGGAGCGCGTACACGTCCACGTGGTCTGATCCTCCACCCGATCCTCCTCGGGACGGTCTGTACACGTTATCGTCAGTAATCGGCGCGGACACGGAGCTGGTAATCCCGGAAAACTCCGCTAAAGAGAGTTTCGTCCCTTTCTTTTTCTTGGATGTCTTTTGCGCTTCGCCTAAGCTTGGAAACTGCGACGAGGAACTCGTCGTAGTAGTGGTTGGCGGCGGACCGAAACTGTCCCCTAAACCGGGGAAATCCGGGAGCTTCTCCTCGTCGTCGTCGTCCCATGATTTAGCAGTCGTTTTGTTACCCCACGCGGACATGATTTTAAAATGGTGTTGATGGTGTTGTTGTTGATGTTGTCGCGTGTGAACAAAGTTTGTGTGTTGTTGTTGTTTCTGCGCGTAAGTTTTGTGATGAGAGATTTTTGGGGTCGTCGAAAACCACTTTTGGGAGGAGAAATTTAGTATTGTGGGCTGTAAAGGTAAACGCATACATATTCCAGTGTATTTCTAATATCAGAGACGCCCGCCGGTTTTCCCACCTCCTCGAGGCGTTCCTTCCACCGGTCTCCTTTGTTTCTTATCCTTGCGAAAGTCCCGCAAAGCTTTCTCGGCTTCGGATTTGAGGACTTTTTCTCTCTCGTCGAACGGTAAGGTCTCTAAAGACATCGCGGATTCGATGATATCTCTCGGTTCGATTTCGTCCGGGTCGCAATTGTCGAAGATGAGAGAGCCGACGCGTTTGATTTTTCGAGAAGAGGTTTGCTGGTGAGCGCCTTCTTGTTCTCGTTCTTCGTCCTCTTCGTCGTCGGAGACGTTGACGGAAGAGCGCTGACTGTTTCGACGCGCGACGCCTGGCACGAATCTTTCCAAGAAGTCACCAACGATGGGACTTCCTGGTCCAGTTTCGTTTCCGTCCGACTGTTCACCGGGGGTTCCTCGACCGCGCGAACGCGAGCGGCTCTTTTCGCCGTTTCTCTGAGACGGGTGCTTGTGCTGAATGTCCGAAGAGTAGCTGCTACCGTTCGCAGTTAACGCTTCAGATTGTTTGCGCGCCAGCATGTGCTCGAACGAGCCTCGACTGCAATAATTGAGCGTGTTCCAAGACGGCACGCGTCCTCGCGTGGCGACGTTTCGTCGATCCATTTTCATCTCTCTCAATTCGCGGACGCACTCATCCAAAGTGTGTTCGATGCCGCACGCGTTTTCAATCGCGCCGAGTTTCGGCCACGTTTCGCGTTCGCCTAAAGTAGCCGTGTCGAATAAGTGTTCTCTCGTCGGATTGGATTGAATCATTCTTAAGTGCTTCCACCCGTACGCCATGACGACGGTCACGTCACCTTCCCACGTTTGGCCGAACAGTTTCGCCACGTCCAAAACGTCCGCGCCGGGGATAAACTCGAGAAATTGTTGACATCTGTGCTTCCACTCAGACTCGACGAAATCGGCAATCCACGAAAGCGTGGGGTGCAAAGACGCAAACCATCGTTTTATTCTTAAAATTGGAACGATGTGCGGATTGGTTTGACTGACGATGAAATAGTTCACGTTGAACAGTTGCGACAACGCCTCCATGGGTAAATCGGCTTGTAAAGATCCGTCGCGCCAGCGCTGCGTTTTGCGACCTTTGCCGCCTTCGTTCGCGCTGGATTGCCACGGAACAAACGCGCCGTTCCGTGCTTTTGCTAACAACGGCTGCGGCGGGAACAACGATGGAAACGCGCACGAAGCGGCGACGGCAGACCAAATGACTAAGTGTGGTGACGTTAAGTAGTTCAACAGTCTCGGTTTTTGGCCCGGTCGGGCGTCCGCCGGGGAAACGCAGACGGACAAAATTCTTCCGCCAGATCTATCGTACGCCTCTTGAAAGGTCAAATCGCCGTATAAATCTCTCAAACACTTTTGGAAGAAATCAATGTTGTGCATGCCTCCAGTTTTGACCAGATGAAACATAGAAGTTAAGAAATCCGTGCCGGAGAAGAAAGTTAAATCCGGCAACGCGGATTCAAAGTTTTCGTCGCTAAAGAAATCGTGCAACTCCTCGCTCGTTCGCGTGCACACCACCGCGGCTATGATGCTTCCAACGGAAGACCCAGCTAACACTCGCGGCAACAAATTTCTCCTGTTGAGCGCTCGGCACACGCCGATGTGAAACGTTCCTAAACTCCCTCCACCGGAAAGGAGTAAACCGGTTCTCCCAAACACGTGTCTCGTTTCTTGTAAAAACGAAAGTTTTTCCGTCACGGGAATCTGCGAATCGTTCGATATGAGCTTCAAACACGTCTTCACCTCGTTTATGTATTCTCTGACTAACTTTGGTACGCCGCCGACGGGCGCGTGTAACCTCCTCCCGAGGTTGGACATGTTCCCTAAGTTTCTCAACAGTTCCGCTCTCAAACCGAACATGATCTCCTCGACGTCTCCGGAGTTCCTTTGCACTCTCAAAACTCTCAACTGCTCCGCGATTAACGCGCGATCGTACTCTCTCGGCGTAAAACCGGTATACTTTTCCTCTCTTTTGTGTTGCCTTTGAAACCCGACGCACCCAAAGTCGTCGATATCCATCGATTCTTTTTTCTGGTCAAAACTACTGCTCTTCGTTTGTTGGTCTTCTCTGTGGTGACTTTCTTTGGTATTTGTACCGTTATGACTACTATGACTCAATCGAAACAATCCGTTCAAACTGTTCCCGAACTTCCCACCCTTCAGTCCTCGCTTATCGCTCGAACAATACGTAATCGCGATATTTTCCTCCTCGTCCTCTTCAAACTGCTCCAACTCTTCCTCTAAAGTCACGTACTTGGCGTACGTCTCGCACTTGGACATCCGCTTCAATATGCTCCTCTTCACGCGTTCCTTCCGCTGTCGATGCCGTCGCCGTTTCGCCGTCGCCGTTTGCCTCGCGAAATACACAAGAACAGAAATCACGCACACCTCTTTATAAAACGAAAACGGATCGACGATGAACTCGTACACTTTCGACAAAGCTTTATTATTTTGCTCTCGCGACGATTGAGACGACGACAGAAAGGGAAGTTTCGCCAGCAAAGGGAGGCCGATTTTTCTTCGATAATTCGCGGTAAAATCAGACGCGAAATTCGCTCGCGCGAACGACCACTCGTCTCGTTTCTTCCGGATTTGTCCGACGATTTCTTTCAGTACCGCTCTCAAAACGCCGCTCTCGTTCGTTTTCGTGGCAGTACCTCCACCACCTCCTCCTCCTTTCGAAGATGAAGACA
>JACLAA010007308.1_pt1 | contig 16315 bp, 14 predicted proteins | sample 8027891 | NCBI WGS metagenome assembly JACLAA01 (sample SAMN15724900, study PRJNA655200) | protist metagenome | isolation source: fluorescence activated cell sorting (FACS) single amplified genomes of... | place: Spain: Blaines Bay Microbial Observatory, Mediterranean Sea | collected 2016-01-19 | reverse complement strand
GTGGTAGTTATGTTTACCAAGCGAACGGACGAGTGTGGCCTTAAAGTGAACGAAGCCATCGACGCGTTTGCAAAGCTTCAATTCCAAGCGGAGCTTTACGAATACGTCGTGAACCGAGACGGCGAGGATATCTTGAAAGCGATAAAACTTGCCGAAACGCAAACGTTGAGTAAGTTTCCAAACAAAGACGAGTGCTTCTCGTTGATGTATTACCCGTTCGGTGAGAACAAAGAGGACGAAGAATCGTACCCGTTTGAAGTTTCCGAGGATCATCCGGTGAACGACGGGAATTTGAAAGCGTGGATGTACGAAAACACGGCGGATGTTGTTTTAAGAATCACCCAGGACAACTTGGACCAGTATTTAGCCACGGATCCGTTCACACCGAAGTGCGTTTTGTTCTCTCAAAAGGACGAGACGCCCGGGATGTATAAAACCTTAGCGGCAAACTTCAAGGACGATTTCCATTTCGGTTTTTTCCAAGCCGATGATAAAAACGACCCGAACTTGCAAAAGTTCAACATTCCAAAGTTACCCGCGGTGCAATTATTGTTCGTTAATCCCGCGGTCACGCCGCAACAAGAGGCGTCTGGAAACGTCCAAATGAACTCTGCGCCGTTTCCTGGACCGATGAATTACATTTATCTTCGCCAGTGGTTGCTGGAAGCCAAAAATCAAATCAAGCGGAAAGACGAGGCGAAGTCTCCAGGAAAAGTGACGCCGCCGCCGCACGTCACGACGCAAAAGGAATTCGAGGACGAGTGCGAATCCAAAGGCGGTTTGTGCGCCATCGCGTTTATTCCAGGGACGAGTTCTTCTTCGCAGTCTATGTTTGAAGATCGCATGGAGAGAGCGTTTGAAGCGGCAAAACTTACGAGCGGACGACCGTTCACGTGGATCGTCGTCGATCCGATTGTCCAGAAAACGTTTGCAAAAGCCTTCGACGTTTTACCGCACAATTCACCAACCGTGACGGTTTTACAACCCAGAAAAGGAAGGTACGCAACCATGAGTGGTTCCTTTGACCCTCGTGAGCTCGCTAGGCACTGCGAGTTAGTCTTGAATGGTAAAACGAGAACGTTTATGATTCAAGACGTGCCGAAAATAATCGACGGCGGCGAGAGCGAAGACGAAAACGATTACGAACCCGAGGAACCGATCGAGGAAGAGTTCGATTTGAACGATATCATGGGTGAAGAAACCGAAGATGCTACGTTAGGTTTGACGAGAGCGGAGATTGCGGAGTTAGAGAGAAAGAAGGAAGAAGAGGAATTAGCGGAAGCCGCGCGCGTCAAAGAGGAGGAGGAAAAGAAACAACAGCAAAAGAGTAGCGGAAAGAAGAAGAAAAAGAAAGGAAAGAAGGGAAAGAAGAAGAAAGAGGACCTTTAATACTCTATATCCATTATTTAATAATAATAAAGATATTTCTTCTAATATAAAAAATTTGTGATGATGTTCTTCTTCTTCAGTCGTTCTTCTCCGATGGCTTTTGTGTGCGCACACTCTATATGTTGTCGTTGTTGTTGTCTGTCTCTGTCTGTCTGTCTGTCTTTCTACTAAAAAATTACGCCCCAGTGCGCTCAACCCCCTCTTCTGCCAACGGATTCACCGTCGCTTGGTACCCTTGCGTCCAATCCGCCCCGGGGTAAAACACTTCCCACCACCCGGGCGAGTATTTGTTATACGGCGCCGTCCACTTGGCCGGGTCCACCGGCGGGAACGCGTCCGCGGCGATCAACTCGTTCGATTTCAACAACTCCGCTCCAGTCCCTTCCACGTTACCTTTATACACTCGGTCCATTCTTAACTTAATAAACGTGTTCCACACCTCGTCCGTGGTCATCACCGCCACGCACGGTTGCCGAATTTTTTTCTTTATTTCCGGCATGGCGTCCAAAAATGTTGGGTTCGGGACGATCCAAAAGTCTTGCAATTTCTCAGTCTCTCGGTAAAATCTTCTTCGTTCTCTCAAGATTTCCGGGAAGTGTTCGTTGTTTTCGTCGTTGAGCATAAAACCCGCGTTCGCGATGCAAAAGTAATACGTGCGAGACTGTTATCAGAAGAGAGAGAGAGAGAGAGAAGTTGCGATTTTGTCAGCAAAACATGACGTGTGTGTGTATAAAAAGTAATCTCGAATGTCTGATATTTTATCCATTTTGACGACGATATCTTTCGTCCCATCCGCCGACGATGATGGATCCAGAAGAAGAAGACAAAGAAGAAGAAAAATGGACCCCTTTTCCATCCCGGAGAACAGAAAACAACGACACGAAAGCGCAACAAAAGCAACAAAAGAATCAATTTTAGTAAAACGCACCTCGTTCATGTCGATGGTCTTCTGCGCTTCAGCTCGGACGACGACATTTCTCTTACTTCTCATCGAGGATCGGGATTTTTGCACAACTTCTTTTCCCCGATATCCTCCTAAACTCGACGACGATATCGTCGTCGTCGTCGTTAACGAACTCGCGGCGGCAAACATTGTTGTTGTTGTTGTTGTTGTTTTAAGCGTCGTCGTTTACGTCGTCTCGTGTGTGTGTAAGTGTGTGCTCTCTGATGAAAAAAGAGCACAATGCGGTCTTCTTAAACTTGAGTCTGGAATCACAAAACATCAATTTAGGGTTTTAGTAAAAAAATGCGCCAGAGATTCAAAAAAATAAGAAAAAGTTGCCTCTTCATCACAACGAACACAAACGTTACAAACCCAACCGTTTGAAGAAGTGGTTTTGGTTGGTGTTTTTTGCGCGCGCTTTTTCTCCTGCAAAACAGAAGTAAAAGATACACGTGACATAACGCGAGTGTAATAATAATAATAATAATGGGCATCCTCGGTGGGAGTAGTGGTAACAACAACGCGCACGATTTACTCTCCAGGACGGAACATTTGCTTAAAAAATACCAAAATCATCTCCCCCAAAACGATGATGGAACTGCGTCGGATGAACGAATGAAACGACAACAACAACAACGAAAAACGAATAAGAACGTGAATGTGGGGAAGTTTAGCAGTAGCGGTGGTAATAATGGTAACGAAGATGATGATGATGAGAGCAGTAGTACTCATCATCACGATAATTCGTTCGAACAATTCCTGGGTAAACTCGAAGAACGACTGGACGACATCGCGGACGTCTCGGAACGAGCGAAAGTAGAAACGAACCGAGCGGCGATTGCGGCGATGCACGCAGAAGTGAGACGAGGGAAGAACAGTTTACGAGGAGAAATTCCGAAACTGAGAAAATTAGCGAATAAAAGTAGTAGTAGTAATAATAACGCCAAGAAGAAGAAACGGGCGACGAGCGACGGGGGCGATATCGAAGACGAATCGATGTACGAAAGAGACGGGAGAGAAACGCTGATTGACCAGTTCGAGCAGAGAATAGAGGACGTTCCGGACGGGGTGTCGAGAATGATTCCTCGAACGCCGTCGAAGAAAGTCCCGCATCATCACAGATCGTTGTCGAGAGATATCGAAATGGGGACCTACACGAACCCGTTTGAACAACCGGAAACACTTCGCGAACAACATTTAAACAACAACAACAACAACAACAACAACAACAACAACAGATTCGAGGGCATGGAACACACGGAAGAGAGTCGTCAGTTTCGTCAAGAATTCGAAGACAGAAAGAAAACGCAAGACACCGACTTGGACGAAATCAGCCGAGGTTTGCAAACCTTGAAACGTCTCGGCGCGGACATGGACGAAGAGATGGCCAGGCAACAACCGGCGATTGAAAACATAGATTTTAAAATGGACGGTGCGCAAGCCGAGATGAAAACGGCCAACATGAGGTTGAAAGAAACCGTAGAGAAGGCGCGATCGTCGAGGCATTTTTGCGTGGACGCGACGTTGATTTGCGTCTTGCTCGGGATTGGCATGTACTTGTATCGCATATTGAAGTAAATATATTTAATACTATTGGATGCGACAAAATACGAGCAAGAAAGCACAGTACTAAAATACACATAAACACACCCACGCGGCGGCGCGCTCGAATCCTATTGTTGTTGTTGTTGTTAAACTCTGTTTTACTACATTACTACTACTAATACTAATACTACTACATCCAAGACGCTTTCAGGTTCCAAAAAGCGTGTCCTCCCACACATCTCATCACCTCAATTTACCACTCGCGCCGCTAAACGCAGGGTGCACTCTCACCACGAAACAGCTCGCCAATATCAGCACACTCGCGTACCTCCCATCCACGGCGTCCACGAACCAATACATGAGAAAAACAATCGCCGAAATGCAAACATAGATGTACCCAAGGGCGGTGAGTTTCCCTTTACTTTTAGTACTTGAAGAACTCATGTTTTTAAATTCCCCAAACTTCTTGAACGACAGATACTGGTTCTTCCTCTCTCTTTGCAACGCTAAGATGACTTCTTCAGAGTTCGAAGATGTTGATGTCGCTCCTGCTGCTGCTACTGCTCCCGTCGTCGTCTGCTCCGTCGCAGGCATACAAACAACGTATCACCAATAGAGAAAATGAGAAAAAAAAACTCCTAAACTGCCCCAAAATATTTTTGAAATTTCTCACAAAAACAACGCGTTTAGTAGCTTTCTTTACTGATAGTATATACGCATAAACATATACACATACATATATATATCATTATGGGTAAGAGTTACGTGTTAGACGACGACGATTCTTCGGACGACGACGATAAAGTTCCAGATATTGTCTCGCCTCTGAAGAAAATCGATTCGGTGATTGAAAACACGACCGAGAAGAAAACAACAACTAAACACAAGAAAGAGAACGACGATGAGGATGAGGATGATGATGTTGATTTGACCACCACGCGCGATGAAATTGGTGGTGGTGGTAGTAATGAAGACGACGATAATAAAGAAAAGGAAAGAGAAGAGAAGAACAAAATCGAAGAAACAAAGACGATTGAAATCAAATCGGATTCGGACGAGGAACCGGATTGGATGAAAGAGTATCAACCTCCCACAAAGGAAGATTCGAACGACGATCAGAAAAAGACAGACAACACCACGCTGAAGAAGAGTAATAATAATAAAACAATCAACATCAGAGACGACGATTCAGACGACGAGGAGAAGAAAAGCAACAGCAGCAGTTCCGGGTGGGGGTCAGATGGAGACGACGAGGACGCGAAACCGTTAGCGGTAAGGCTTTCGGAGAAGAAACAGAAGGAAGTGTTGATGATTGACGACGACGAAGAAGAAGACGATAAAATGGATGCAGACGATGCGAAGGAGAAGAACAAAGAGAACGCAGATAATAAAGCAACAAATAAGAGAAAGATTCCGGCGGCATTTGTCGGCGCGTCCGTGCCGAAATCAAAAATGCCTCTGCTGATTAACCACGGCGCGTTGCAGAAAACCGCCAACTCGACGATTTTGTTCGAGTGTAAAGGCTCCGGGGAAGCCGTAGATTTGTCCGGTGACGTCGGCGTGGTTGGACGATTGTTAGTCGAGCGCGAAGCGCAACCAACTGCAGGTGGAGGAAGTAAAGCGTCCACGTCGAAACAACAACCGCACGCCTCGGTCAAAGTCGATTTGAAAGGCGTCATGTACTTAGCGCGAACGCACTTGTTATCCTCCACGGTTGCCATCGTCAACGTCGGCGCGGAAGACGCGAAAATTGAAACTTTCTTCGACGAGTACGTCCAATTACGAGAAGACCCGTCCGCGGAAAACGTCGCGTGTGTTGGTACCATCAACGATAACTACATACCTCTCGAACCCGGGGACGAGGGGTTCGAGGAACAAGAACAAAAACAAAGAGAGACGAAAGCGACGAAAGCCGCCGCTGGGAGAGGCGGCGCGAAACGCAAGAAAGCGCCCGCGAAGAAGAAGAAGAAACCGGCAAAGAAGAAGCCGAAAAAGTAAAAAACGTTAGCACATCATACATACTGTTGTTTTGAATGAAAAAGAAGAGAGTCACCACCACCATTTGTTTACTAATACTCTTCAGACTGCGTGTGTATTTTGGTATTGTTTTGGTTAAAATTTGAATATTCTTTTCGTATCTCGAGGCTTTTCTTCATAAACAAACGATGCCTAAAAAACGTGCTTCTGCTGCGACCAAAGCAGCTCCGGGTTCGACGACGACGAGTTCAACGAGCGGGGAAAATGGTACTAAAACCAACACTTTACCTATTTACCGCTTGAAATCCTTCTCCGACGAGAAGAGCGTGAACCACTATTCGATAAAGAAACACTCCTCCGGGGCGATGCTTCTCGAAGGCCACGGGAAGTGCACGAACAAAATTCCACTCAGCGCGAGGAATACGCAATTCTCTTCTTCATCTCTGGTGAGCAGAGAGAACGAAGACATGGAATTTATCGCGGATGTCGGAGGCGACGAGTTGGTGAACTTTTACGTTAAGCAACTCGTCGAACAAAACGCCTTGAGAGAGGTGTCGAAAATAGACGACAGATTCTCGATGTTGAGAATTATAGCGGTGGAGGAAGAGCGGAACGGTTTTCGGATTCCAAAAGAGCAAGAGAAGATGATGAAGATGAGAGAGATGGATGACGAATTCGAGGAGATGCTCAGAGGGGATTCGATTGTGCCGCGCGAATTGTCAAACGCTTTGTTTCGTCAGACTTTTGAGTTGGCGTACGGGAAGAAGAGAGCGGCGGAGTTAAGAAAACAATCAGGGGGGTCGGTGATAGAGCAGCTTTTAGGTGGCCTTCCGAAGCATTTACCCGCAGAATTTGAAGCGAAGAGTTTAGCGGAGTTAGAAGGGTTGAACACGGCGTTTACGCCGCTGAAGAAGAACGAGTTCCCGTCCGAGGCTTCGCTGGATAATTTAACGTTGGAAGGATTAGGCATCGAGGAGTCGGATCCTATTACCGAGTCAGCGATGAAACCAAATGGTGGTAGAAGAAATGGAAACGAGATCATGGAGAGTAAGAAAATATTAGCCAAAGAGCAAAAGAAGGAGAGAGAAGCCGCGAAGAAGTTGAAAGCAGAACGAGAGAAGAGAGAAAAGAAGCAAGTGAAAGCTTTGGGGGGATCGTTAATTGCAAATTTATTTAGCAAATCGCAGGATAAAAAAGATAATGGTAGTAATAATAGCATCAACAACAACAATGAGAAGAAAGGTCATCATCAAAAGGACGGAAACGACGCGACGACGATGCCTAAATTGCTGAGCGGTTCGACAAAGCCGACGATGAAACAGGAATACGGCGCCGCTGGTGCAAAAAAAGAGAAACCACTCCACTGTCTCAGCGCGTATAATCATTTCGTGATCCAAAATCAATCTCGTGTGGCTACTTGTATGCCAGGTAAGTCTGCGATAGAAATTGACAAAGAGCTCGGCAAAATCTGGAGAAGTATGAGGGAGACTGAAAAAATGCCGTACTTTAAGAAGGCAGCGAGCGATAAGGCTAGATGGAACAGGCTACTAGGAACGAAAGAAACTTTGGAGGAGGAGGAGGAGGAGGAAGATGAGACGAAAGAAGAGAGCAACGGTTACGCGCCGTGCGAAGCACCGGACGAGGTCGAGGAGGAAAAGGAGACAAAAATGACAGAGCGACGAGAACTGCAGAAAGTGAGAAAAGAAATCACCGCGACTTTGCGAGGAATTGAAGATTCGTTCGATTTAGTTCTCGAAGATGCGGAGGACTTAAAGGTAGGCGCGTATGAAAACGCCGAAAATTTCTTGGGGAAGTTGCGAGCGCTTTCATTGGCGATGTCTCGCGTAGTTTAAAAGAATCGCTCAATAAAGCAATAAAAGAGAGAGAAAGAATATTCAATTCGCGTGATTTAGAAATCACATCATTGCGTTTTTAATATCGTAGAGCAATCAAAAGACAGCAGCAGCGACGACGGCGGTAAATAAACCAAAAAAAATTCTCCCTCGCTTAAAGTCCTTCAATATCGATGCCGTTAAATGCTTGTTTCAATCCAACTCGTTGATTGTCGGCAAGACTCTTTGGAAAGATTACTTCCGTGATTCGAATGACGCAATCGCCGATTTTTTTAGGATCGTGTTGATCCGGCATGCCTTTTCCTTTCACCGCGTACGTTTTTCCCGGAGTCGATACTTCCCTCGTATCAAACTCGAAAGATTTACCGTTCAGTCCTTTCACGGTCGCTCGAAAACCGCACAGCGCTCGGGAAACAGGCAAACGCACGTCGAATTCCAAATCGTTTCCTTTATCCGCGCGCCTAAAAATGGGATGTGGAACTTGTTTGCAAATCAAAACTAAATTCCCTCTCCTGCCGTCTCTCGCCGGCGCACCGCGACCAAAATACGTGAGTTTCGTTCCAGATTTCCATCCAGGCTTGATGTTCAAGTCCACTATCTCTTCTTGCAAACCTTTTGTTGGTGGTATTCGAAGCTGTTTCGAGCACCCGTGATACAATTCCTCCAACGTGCACTCAAACTCAAACACTCGATCTCCTTCGCTCGCGTCGGGAGGCATCGGAGCGCCATTCGCGTCTCTTCGCCCCCGCTTATTGGTACCACCTCCTACATCACCACCACCAAATTCACTCCCGAAATCCATATCACCAAAGTGCTCCTTAAACATTCGCATGGCTTCGTCCATCCCGAAACTCGTCGTTCTCGCTCCTGTTCCACCACCAGTGGTATCGAAACCAAATTTTCTCCTCGCGTATCGCTCTTGCCTTTGTTGTCTCTGTTGGTCCGCCCATTCCCTCTGCTGCTGAAACCCACCAAAAGGCTGCTGCTGCTGCTGCTGGGGCGGCACAAACCCAGGCTCTAACCCTTCCTCGCCGTACTTATCGTAAATAGCTTTTAAATTTGTATCTTTCAAAGTCTCAAACGCTTTTGTACATCTCAAAAATTTCTCGGCGTTTCCATTCGGACGATCTGGATGGTACTTCAACGCGCATTTCTTATACGCGCGTTCCAGAGTCTTCTCGGAGAGATCTCTGGTATTCTTCACCCCGAGCGCGTCGTAAAACGATTCTTTCTCTTCTTCTTTTTTCTCTTCTCTTTTGTTCTTCATGTCACATGTGAATTTGAAGATTTTTTTTTCTCTTGGGAAAAGACGTTTGGGAACAAAACGAACAACAACGCCCCCCTTAGTACATCATAAATGAACGCGCAAGAAGACAAAGACAAAGAAAAACCACCAAGTACGAACAGAAAAGAGAAGAAGCTCAGAGACAAATAATAATGGCGAAAAGTAAAGGAGATTTCCTCTCCCCGAAAGCCGTCGCCAACAGGCAAAAGATGAAAGGTTTACAAAAACTGAAATTCTACTGCCAATTGTGCGAGAAACAATGCAGAGACCAGAACGGATTTAAGCAACACTGCTCCTCGGAAGCGCACTTACGTCAAGTCGCCGTGTTCGGGGAAAACTCCGGCAGGTTCATAAAAGGGTACTCGGAACAGTTTTTAGCGAATTTTTTGGACATGATGGCGGTGTCGCACAGAAACACGAGGATTAAAGCCACGGTGGCGTATAACGAATACATCGGGAACAAGACGCACGTGCACATGAACTCGACCAAGTGGACGACGCTGACGGAGTTCGTGAAATATTTAGGGAGGGAGAAGTTATGCGACATCGAAGAGACCGCGAAAGGGTGGTTCATCACGTATAAACCGAGAGATAAGGAGGAGCAGTTGAGAGATCGGATGGAGATGGAGAAGAGGCGAAAAGAGGAGGACGAGGAGACGCGGATGGCGAACGTATTGGCGAGGCAAATCGCGAAGCAAAATAAGAAAGGCGGAGAGGAGAAGAAGGAAGAGAGGAAAGCGGACGCGATTGATTTAGACGATGGGGAAAGAGAGAAGATTAATTTACACGTCGTTTCGGGAGGATTGAACAACGCACTCGAGAATAGCGAGAAGAAGAGGAAAGACATCGTCGACTTTTCGAACGTAGGGGGAATGTTTAGCAGCAAGAAGATGAAGACTGGCTGCAAAGAAGAGGGAAAAGCAGCCTTCAAGAAGAGGAAAAAATTAAAGTGGATGCTACGCGAGAACATTGTTTGCAGGAAAACCGAAACCGGGGAAAAAGGTACGGTGGTCAGAGTCAACGTGGAGGACCGCGAAGCGGATGTGAAATTAAAGGAGTCTGGTTCCGTCGTCGAGAACGTCGACGAAGACGAGTTCGAGCCGGTTTGCCCGGGCGTCGGCGGGAAATGCGCGGTCGTGCGCAACCATGATTTCGTCGGCGAGGAAGGTAAAGTTCTAGGCGTGGATGGGAATACCGGGGAAGTCACCATCGAATCTTTCAAGAGAGGGATTCAGTTCAAAGCGAAGAGCAGCGATGTCGCGCGATTAGTGTAGTAAAAATATATAGAATTTAATAAAGCAGCTCTACTACAGTAGGTAAGAAAAGAATAAAATTACAACAAAATGCGATACTTTTCGCTTCTCGGAACGACGTCCAAGGCTACGGTTCCGTCCAAAGTTATCGCGGCCATAATCCACGGATCGTTGCAGCTCCAACACGTGTCGACGACTGGCGAGAACGACCCCACCGTGGTGGTTTGTAAGTTCCCGTACGCTTTCAGTTCTACGCTCACCCCTTCGCTATTGTTATTAGTACCGCCGCCGCTATTCTCGTCGATGTTCACTTTCTTATTCCTCCTCCTTTCGCTGTCGTCGTCGTCGGGTAAACGTCCGAGGTCGGAATCTCTCCACAATTTCACCGTACCGTCTAACGAACTCGACATGACTATGGATTCGTACACGGGATTAAATCTCGCCTTCGTGACCGCGCCTTCGTGACCGGCGAAGCACTTCGCCGGTGCTCCTCCGTTTTTCCTCAAATCCCACGTCTTCACCAACCAATCCTCCGAGGCGGTGACGATGTTCCGCCCGTCCTCGCTCGCGGAAAACGCGACGTCTCGAAACGCGCTCGCTTGAGAAAATATAGGTTTCGCGGTATCGTTACTCGATCTCGAATCGACCACGAAAACATCGCCGTCTCTCGTAAACGCAAACTGGTTTCGATTCGCTTTCGACCAGTCGCCCTTGCTCGTCGTCTTCCTTTTCATTTCCTCACTATTGCCGCCAACGACACCATCGTCATCGCCTCCTGTAGTAGTAAACGCGCCAACCCGTTTCTCGTTCTCGTGGTCGTAAAAACTCGCAGACGCTCCTCCGCTCGTCACCATCGCGACGACGCGCCCGTCCCCGTTCGGATCAAATTTACACGACGAGTACCACTGTTTACGCAACTGTCCTCGTCCTCCTCCTTCTTCTCGCTGTTCTCCTTCATTTTCGCTTACTTTATTCTCGATGACATTTTTCTCTTCTTCGTCTCCCTCTTGTGCGTCTCCTTCTCGTCTGCGAAAGACGGAAACGTTCCCTTCTGCGGTACACGCGGCGATCAATAACACACCACCACCACTATCCACGACAGAATCGTCTCGACACCGAAAACAATCCACGTCCACAATCTTATCGTTTCTGCCGCTCGCATGAAAAGCGAGTTCTCTTTTCTCTTTCAAGCGATGCGTCTGCGCGTCGACGCAAAAGATTTTCACTTCACTCTTCGTCGAAGCAGCAGGAGTAGTAGTACTGCACGCGACGGCAAAGAGAGACTCGTTGTTAGCGCTATCGTTTGGGACGGAACAAATGGCACGTGCCTCGTCGCCGCAGACGAGTCTTTGCAAGGAGGAGGAGGAGGAGGAGGACATTATTATGTTTGATTCGTATCGGAAAAGTTTATGAAGCAAAAGGGCAGCTTTTCTAACGAGGAGAACGAGAACGAGTGATAATGGTGGTAGTGGTGATGGTGAAATGAATATTTTCTGCTAGACGCTGATATTAATATTAGTAGTACTAGAGACTAAATTGTGTTGTTTATGTCTACCCTCTTTTGGTCCTTTGAGAAGAAAGAACTCGCGGGACGACGCGAGGCTACGTAAGAAGCGCGACTTTTGGTGAATGAGTCGTTAGATTGTGCACCACCGATCCATTTTCAAATCACGAGATGGAATGAAGAAGCAGGGTTAGTCAAAATCATCTCCGAGATCGCCCAACAAGTTTTCAATCATGCCAAAGTGCGGGAAGTTATCTTCTTGCTGTCCAGGGACGGGAGGTACGGGCGGTTGTCCTTGTTGCTGTTGCATCCAAGCCGCCGGCCTCGCGCCGTTGGCGCCCGATGGAGGCGCCGCGCCGCCCGCATTTGCAGCTTGCGCAAACGATCCAGGCGCGGGTGGAGCCGGTGCAGCACCGTTCTCAGAGACTGACATTTGCGCGACGCCTTTGACGAGCGAAGTTGGAGGCGGGGGGCCTCTTGGCGGCGGCGGCGGTCCGGACGGCGGCATCGGGACGCTTCGGTCACCTTCAGAGGCTGATCCTCCGGCGGCAACGGCAATTGCCGGTGTGCCAGGTGGCGGAGGCGGTCCCGGAGGTAACGGTGGCGCGCCAGGACCACCGGATCCGGCGACCGTGGCGGCAGAAACGGCTGGTGCACCGGCAGCGACTGCGGCGGCTGTCGGCTTCTCCCCGGAGATGGATCCAGAGCCAACTCTCGGTATGGAAGCTGCCTTGGAATCGCTCCCTTTCCCTGAAGATGCCGGTGGACTTCCTTGCTGATATTGGCTGAGATCTCGTCGAAGTCGAACGACTTCAGCGGCTTTTTCTGCCAAAGCAGATTCAAGCGCAGAGATTCGACCACGAAGTTCGCGAACGAGCGGCGGTTCAGAGGAGGATCCTCCCGGAGAGCCGCCGGCAGAGTTTGGCGTCGGAATCGACTTATCGGCACCTTTACCAGCTTTACTCGCCGGCGAATCACTCTTACTTGTGGTATCTTTGTTCTCTTTTCTTTCCTTCGCTTCCACTTCTTCGCGCGCTTTGCGTTTTTCCGCCTCGGCTTTCTCCTTTTCCGCTTTCTTCTTCGCTTTCTCTTCATCCTTTTGCCTCTGAATAGCTTCGCGCTTCTCTCTCGCCTCGCGCTCCTTTTCATCCTTGATGCGCTGCTCTTCTTCCTGTTTCTTGCGAAGCTCCTCATCTTGGGCGCGTTTGATCGCTCTCTGCTTTTCGCGTTCGGCTTCCTTCTCGGCCTCTATGGCGGCTTTCTTCTCGGCTTCTTCCTTTTCCAATCGCGCTCGTTCTTCATCTTCGGCCAACTTCTTCAATCGTTGCCTCTCTTTTTGTTTCTGCTTCTTCGAGTGTTTCTTTTCGTTTTCTTCCGCGGCTAAGCGTTCAGCTTCCTCTTCTTCGGCAATCAACGCTTCTTGACGCATCAGAGCTTCGGCTTCGCGAAAGGCGACTTCGACGCGTTCGTTAAAAACGCGGGACAAGACGTACATCTCAATCGTTCTACGGCCGAGTTCAGCGAGGCGATGTTCGTCTCTTTCGACAGCATCGGCCGCAGAGAACCCAGCTTTCTTCTTCGTCGCGTCTTTACTATCGTTATCTTTTTTGGAATCATCTTTACTGCTATCCTCGCCGAGTTTAGAGCGCTTCGACGAACGACCTTCGGAAGAATCGTCCAAGTCTATATCATCGACATCAAAAGCAGTTCCATCCGCCGCGCGTTCCAACGCACACACTAAATCACCGGTGAGCACACAAGTGTTTGTGGCTATGGATAAAGCAGCAGAGCCGTACGACGAATTCGCACTGGCCTTGACAGCGTCCGCCACAGACGTGGAGCCGGCATCCAAGGCTCTGCATCCGCAATACAACGCATCCATGACGAGTGTTGACGTCACTTCTTTCTCGTTGAAGAATCTCTTCACGATACCTTTTAAGAGATCGTCGGCTTTTTCGGAAGCGAGATGCGTTTTTTCGGCTAAAGTACGATTGTTCCAAAAATTGCGAAGATTTTCCCACTTCTCCGGATCCTTGCGTAAAGCGTAAAGCTTTTCTCTCTTCTCTTCGAGAAATCTTCGGCAAATACCCTGTGTAATTTATAGAGAATAAACGCGGTAAGTATTCAAGTTATGGAGAAAAGTATGTATGGGTGCACGCAAACACACACGCACACGCACACACACACACACACACAAATACAAAAGGCAAACGCAGGAGACGAAACAAAGCAGAAATTTTTTCATCGCTCAAATTCTATGGGTGTTCGTTTTGTCATTCACGAGTTGCTCAGAACGAGAAATGCTCTTATCGAATTGATCTCTTCACTGCGAGAGAAGATGTTTCTTTGTTTTGACTAAGTCTCTGCGATACTATCGTTGCCAATTTGTTCGTGTAAAAAGTGTGAAAGTGTGTTCGCGCGCTCCGCAAAAGAAAAAAAAAAGACGAATATTCAGAAATCAAAACGAAAAGTCGCACCTCGACGTTTGTTAAATACACGCGAACCAACTCTCGTCTGTATTGCGGGTCCAAGCATCTAAACGGTCTCGCAATCTTCTCGTGGATAACTTGGACTTGCGCTTTAATGACTAAAGTATCCGCCACGGTAAACCCGTCTAAGACTTTACCGAGTTCCATAAACTTCTTCCACCCCCAATCGTGTTCCTTCTTACAAAACCGGTGCAAAGTGTCCGAATACTTTGACTTTTTCGGATCCTTATTCACAACCGCGATGGTAAACTGCGCGAAGTGACTCCACCCCGGTAATAATTTATCGTAATCTGCCACGCACAAGAACAACGACAAATGATTGTGCACGTCGCAGCCTTGCGGGTACACGAGAATGTACCACTTGTACCCGCCGACTTCGAAGCACTTGGAACGAAGCTCGCGTTTGGAAATCTCCGAGAAATTCTCGATTTTCCACGTGAACTTGCCGTACATGTCCGCCGGTTGTGGTCCTGTTTTTCGAGTGTTTAAAGCAGCGCAGAGTAAAGAAAGAATTGTTTTTCAGTCTTTTTCCTCCCAAAAAAAAAACCAAACAAACAAAAGGAGAGAGCAAGAAGAAAAGACGATGATGATGACACATCCAAATTTACGCGTAGAAAGGAAGACAGAAATCGAATTCGCGCTGCGAAACCACCTACCCGAACAGTCTTCTTGCTTCCACGGCCCACCGTTAACACTGTTCACATCCAGAGGACCAGCTCGTGAGCGCCACTCGGAATCCGCCGGCGAATCTGGAGTGGGCGTTAGAACGCCGTCTACGATGGCGTTGCCATCCGCATCCAGCATTTCCTCTCGCTTTCTCGTCCCAGAGGAACTCATTTTTCTCTCTGTTCTTCTCTTTTGCTAAATGAACTCCTAATCAACGAGCGACTATCTTCTATGTGTTTAAATGCTACGCGCGAGGTAAGAAATGAATACGTATAAACTCTATTTGTATAATTCTACGTCGTATTCGCGCGTTTTTTGGTCGCGTTTCTTCCTTTTCTGTCTGTTGTTCTTATGTGGTGTGCGTAAAGTCTGTCGCGCTTTCTGCTGAGTCGCCGGGTGTCTCCTTGAGCCCAGTTTTTTGTTTCTTGATTTTTTCTTCTTTTTCGCTAATTTCTCTCTCTGATATTATTGTTACACACGTATGACTTTACCTGGTACTACTACTACTACTACTACTACTACTACTATTACATCAACTATAATACTACTACTGCCGTAATCTATCTCACTTCTTCTATTTCGTTCTTCGTGTCTTCTTCCACTCGTCGTCATCGTCTCTCTTGTTGTTTGCGAACGATCACGGTGCCACGAAACGGCTTCCCCGTTCGCGTATCGACGAGCGTTTCGAGATCGACCGAGCCGCTCAGAGCGGCGAACGCGTCCTCGTCGCCGTTCTCGTTGTGCACGCTGGTGATATACACTTGGACGCTCGTGTATTCTGAAGGTGAAGAGAGATTTGCGATGGTCACTGAAGATTGAATCTTTCCTAGGATGCCGCCGGTAACGTCGTGCGAGCAAGCGGTTGCAGATATTTGCTCTTCTTTTTTTCTCTTGTTATCGTTGTCGTTGTTTTCGTGTTCACTGCTAGACGCGTTGTACCGTAAACTGTCGTTCGTGGCGTACGCGATATCTTCGATGTCACTTTTCAAGTTATCCTTCACGCACGTCCATTCACCGTCGATTGTCGTTTCAATTTTCCGTAGCATCCTACAAGGCAGGTCGGCGTCAGCGTCAACACCATCCGGGTCGCGACTAAACACGCCTCTCGCTCCGGTGATGAATACGACTCTGATGACAACCCTTTGGTCTCTCGTTTTATTCAACGCGTACGACTTTGCTATTTCAAGCGCGATTCTATCTCCGCTCAAAATCGAACGCCCGTGCGTGGCGTCCTCCACGACGTCCCCGTGGAGTAACAACAAAAGCGACTTTGAGGACGACGACGAAGTAGGAGACGCAGAGAAACAATGCGCTTCGCAATACTCCTTCACGGAAGCGTAACCGAGAACATCCACCTCTCCTTTCTCGTTGAACCGCCACGCGTCGCCTAAATGTCTCCGAACGCATTCAA
>JACLAA010003756.1_pt1 | contig 16339 bp, 9 predicted proteins | sample 8027891 | NCBI WGS metagenome assembly JACLAA01 (sample SAMN15724900, study PRJNA655200) | protist metagenome | isolation source: fluorescence activated cell sorting (FACS) single amplified genomes of... | place: Spain: Blaines Bay Microbial Observatory, Mediterranean Sea | collected 2016-01-19 | reverse complement strand
CCGTCAGGCCCGACGAGCCCCTCATCGAATACGCCCCGGTGCAGAGCACTGACCAGGTGCTGCTGATCTCCCCGACCGCGTTTGGCTACAACCCGGAGGCGGCGAAGGACAACCGCTTCATGCACGCGGTGGACGAGGGTGAGCTGGAGACTGTTCGGAAAAAGGTGATGCGCGAGCACGAGAACCTGGTCGACCTGCTCGGCAACCAGAAGGGACCTTTGCAGATGACTGTCCACCTCTTCGATCACAAGGAGAGCCACGGCACACCAGACGCGGTGTTCCCAAACAACTGGTTCTCCACAGCCCCGGACGTGCTGAACTTCTACCCGATGAAGAACGAGAATCGACGGAAAGAGCGCAGGAAAGATCTGATGACATACCTCGACCGCATGTCCGAGTGTACCATCGACCTGACATACGAGGAAGAGACCGACCCGCCTCGATTTTTGGAGGGCACCGGGTCGCTCGTGCTGGACCGAGTGAATCGGGTCGCGTACGTGGCCATCTCCGAACGTTCGGACAAGGGTTTAGCCGAGCACTGGGGGATACTAAACAAATACGAGGTCGTGTCATTCGACGCTAAGGACAGGAACGGGGATCCCATCTATCACACGAACGTGATGATGAGCATCGGCACCGAGGCGGCTCTGGTGTGCAAGGACTCTCTGAGCACGGAGGACTGGGAGAAGGTGTCTTCGTCGCTCACAAATACGGGGCGCATCATCGTGGAGATAACCATGGAACAGATGGAGTGTTTCGCTTGCAACTGTCTGGAGGTGAGGAACTGGAAGCTTGTTCCCGCCCTCGTCATGTCCACCCGCGCGTACAGGAGCCTGAGGGAGGACCAGCTTGAGGTTTTGCGGAAGCACTTTGACGGAATCTATCACGTCGACCTGACGACGATTGAGGACGTGGGCGGCGGTAGCGTCCGGTGCTGCATTGCGGAGTTGTTCGTTCGACGGGTTTCACATCGTGGATAAACAGGGGGTCGTTAGGGACATAGAAATCAAGGGCTTGAAGAGCGTGATGTAGCTCGTCTCGTTGGGCGCAACTTGGAGTTGCGCCTCGAGACCCGTGAAAATCGAGACGCCGCGTCACTTCTCCCGGATCCCGGCATCACCCGCTGCCTCGTCATCCTTGTCGTCTCGCCGCGAGCGCACCACCAGAGGTGGCGGCGCGACGTTCGTGAACTTGCCTGTCCTCGAGTTATTCAGCTCCCTGGATGCGACGTATACCCTCGAGATAGCCTCCACCCCGACCGGTCCCACGATCAGCACCCTCCCAGTCTCCTTCACATCCTCCTCCGCGGCGTACTCCTGCGTCTCCCCCAACGCCGCGGGGTCCAGCAGCATCACGTAGAAATAGCCCTCCTGCTCGGCCATGTGTTTGTTGGCCCAATCGAGAAGCTTTTCCGGGGTTAAAAATGCCTCCACCGCGCCGACGTGGTGAAAGTCCTCGGAGACATAAGCCTCGATGCCCTCGTGGCCGATGGGGAGCCGGCTGTGGAAAAAACGCGTGGGGGTGATGTGGTAGAGGGCATTCTCCTCGGGACCCGAGCTGTCGAACTTGGAGTAGACCCCGCGATGGTACTTGATCCGGGTATCCAACTCGTCGTCGCAAAGGCCGACGAGCAACGGGCTCGTGAGGTCGTTCATGTCGCGCGGGTCTCTGGCGGTGCGGTACCCGCACCGGTGCGGTCGGGAAGTCGTGCGGTTTCATCAGTAACGCTCGCTCGAAAATAGCCACTCTGTCAAATAATTTGACCAAGTTTTAGCCAATCGAATGATGAGAGGTGCCGTCTCTTCCCCGACGGTCCTCATTCCGCGCCGCGAGTCCGCGGGCGTACTGTGAGTGTATCGCGGCGATATCAACCGTACGTCACATCCTCAACCGTCGAAGTGGACCCGCGATAGGTTATCATGGAAGATATCAATGAGTGTCGCGAGTTCCGAGAGGATTTGCAAAAGTCACCTGCCGCGGGAAGTCCCGTAGATGCAGAAGGACAGGAGATATGGGTAGGGGTAAGAATCAGGCCTCCGAGTGATAAGGAGCTTCAGGCGAGGGAGCTTCAGGTGTGGGATGTGTCCGAGGACGAGCGTGAGCTTCGCTTAACAGTAGCTGCGGGCCCCGTCGCACACGCTTCTCCCCAGAATGCGACGAGTCCCGGGAAAGAATCCGCTTCCGCCAAGTCGGGTCAACGAACTCGGTACACGGCCGATCGCGTATTCGGACCGCAAGCCGCGAATGATGAGGTGTACGCCAGAGCCGCGCGAGACATCGTGCGAGGCGCGCTTCGAGGGGTGAATGGGACCGTGTTCGCGTACGGTCAAACCGGGGGGGGCAAGACATACACGATGCGCGCCATCACTCGAGGAGCAATTGGAGACCTGTTCCAAGCCGTCCAGGGAGACGACGAGCGGAAGTACCTCATGCACTTCTCCGCCGTGGAGATCTACAATGAGATTGTGAGAGATCTTCTCGTGGATGCGCCCGCGCCCTGGACCGCCGCGGCATACTCCAACAACTTCTCCAACATGGGTGGAAAAAGCGACGACAGAGGGGGATGGATGGTGAAGGACGAGGCGGGAGCTGGCAACGCCGCGACGAGCCAACTCGCGCCTGGAGTGTCCGAGCCCCTCAGGCTGCTGGACGATCCGGAACGCGGTACCGTGATTGAGCGTCTGATTTGCACGCCAGTGGATTCGAGCGAAGCACTCGAGGCTTTACTTTGTGAGGTCGAGGCTCGTCGACAGGTTGGCGCCACGGGCATGAATGCCGAATCGTCCCGTTCTCACATGATCGTGCGCCTGACCATCGAGAGCAGGGTCGCGAGCTCGGCCGATGAAGCGGCTGTCGACACGGAAGATCGAGGTCCGGCTCTGACCGCAACTCTCAATTTTGTGGACCTTGCGGGGTCCGAGCGTGCGAGTCGAGCGCAGTCCTCTGGTACGCGGCTGACAGAGGGTTGCCACATCAATCGATCGCTCCTGACCCTCGGAAAGGTGATTCGCAGCCTGAGCGAAAAGAGTGAACGTGGTTCAGATGAACACGTGCCATACCGAGACTCAAAGCTTACTCGCATACTTGCGAGCTCTCTCGGTGGCAACGCGAGGACGGCGGTCATAACCTGCATCTCTGCGGCAGCATCCGCACTCGAGGCTACAAGGGCGGCTCTCTTTTTCGCATCACAGGCCAAGCGCGTAAGAAACCGCGCTACTGTCAACGAGGTCATCGATGACAAGGCATTGATTCGTCGTTATCGGGCAGAGATCGCTGAGCTTCAGCGCATCATTGCACTTGCCACTGGGAACACCAACAGGGGTGAATTGTTTGGCACTGCGGAGGAGATTTCTCGCATTCGAGAGGAGAAGAGAGCTGCCGAGGAAGCACGGGCACAAGCTGAGGCTCGAATTGCAACTCTTGAGCGCTTTCTCCTCGGAGGTTCCACCGCCGAAGATGAAGGCGACAGAATCCTCAACGAGGGACACAGACTCAGCTCCCGGCATCGCAGACGAAGATCCTGGTCACCATCGCCAGGCAAACCCATGCGCCGCCGCCGCCACGGTACCCCAAGCAAGCAATCAGCACTGAACAAACCCACCGCATCTGTCACCGTGAATGAAGACACCGATGACCGTGGTCACTCGGTTCGCGGTAAGCTGGGATTCTTCAGGCTCGTCGGCTCCACTGTGCGCCGCTCACTCGGCTTTGCGCTGAACAGGGCAGCAAATGCCAAGGGCGCAGCTTTAATCAGCCCGACAGCAGACCATCCCAACACGCCAAGGTCAGCGGCGAGCGATACCGACGAGTCTGGATATTCATTCACTGACGATGATACCCTCGGGGAGCTTGTATCACTGGCCGCTATTCGTCGGTCACGCGCGGATGCACTCGCCGCAGAGCTGAAAGCCGACACCAGCACTACAACGCCCGTTGAAGTTGTCGCTGCTGCCGCTGCAAACGAGATCTCTGAGAATAATGTCGGACCCACCGGCATCGATAATGGATGTAGCGCTAGCCCGGGTCGACGCGCCGAGGCTGGGCGGCAGCTCGAGGCTGAGCAGAACTTACTGCGAATGGGCGTCACCACGCATGCGAGGAGGGGTGAATCTTCTGAGGCTGTCATTGAGCGCCTGCAGCTGCAGCTGAGAGAACTTCAGGAAGACAAGGTTGTCTACGACATCATGGACGCGGCGAAGGAAACACTCATCGAAGGTTTGGAGTGCGAGTTGTCTCGACTGAGGAGCGAGGAGGAGCGCATGAACTCTGCGCAAGCTGCAGCGGATGCGCTCCAGCGAAAACTTGAGCTTTTGGAGACTGATCTTGGCGTGTTCTGGAAAGAAGGCGAGTCCCCTAAGCCTTCACGAGAAGGAAGCGGGTGGAGTGAAACGTCGATTGATGATGACCCAATCGTCGACACAGAAGCGAGTATTCGAGGGAACAACGCGTACGACCTAACAGACCTGAAGGATTCCGTCCTCGGCAGCCCGCTGGAGAGCCTGGCGAAATTTGTAACCGCAGGAGCTAAGATTGTCAAGGTTGTGGATGCCGCCCCGAAGGAGGAGGACAAGGACAACTTGCGACCGAGCGCATCACCGCTCTCTGAGCTCGGCCCCGTGAAGGTCAGTCAGCACCGACACACGCGATCAAGGAGTCGTGGATCGATTCGGCCTAACTGCGGCGGGAAGGAAAACTTTGGAGGTAATGGATTTGTGAATCCCTTCTCGGAGGCGGCACTGGCGGAGTACGAGGCTGAGAATGAGATGTGCAGCTGGGCGTCGGATCAGACGAGTAGGGTTCTCGAAGACGATCAGACGAAGAGCAAAGAGAATGCGCTTTCTGCAATGGGTGAGCTGCCAGAGGAACCGAAGGCCCTGATCGATGATCCTTTGAGCCTTGACACCGTCATCGTGCACTACGATCGAGAGCTGGATCAGCGGGAGATGGACGAGACGTTCCGTCGCCACCGTCGCGCCATGTCAGATTTATCCGGAACGACATCGCCTCGCACGGACAATTTCCCATCCGACGCGAGAGCCGCGGAGAAGGCGGCGGTGAAGTGGGAGAAGACGTCGCTCAAGCACCAGATTGCTGGCCTTCGCGAGCGTTTCAGGGAGGCTCTCGCAGAGGCAAACGCGACGCGCGACGCGCTGGACGGCTACAAGGACACCGTCCAACGGGTCGAGTTTCAGAAGCGATTGCTGTGCGCGCAGGTCTTGGAGCTCGAAGCCTCGCTCGCGGAGAAGGAGGAGGAGAGCGCGAGGGTGGCGGAACGCGCGAGGGAGCGAGAGCGGGAGTTGCTCGAGCGCGCAAAGGCTGGAGCCAGGTTGTCGCGTCAACCGGACAGCTGGGCGGGGTTACCGACGGCGTCCTTCTTCCTGCCAAAGATTGTTCGACTGTGGCACCAGCTCCGGGTACCGCTTCGGCACCGCTCACAGTTCCTCCTCGCGTTCAGGGGGCGCGAGACCTTCTACTTCGAGGCTGAATACCGGCGACTATCGTGGCTCAAGGAGAGCCTCGTGACGGCGGCGGGATGGAGGGTGCCCGACGACGACGACGGGCGCCGCTCCGTCAGAACCGAAGACGTCGCCCCGCTGCCGTCCTTACTGAGGGAGGCTGAGCGAAAGCTCGCTCGCGAGCGTCGACACCTGCGAGGGATGGCTCGACGCCTCGAGCAGCCCCAGTTGGAGGCCATATTCACCCAGTGGGGAATACCTCTCCGATCGAAGCGGCGCAAGCTTCGGCTCGTGAACCTGCTGTGGAGCGACACCGACGTCCGCGCCGCCGCGGAGGCGCGCGGGAGGTCGATGGATAGGTCGCGGTCGATGGATAGGTCGCAGAGTTCGATCGCCGAGACCGACTGCTTCATCCGACTGCGCGAACACGCCGAGCTCGTGCTGCAGCTCGGCGGGGTGGAGGCGACGGAGGACATGTTCGGCTTGGTGTTCCGGGCTGGGACGACGTCCGGTTCAAGTTTGTGGTGGACCGCCGCGGGGGGTGGGCGCCGGGGACTGGAGACTATCAGGATTTAACTCTGCCGAGATTCTAGCTAACTTGTGATGTTGGTATGGCGGTCACGCCGTGAACTTGAGGCACCGGGTCTCGGCGTGGACGGCGTTGCACTTGCGACTGCAGAACTTCATCCCACAGCGAGCGCAGTTGTAGTTGGACGCGTAGCCGCACACGGAGCAGTACTTTCGAGCCGTGGACGTCACCGATGGACCCGCCGCCGCGGTGAGGTACGTTGGTATCTCCCTCGGCACCCTGTCCAGCATCGCCTCGTCCAGGTGCGCGGCGAACGATCTCGGCCCTTTCTTCGTCGCCACCGCGCCGCGCGTCGTTCTCTTCCCACCCTTGCCCCCGCCTTTCTTCTTCAGGACCGTGCCCACACCCTCTCCCTCCTCCATCTCGTATTCGCTGTCGTCGTCGGCCGCCTCCGCCTCGGCGTTATCGTTCTCGAGCGCATCCAAACGAGCAGCGGCAACCTGCGATGCGGTGGGGGTTGCGAGGCGAAAAGTTAGCGTGCGGAACGGGAGGGCGGCATCGGCTCGGGAAGACGGATGGAGGGCTGCTTCGCACCTGTCGTCGCGTGTCATCGTCCACGCGCTTAAGCGCCTTGGCGACTGTCTTGACGCGAGTCGACTTTCGCTCTCCCATCTCTCGGGCCTCGCGCGCGCCTAGGGAGGATGAGTCGGCGGCCACGAACCCGGAGGGGACTTCGAAGGTAGATTTTCGCTTGCTTGTGGACCGATCGCCCTTCGGTTTCCGTTGAAGTTCAAAGGGGAAAGGTGGGCTTGGGACGGGGCGGTCCACCCCGGGTTCATGAACCCGTTCATCCATCGATATTGACGTGTGAGACCCCGCAGCGCGTCATGCCGCATTGGACCCGATCGCAGAACGCCCGGGGATGACCGCGCGCGCTGCGACAGCGACTCGCGATGTTGCTTTTCAAAGTTCAGGTTCAAAAGTTCCCCTTCCCCGTTCTTTCATTCGAGACGATCTAAAGTCTCAACGACCTCCCTCTTCCTCCCGCATGACAGCAAAACATGTGATAGATTCTACTAGTACAATTCCGTATCCTCGCCGGACATCTCCCGTGCGACGCTCGCCCTGGCGTGCGGTCACTTTCGCCAGGTCTCGGCCGCTCACTTCTTGCTCTTCCCCTTGCCACTCTTGAGCGACCCCTTCTCGCTCTTCGCCGGTGGAAGAGCAGCTGCCGCGCTGCTCTTGGGGTTCTCAGGCGCCGTCGCCCACATCGCCGCGCACATCGCGAAGACATCCTTGGGGCTCCTGGTGGGGTTATCACTCTTCACCTGAGCGACCTTCGTCCTCATGAACTCGTTGAACTTGGTGGGCGCGCGGGGAGCGCGCTTCTCCTTTTTCTTCTTGACTGGTTTGCCGTCCGCATCCAGCAGCAGGGCGCCGGGGCCCCTCTTCCCCAGGGTGACGCCGCCCGCCGCCGCGAAAATCTCGGAGATCTCCTGCGCAGCCTCTGCGAGCTTCGCGAAGGCCGGCGCCAGCTTGCTCATTTCCATGTTGGTACCTGTGGTGTGACGACGCTGCCGCGCTGGTGTGTGCCAGATCAGGAAAAAAAGCTTATCGCTTTGAAATCTTGGCAGCCTGGTTTGAAACGGGTCTCTCAAAATGAACCATGAAAGGAAGTCGGATTTTACAATTTTTGAACACTGGGTTTTCCGGGTGATGGTGAAACCTGCTTCACTTTTTTTCACCATGCTTCACTTCGTGGTTCGGGGTTGCACACCCGCGTGTGTGGTGTATACGCGCTGTAGCGCACGTGTCGGCCGCTACGAGCGTACCAACGATCCTGACGGTTCATGCTGACGGTAACACATGCGCGAGTATCGAGAACGGCACCCTGACGCTTCCACACAGCTCCAAGGTGAGCGCGAGGGTACCCTCATCCCTCAACAGGGAAAAGACGCTTTCAATTGCTTTCAACTTATTTTCTTTCAACTGAGCTGATTTTGTTTCGGGAAATCGGACTATCTGTCAAAACACGTCGAATCGGTTTCAAAATCCCAGAGAGCAGCGAAGGGAAGGAAGGCGTCGGTTTTGAGAGAGCGCGTGCGCCCGATAATTGACGTACACCACGTGTATTTTCTGGCAGAAATCGATTCATAAGGGTGTCGGGATACTTTCAATACGTCTGGGCGTCGCGCGGCGCGGCGTCTCTGGGCCGGTAGACGCGCGAATCCGGGGTCATCACACAAAAAACATGCATGCAGCGAAGCTGTCGTTGTCACATTTATTTTCTCGTGTTCCCTGATATACGGCCAAATTTAAACCTTGATTCACGATATAATGGCGAAGTGAAGCAGGTTTCACCATCGAAATGGTGAAACCTGCTTCACTTTGGCCGCAAAACTGAAGCAGGCAAAATATGGTGAAAAAAAGTGAAGCAGGTTTCACTCCCTCCGGGTTTTCCGTGATAGGACCGTTTTACCTGAGTCTCAGACTCGTCAGACTCGGTGTTCACGCGGTCCTTTCTTGTTTAGGCTTCTCGTTAGGCTCACAGCGCGCGGGGAGGAGCGATGGACAAGGTGAAGGGTTTTGCATTGAAGGCGAAGGAGAAAGGCTCAGCGGTGGCGGCCGCGGCGAAGGAGAAGGGCTCAGCGGCCATGGAGAAGGCCATGGAGAAGGCCAAGGAGTCAGCTGGGAGGGCCAAAGAGAAGGTAAACGACAAGCGCGATCAGCTCAGGCCAAAGCTGCAGGAGGCGTACGGCAAAGCTGATCCCGGTTTGCAGGAGTGGTTGCGAAAACCCCATGTCGAGTACCTGAGGTCAAATCCCAAGGCTATGATCGCGCTCTGTTCCCTCTTCGCGGCGGTCGGGGTGCCAGGGGCGTCAACACTTAGCACGTGCCTGAGCCTGATGGGGCCGGTGGAGGCGCTCGCGCCGTTGATAGTCATGTTCGCGGAGCCGTTGGCGGCGATACTCGTTTAGTTAGTATTCGAAACATTTTTTTTGCAAGTCATTCAGAGCTCTCCGTCCTCCTTATCTTCGTCGTCGTCCGCGGCGGCGGCGCCGTTGGGCGGAGGCGGCGGGTACGCGCCGTCGTCCCCGTGGTGGCGCTTGCGATCGCGGTCCCTGTCGTCCCGCCTGCCCCGGGACGAGGACCTGTCGCGTTTGTACCCCCTGTCGCGGTCGTCGTACCCGTACCTGTCCCTGCCCCGGGACCGGTCCCTATCCCTGTCGCGTCGATCCCTGTCCCTGTCCCTGTCGCGTCGATCCCTGTCGTCGTACCGGTCCCGGCCGCGATCCTCGTCGCGCCTGTCGTCCCTTCGGTCCCTGCTCCTGTCGTCGCGGCGATCGTACCTGCTCGAGTACCGGTCCCTGCCGCGATCCCTATCGTCGCGGCGCGAGTCGCGGGAGCTGCCCCGCCGCGAGTCGCGCCGGTCGTCCCTATCGCCGCCGTATCCGTGACCCTGCTGCGGTCCACCGCCGTGACCGTGACCCGCGTACCCGCCGCCGCCGCCAGCCTCCTGGGCACGGTTGTGGTACGCCTGATCGCGACCGGCGACGAGGTTGTTCTCGGTCTTACCCCCGCGTCGGGTCCCGCCGAGCCCGCCGTTGAACCGCCTGGGCCTCCAGTCGGGCACGGTGCGCCCACGCTCGGCGTCCACAAGGATCCTCCTGCCCTCGAGCCTCAGCCCATCCGCCGACCTGTACGCGTGCTTCATGTCGCTCTCCCTGTCGAACTCGACGAAGGCGTACCCCCTGGGCTTTCCGTCCCGGTCCTCCACGACGGTCACGGACTTGACCGCACCGAATCTCTCGAACTCGCGCCTGAGCGCAGCCTCGTCGACGTCGTAGCTCAGCCTGCCAACGAAGAGGGTCTTGTACGGGTCCGAGTCCGCGAGCTTCGGATCCTCCTTCGGGTTCCAGCTCTTGATGTCCTCCTCGATCATCGCGTCGTTCTCCTTGGCCTTCTCGGCGGCCCTCCTGGTCTTCTTCTCCACCTTGGTCTCCTTCGGCTCGGCCGGGGGCGGCGGGGGATCTTCCTCGGGATCGGTGAAGAGCTTGACGTATTCCGCGATGCCGGTGTAGGGCTGGGTCTTCTTTGGCTTGGCGGGGGGCGGATGATATTCCACGGGAGGTCGCGCGACGAACAGCCGAAGCAGCGAGGGTGTCAGGCCCGTCGGGTGCACCGACGCGTTGGGCGCGGGCCTCATGCCGTGCATTATTGGCGGGCGCATCATCCCCGGCATCATCGGCGGAAACCCGGGCCGAAACCCCGGGAACCCCGGCGGCGGGGGCAGGCCGAAGCCGCCGGGCGGCGGTGGGAGGCTCCCGGGCGGAGCCCGAGGGAGTTCACGCAGAGATTGGGGCGCGGGCTTCAACATGATCGACCTTCGCGCTCCGATCGAGTGGCGGTGAATTAGGGCAAAAGGTCTCATCACACTTTAGCCGACTGCCACCCACAGCTCGCCTCAGTGCTGTGAATCTGGTATCGGCGCCGGTTTCAAAATCTGATTTATTTGAACACCACTCAGATCTGCTCTCGCTCACAAAGTCACGGTCGCGGGAACCACGCTCCGAGGCTCCGATACGAACGAGACGGCGAGAGGCGCACAGATCACGCACCCTCCACTCTCGTTTCGCAGGCTCGACGTCAAGGACAGCCATCGTTGTTCTTCCAGCGTCGCAGTTTAAAAAAAACTTCGTCGGCACCACGATTGCTCGTGGTCTCCAAGCGGTAGCGCTCGTTCGCCGCAGTTGGTCGGTCACCGCGTCGCAGCTCTCGCAGCCGCGTCACTCGCTCTTCAGTGCCCCTACGTACACGCCCTCCCACCGCGGTCGGGTGTTGTATTTCTCCTCATCCTTCTCCACCTCTCCGAGTAACGAGTTCACGATGGCGAGCGAAGCGTCCACGGTTCGCCCCTTCCAGGTGGTCGTGGCTGCCACCAAGGGCGAGATGGGCATCGGGTACCAGGGTGGCCTGCCCTGGAACCTCCCCAAGGATATGGCCTACTTCAAGGCGGTCACCTCCCAGGTGAACGAGCCCGGAACCAAGAACGCCGTGGTCATGGGCCGCAAGACGTGGGAGTCCATCCCGGCCAAGTTCCGACCCCTGCCCGGCCGCGTCAACGTCGTCCTGAGCCGCGGCCACGCCCTGATGGAGGCCGGTTCGGAGAACTCCGCGCCCGTGAACGGCAGCGGTACGCCCGAGGTTCTCCCGGAAGGGGTCTTCCTCCGCCCCTCCCTCGAGGCTGCTCTCGAGCTCCTCTCCACGCCCGAGCACGAGGCGGGTGTCGAGAAGGTCTTTGTCATCGGCGGCGCGCAGGTGTACACCGAGGCGATGGCATCCCCTCACTGCCAGGCCCTCCACCTCACCGAGGTGACCCCTCCGGCGGATGAGCCAGAGAAGTACAAGTGCGACGCGTTCCTGCCCCAGATCGATCCCGCCAAGTTCAAGCTGTACGCCTCGGCCAAGCCGCTGAGGGAGAAGGACGGCGCCACCATCCAGTTCCTGACCTACTTCGGCGTGGACCCTGGCACGGGCAAGTTCCGCTCACCCGGATCCAAGGTGCTCCCCGCGGGTGCCGTGGCGAAGGGGGTGCGACATGAGGAGATGCAGTACCTCGACCTGATCAAGGAGATCATGGAGGAGGGCAACGTGAAGGGTGACCGCACCGGAACGGGCACGATCAGCAAGTTTGGCTGTCAAATGCGTTTTGACCTTCGCCGCAGCTTCCCGCTGCTCACCACCAAGCGTGTCTTCTGGAGGGGCGTCGCGGAGGAGCTCATCTGGTTCGTCAAGGGCTGCACCAGCGCCAAGGAGCTCCAGGACAAGGACATTCACATTTGGGACGGTAACGGAAGCCGCGAGTACCTCGACAGCGTCGGCCTGGGTCACAGGGAGGAGGGTGACCTCGGGCCGGTGTACGGCTTCCAGTGGCGCCACTTCGGCGCCGAGTACAAGGACATGCACGCCGACTATACCGGGCAGGGAGTGGACCAGCTCGCGGAGGTGATCGACAAGATCAAGAACAACCCCAACGACAGGCGCATCCTGCTCACCGCATGGAACCCCGCGGCGCTCAAGGAGATGGCCCTGCCCCCGTGCCACATGTTCTGCCAGTTTTACGTCGCAAACGGTGAGTTATCGTGCCAGATGTACCAGAGGTCGTGCGACATGGGCCTCGGTGTGCCCTTCAACATCGCGAGCTACTCCCTGCTCACCTGCATGGTGGCGCAGGTGTGCGGACTGAAGCCCGGAGACTTTGTGCACTGCTGCGGCGACACCCACGTGTACTCCAACCACGTCGAGCCCCTCTACAAGCAGCTCGAGAACGAGCCCAGGCCATTCCCGACGCTCAAGATTAACCCGGAGAAGAAGGACATCGATTCCTTCGAGTTCAGCGATTTCGAGATCGTGGATTACGACCCGCATCCCAAAATAGCCATGCAAATGGCGGTCTAAAGCGAGCCGCGGTGGTGGGATGAAGGCAGTATGAGAAGCGAGAGGCGAACGCTCAAAAGTGCCCTTCACGGGGCGGCGATAAAACTATCAATAACCACATGTTGCTTTGCTAAACCCATCCTCACGGCTTGAAGTCCTTCGGCAGCCCCAGCGTCGCGAGCGTCGCGTCCCAGAGCTTCGCCGCCGCCTCGTCGTCGAGCGCCGGCGGACTCGGCGACTTTGCGACGCACTCGGATGTGAAATACGGCGCCCGCCCCGTGCCGGTGAGCGCCTCTCCCCTCGTCGCCGCGTACAAACTGGCGCGCGCGCCCTCGCTGGGCGTGAGCAACACGCGGCTCATGATGATCTTGTACGCCACCTGGACCACGTACGGCAGCGTCCTGACCACCCCGGTGACGATGTTCCCCGGGTGCACCGTCACGCACCGAACCGTCGCGTCGCCCCTCACCGAGCCGTCCTCGCCGTCCATCACCCCGAGCCTACGCTCCAGCTCCCGCGTGAACTGGATTTCCGCCAGCTTGCTCTGCGCGTAAGCAGCCCTGGCTCCGTACGACCGCCGTTCGAACCCGAGGTCGTCCAGCGAGAGCCTCGGGCAGAACTGGTGGAGCTTGCTGCACACGAACACCACCCTCGCGGGCGCCGACGCGGTGCCGGCGGACTTGAGCGACGGCATGAGCAGGAGCGAGAGGAGCGCGGGGGCGAGGAAGTTGGTGCCGTAGTGCGACTCGTGGCCGTCCTTCGTGCGGTTGAACGCGCCGGACATGTCGAAGACGCCGGCGTTGTTCAGCAGACAGTGCAGGGGCTCCCCTTTGGCCAGGAAGGCTGAGGCGAAGGCCCTGACGGAGTCCAGCGAGTCGAGGTCCAGGTGCATCACCTCGCACCTCAGCGGCTCGGATTCCGTGGAATTCCACGAGTCGATCAGCGCCTGCCCGCGCTTCACCGTTCGGCACGCGAGCACCACGCGCGCACCAGCTGTCGCGAGCGTCTCCGCGGTCGTGGTGCCGATCCCGCTCGTGGGTCCGGTGACGATGAAGGTCTTACCCTTCACGTCGGGGCCGAGCACCTCCGCCGGGTCGGTGGGCAGGTGGCGCGTGTGCCAACGCTGTAGCATCACATCGTCCACGACATCGAACCACGTTCCGAGTCCCATGGCGCTATCCGAATGCCTCTGTATCCTGCGGGTGTGATTATTTGTGGACGACGTTTCGTCGGATCGCCTCCAAGCTCTTCAAGCTGCAGTCGCGGAGCGATCTGATCTGAACTCCCTCGCTTGTGACTGGCTGGCAGTGCACGTCGTGCGAATTACAGGAGAGAACATATCGTTTAGTCAGGATTCTCATGAAAATACGAATCATGACCTTGAATGGGTGCATCGCTTATACATATACCTCAATGCCCTGACTGGAATACTGTGGGCCAACATCGAATTGTTTTTCCGGCAAAAATTTCGGTTACATATTTTTTGGCCCGCGCCCAACGCTGCACACAATGGCGCACGACGTCGAGGCAGCGACGCCTCTGCTGGGCGGGGACGATGACCGCACGCGGTCCCGCGGATCATCGCGACCCGTGGTGATCGCGCTCGGGTCCCTCGCGTTCGCCGCGTTCATCGGGCTGGGCGTGTACACCCACAACGCGGGCCCTCTGCCCGGCCTGGACCTGCTGAAGGGCAAGGAGAGGCCCACGCCTGTGATGTACGCGCTTATGGGGGAGACCCAAGGTTTACCCCAGCAGCTCAGGTCGCTGCAGTGCTACGCCAAGATGGCGAGAGATACCGGCTCGGAGCTGGTGGTGGGTCCCGTTAGGACCAGGGCGGTGAACGGCGGCGAGGACGAGTACGTCTCCTTCGACGCGATCGTCAAGCCAGAGCCCGGCACTTGGCGCGCGATGACCAAGGATGACCGCGCCGCGTTCCTCACCCACAACCTTGACCGCGGATGCATCACCGCGCTTCGCGAGCAGGACACCATCGGAACCACGTTCGTCTCCCCCGGCGACGAGACGGTTCGCTCGGATCCCTTCACCTCGGCGAAGGATTACCAGTCGGTGGTTGACAGCATCAAGGAGAGGGGCGGAAAGCCATCGTGCGTGGCCTCCGCCGTGTACGCCGAGTGCGAGGAGGCGGGCACCGAGCTCGATTTCCAGGCTTCGAAGCATATAGAGCTTCTGTCCAGCGAGGTGCGCAAGTTTCTGTTCGGCGCCGCGGACAGGAACTTCCGGGTGGTCCACGCGAGGTCCATCACGGCGACGATGGGCATGCCGGTTTTCAAGTCGTTCAACTCGAACCAGGCGTCCATCAACATCGACCCGTTCGTCCACATGTGCCGCGAGGCCAAGGCGGGGCAAGGCCTTCCCACGTACGTCGCCACGGATGATATGAGCGCCAACACGCAGATGAAGTTGCAGAGCGTCGGGTGCAAGACGATCCACTCCATCCTCGGGTCGCAGAAGCTGGAGGACTGGGAGATGGCGGCGCTCGACCAGTTCATGATGGCTGACGCCACCGAGCACTACTCCATGAGGTGCACCACTATGGACATCATCGCCAGCTCGTCCAGGCGCATTCGTCAGAAAATGCCGTCGAAGTGGTACCTCGACAACGCGCGAAAGTTCCACGAGATTGCGGACGGGTCCAACATGAAACAGTGCGAGGCGGGCGTCAAGGTTGCCGAGGAAATTGAGGAGGCAAACCAGCCCAAGGGCGAGGGTAAGCAGTTCGCCCAGGCGGCGGAGGCGAAGGCTAGGGCGCGACAGGCGGCAGAAGATCGTGCCGCGGTGGCCGCCGCGGGTAGGGGAGACGATATCGAGATTCAGGGCCTGAACGACGCCGACGGGGGTAACGCATTTGCCATCGCCACGTTCCTGGCCAACGAGCAGGAAAAGGACGACCCCATCGAGAAGTTCCTTCGTGAGGTTGGCCGAGGGACTGCGCAGGGGCGATGATCGCAACACTCTAATAGTGGTATTCCGCGCGTGTAATTTGTTTCTAAGCTAGCCGTGAGAACGTCGCTGTTCCCTGAGTGTGCGTGTTGTCAGTCAAAGTCGAAATCCTCGTCAATCTCAGCCGGTACCCTCACGAACAATCCGACCGCGTCTGGGCCGTTCACCGTCTGCCTGTCGTACCTGAAGACCAACTCCATGTGCCCGCGGTTGGACGCCACGCCTATCATCGCGTTGCTCGGGTTAGTCTGCACCCCCTGCAGACCCTTCCACAGCTGCTTGGTGTTCACGGCGACCAGAGCCGCCGACCCGCTCGCCGCCGCCTCGGCGAGACGCTCCGACGCGCCAGCCGCGTCGTCGTCGTCGTCCACGCCGCCTTGAGCCGTCTCGTACTGGTCCTCGGCGACGGGGAGCACCGGTAGACCCCTGTACTCCGTCCCGAGGGTCACGCTCCCTCCCTTCGCGGTGGCCAGGTGGAGCGACCCGGCTTTGGTGGTGGCGAGTTCCGTCCGGGGCCCCACCGCCTTGAACCTCTCCGCCGCCTGGTGAGCACCCTCCGTCGCTTGCCTGTCCAGGTTGAGCCAGTAGGGCACGTTCACGACGTTCGCCTGCACGATATGTTCCAGATCCTCGAGCTCGCGCTTGTTCAGGGGGCCTCCAAGCGGCACGTCCTGCGTGATATCAACGAGGCCGGTGCTGGCAAAGTTAAGGAATGGCAGCGAGAGGCCCTCGCGGATGACGCGCTTGATGAGCTTCACCTCGACGTGCGTCGCCTCGCTCCCTACGAGCCCCCTCAGCACGCGGTACAGCGTCGCCGTTTCGAGCTTAACCGCGATCTTATCAGCGTTGTTGCTCGCGATCCTGTACTCGTCGAAGGCCTCCTTGACGAGCAGATCCGCGTGGAGCTCCAGACCGCCTGAATCGGCGGCACCCTGCACAAGGTGCAGCGTCTCCG
>JACLAA010000988.1_pt1 | contig 16384 bp, 17 predicted proteins | sample 8027891 | NCBI WGS metagenome assembly JACLAA01 (sample SAMN15724900, study PRJNA655200) | protist metagenome | isolation source: fluorescence activated cell sorting (FACS) single amplified genomes of... | place: Spain: Blaines Bay Microbial Observatory, Mediterranean Sea | collected 2016-01-19 | reverse complement strand
CCATTGCAGGGGGGGGGGGTATTTCCGAGTCGCCCTATTCAAAGTTTCAAGTTATCGCACACGGTCCGAGTCACCGTGACCCGCCGTGCCGGTGGCAAGCTTAAATACTAGTAAAACCCGGCCCGAGGCATGGGGTAAAAGAAAAGGTAATGATAAAAAAGTGTAGATCTGAGTAACAATGTGAAATCTCACCGGTACCGTGGGTACCTGCCAATATAATGTAGATAGATATATGATAGATACGGATATTCAGTGGGCGAATATATATTGATCACCGTAATTAACGCTATATGTTATGGCTGCTACCGACTGGAAGCAAATTTGGGCTCCCTTGCACGCACCTGACAACACTTCTTCTAGCTTTTCGCTGATACACTGTCGACTCGGCAGAACTCGCTTCTTCGAGGCGCGCCCGGCGGCGGTCCACTTCTCTGGATTTGAGGTTGGTCGCAAGCTCTCAGTAAAGTTGGAGGTACTCAATATCTCAGAGATGGGGCAGCGGCTGTATCTTGTCGTGCCGCAGAGCCCACAATTCCGAGTACGCAAGTTTGCGAAGAAAGGGCAGATCGCACCAGGCATGGTATACCACAGTGCTTGTTTAATCTTTCAGTTTGGAAATAATGTGCGTGCAACAGGCAGAGCGATTTTTCATAGATTTTATACCAGACCAGTGGAGATACTACTACGAAACTGTGCATTTGATTTCCGAGCATGGGGAAACACTGGCTGTTCCCATCCATGCGTACCCAGCGATGAATCGAATGTCTTTACCAACAGAGATTGACTTTGGGGCTTGTGCTCTATGGGACAGCGTATTTAAAACTGTGGAATTGGTGTGTGATGTGGCAGCTGCTTTTGAGTATCGTATTACCTTAGTTAAGGCGCATTCCCAATTCAAATTACTGACACCTCTGTCTGGGGTTGTTAAAGCTGACGAATCTATACAGCTCCGGATAAGATTTCGTCCCGTGACCTTAGGGACTTCTAGCATGCAGGTTCTGGTTGAGATATCGCAATTGGACAGTGAACCACATCTCCTAAACATCATGGGTAACGCAGTACCTGGTGCAAGACGCCGGCAGGTCTTGGATCTTGCGGGAATATATCGAATGAATTCGGCACTGGGCAACAAAAGAGATTCTGAAGTACAATATTGCACTGATCACGAGACAAGCGATAGTGGCCGTAAAGTCTCGAGGTATAAAGCACCCTCTCGAGCAGAATATATGGTCGAAGGCCTTAGAGTTCCAAGTGAGCTGCGAATGGGCGACCAACGCAGTGCAAATTATATCTTGACTCAAAGTCCAGGTAAACCCATATCAGATGACTTGAAGCAAGCCACCAATGCCCAACGAGCAAGCGGAGACCCCGAGAAGGGGAATGTACCACAGACAAGGATGGGCGACAAACTAGAAGACAAAGCCATATTAAATTTTGCAGAATTAGCCAGCACACTGCTTGAACTGAAGACTGTAGCAACAAAGAGTGAAGGAAATAGGAGTCATCTGGATGAAATCGCATTTTTGCGCGGCTTGGCTGATCTCAATGTTGGAGAAAAGGAACGAGAATTCAGAGGTTCGGAAGAGTCTCTTGGAGAGCACTTGCTTTCTGTCAAGGAAAGAGGCATCGTTGAGTCTCAAGCCAACCGCATCTCAATCAATTTAGACAACAAGCGTCGTTCTAAGCAGCGTTCGGTGGTTGGGCCGGTGAAGACTCGGTCGTGTCTAACTGCGAATGCCATTCGACCTGTCAGTGCACTTTCTTACCTCCAGAACATTTCCGCCTCAACTTTTAATCTGCTTGCCCAAGGCATGTGGGAGAAGCGATCCGCAGGTCTAAGGTTGCTGATCGCTCTAATTGGCAGGTGGATTATCCGGAAACGTGCAACTAAGCGTCTCCTAAGGGTCCAAGCAAGGGTAAACTACACTAAGGCCGAGAGAGATGATGCACTAGCCAACTGTGAGATTAGAGGCTCCACAGGGTATGTTGAGCATATAGCGAGTGGTAGTAAGCACAATAAATGTCCGCTGAGCCCTGGCACAAGTCCGTTAAAAATGGATCATGCGCGACTAATTAAATACATGCCAGAGCGTGAACCCATTGACATCGAGGCAAGCTTGATAGCATCCCACATATTCCCAAGATATGAAGAAAACGCCACCATTGTAAGAGAGCCAATAGTAGCCGGGGAAACCGAGCGCATTGTTGTTCCAAATTCCGACAATCCATTTTTCTGCACCTTGGACAGTATCTATGTCCAGGTTGCTTTCTACTATCTGTCCATGGGGCCATCAAAATACTGCTGTCACTTCCCAGTGGTTTTTGGTGGCAGCACTCGAGACGGTGCCGCCGAGGACCTACATGTACGGACTTCTAGGGAAGTAAAGACTCCCTGGGACGTTTCTAAGACAATGTTTGAAGAAGAAGCTACAATGTCCAGCTCGCCCTGTGCTAGCTGGAATTCAGCCATTCTATTGGAGGCTGAAGGTCACGACAACTTTGACAAGCCATGGAGAAATATATCTATGCATTTTTCACTCCAGAGAAATCTAGCAGCCGTTAGCGGCTGGACATACCTCAGGGACACGAGCTATGATGTAACTATGCAAAATCCAACCAAAGACGACGAGGCCTCTAGTACATGGCCCCTACAACCTATGCCGTTAAACCGCAAATTGAGTCTAGCCGCAAGAGTTGCTGCAGCTAGGTTGGCAGCTACTGCAAACGCATATCCATATTACTGGCCTACAGTTTCAGATCACTGGTGTCCGCGGCTGGAACGTCGCGCTTCAGGTCTCCATTGCCTCTCGGGACAGTACCACCTCGGCTCCTGGGAAGTTGAATCTGCAATGCCGCGCCCGCTCTTGGGTTCTGACGTTGACGATGCGCTATCGGAATCAGAATCAGAGGACGAGTCTGTTTATTCCCAGGTCTCTCTTACCACTGACAAGCAATGCAGGTCCATGTTTCGTGATGTCCAACCGGCTTCAAGGCAGCAGCCTGGAAGTACTGAACACTGCTCAGGACTAACTTCTTCAATTGTCTCAGATCTTCCTCGGGACCGTGCTCATCTTGAACTTGTCCGTAAAAAGCAAACCCACCGCACAATGGCCGAGTCGCTCCTCAGAATACGAACTGGCTGGGTTGCAGACTGCATTCGCTGCCCTCTTCTTCGTGACCAGTTTGTCAATACTAGCAGTGGCACTGGCATGGGAAAAGCCTGACAGGGCAAAGTGGATCATTGTGGTGGGTGGATGGGTCTATGGGTTGGTAAAAGCTGGAGGAAAGTTGCTTCGTCCACTCGCAGCCGAATGATCCTGTTGAGTGGCTGTAGTTCGAGTGACTTCTTGACTTCTAGTAGTACTGCCACCCTCTACTTCCACCCACTAGTAGTATATGACTTTCGGCCCATTTTACACCAAAACGGACGCTCACGGGAAACCCGTTCGCTAATCGTTTTGATGAAAAATGAGCCGAAGTCAATTATATCGAGACCGAAATCCATGGTTCTGGGCGGTCGATTTTGGGGGTCTAATGATTTCAAGTTCTAGTATATTTCATGAACTTGAATAGGGGGTATTTTCGAATATATAGTTGAGTTAGTCCCACTAACCATGTAATTATATTAAGTTACGCTTATATTATATTTTCACGAATGATGACAGTTTCAATATACTAGTACTATTATTCACTATTTTTTATTCAACTTCTACAAAATCTGCAATACCCACACACAATTTTTCTGATGTGGAACGCGCAGGGGCAGCTATCTGCACCAATCCCGTCGTTCAGATCATGTGCGTCGAGGAGCGGCGCGAACGGAGAATGGGAGAGGCATCTTTGGGGAATACTAGCTACCCGTGCCTTTTTCATCGCGTAGCTCCTGAGACTATTTTTTTGCCTGGCTGATATGGGCACGACGCCCTCAAGTTCGCGGCCCAAGGAAGAAACAAGCACCAACGGTGGTTTCTTCAGCAACCTGTGGCTGTGCGGCGGGGGCGACGCCATCGATGAGAATTCGACCGAGCGCTCGCGTCGTCGCGTCGCCTCTGCTGATAAAGAGACAGATGGGAGGAAGCTCCGCGCGGGAGCAGACGACGCAAAGCGTGTGACCGAGAGCACGGAATCTGCGTCGTAGCAACGCATTCGACCCATAATTCGCATTCGGCAACCCACTCACACAATTCCTCCGACACGAGATTGAGACGGCATCTCCCCACAGGTGCAGAACTTTTCGCGCAGGAATTCAAGACGACCATGCGTCAGCGAGGCTTCGCAGCCTTCAAGTACAACCGCAATGGGCGGTGCACACGGCGTCTCCGCCACGCCTGGCATTCTTTCGACAGCACGCCCGCAGGTCGGCGCCCCGCCTCTTCCTGCTTGACGACACGGAGACCCTGATCCAGTGGAAGACAAAAAAAACGGGTCGTGGTGACTTCGATGCTTTCAGCCTCCTCGATATTGATGGCATCGTTCGAGGGTGCGAGACTCGCAAAGTCTGTGCCACCAACGAGACCTGGCGCATGATCACGATACACGCACCGCCGCGCCGCCTTGTGATGGGATTCGAGACAGAACAGCGCTGTCGGATGTTTGCCGATGGCCTTTCTCTTGTCGTTGCGGAGGCACAGGGCCGCGCTGCACCTCAGACTAGGAGAGCAGGCGCTTCTAATGACAGTCGCACTGACGCCCCTAAGGAAAACGGCGTCCAGAGGCTGAGGAAGACCGGGAGGGAACGGGGAGAGCGCGGGTGGCGTTTCTAAGTTTTGAACTACTGGACGCGTTGCCGCACGTAAGAGTTGTCCCAAATTATTCGTCGAAGTTGCCGCCGCGGGCCGCGGTGGTGATGATGAAATAGCTGTAGCATTCTTTACACCATTTTCGAGCATTTGGAGGTCAAACAAGCCCAATTTTTGCCACGCTCACAGGTCAAATGACCTCTAAGCTCGAAAATGATGTTAAAAACAGCTGCAGTGCCGAAGAGTATTCCAATATGTCTCTACCGATATAGGCAATCCCGTAGTAGACTTCTTTTGGTGCCAATGGCCCCGGGCCTGGTTCGCGCGTTTTTCCTCAGGCTCAGTCCGCGAGCACTGGGACCTCATCCGCTGTCGGGATGTCTTCTCCTGGGCCCATAACCTGCGAATGATGCAAGACCAAGGGGTACGCACCTTTGGGGGTACGGCGGCTGAGATAGTCTGCCGAGGAGCTACCAGGCCCGGGGGGCCAAGTTGACTCGGAAGAACTCAGGCCGCTCAGGCTTCAAGTTGCCAGTGCCTGTGACTCGCACTTGGAAGGGAAACTTGAACTTGAAGGGTATCCTAGGATACAAAGCAGTCGCCACTGGTCACCACTAGTGCCTGAGAGGAATTATCAGTACCAGTAACTAGGGGGGGGTCATAGCACAATCGCTGGGTGCCGATACGCATAAGATAGCATAGGGTGAGGGATATATACTGCCGTAGGTACCGTGACTGTAGGCCTCAGGCCTAGGTTGGCATTTACCCCAGGGGTTATTAACCCCAATCGCGGCCCGGGGTCAGTAACCCGGGTAATTACCCGTTAGTACGGGTTATTAACCCCAGGATCTTATAGAGGGGTAGGGGAGGGGGCCTCGCGGGCCACTGGCGCGGGCCTGGGCCGTGCCGGGCCACCTAACTTGGTACTTGCCTTGGCGCACCTGCACGTATCCAATAGCTCAACGGGCTGCTTGCGCCCATCCGCTCGCCCGGAGGGGTCTTTCGCTAATCTCACTATGGGGCTGGAGACAACCCCCCTAATCGGCTCTAGCGCAGCCGCGTTCCGATGGATCTGGAGGCAATTCGAGGGCAAGAAGGATCAGACCCCTATGGACCTCTGCGCGGACTTTGGAGAAGCGTACGTCGCAGGAAGTGGGCGGTTTCGGCAACGTCGGCTGAAACCCCCTTCGATGCCACTTATTGCTGCCGTTCGGGCCACCGCAGTGTCGGAAATCATCGACTATGACCCCGAGCCGGCCGCCGGGCCCGTGGTTTCTCGCACAAGCGCCCTCGAAGCTCTCAATTCGTCCCGCGTCGACCTCGATGCGGCCGCCGCGGTGCGATGATTTCCAGCGTTTTGAGCGGGCGAAGTCGTCCGCGGGGCTCGGGGCACACCCACCGTACTGCGCGGACCGGTTTTGTGGTGGGCGGGTGCCCGCATCGCGTCAGAGAGCGCATCGATCGCGTCAGACGATCGTGGCCACACGCGAAATGCGGTGCTGCCGCTACCGCCTCGGTTGACCCCTTGGGCGGTCAGAAATAGCTTGGGGCTGCCCACGGGCGCATTTTGGCTGCACACGAGGCCAAAAAAGTTCTCGAATAGCTATAGTCAATTCGGGTTTCGGGGGCGCGCGCCTAGAGGGGTGACGGGGGAGCTATCCCCCGCGAGCGTGTACGTAAGCTTGCTGCCGGTCGTAGAAGCGTGCGTCGTCGTCGCCGTGCCCGGGCGGGTTGGTGAAGTCCGGGTTGCCGCCGACGAGCCGGAGGCCGTCGATCTTGATCCGGGCGTACTCGCGCGCCGTCTTGATGCCCCAGCGACGGTAAAGGCGGTTCTTGAGCAGGGCGGCCGCGTGCTCCTCCGAAGTCGCGCCGTCCGCGACCCAGGTCCGAGCGGCGGTCGCGTCCGCGGCGTAGCAAAGCAGCGTCCGAGCTTCCTCCGAAATTTCGCCGAAGGCACCGAAGACGAGGCCCTGGATCGGGCCGACCGCAGAGAGCCGCAGCTCGAGCGGTCCGTTCGGCGAGCGTCCGAGGATCGTACGATCGATCGAGCGTAGCTTCGAGCGCATATCCGTGTGGACCGACGCGGCCCGGGTGTCCACGGCGCGCGTCGACGCGGGGCTTCGACCCCAGTAACGCGTCTTGCCGAAGCCAATCGTCTTGACGTCGCCCAGGACGAACTCGCCATCCTCGGCGCGCCAGCGGAGGTCCGGGATGATGCCGCCGCGCGTCCTCTTCGACTTTTCACGGAGATATCGCCCTCGCGCCGCGCCACGGATGCGTTTCCCGAAGGCGCCGTGGACCTGATGTATGACGGGCACGCCAAAAAAGTTCGCGTTTAATCGAGTTTCGCGGGTTTTTGCCGTTTTTTGAGCCGCATTTGCGCCCTAATCTCGATCCCCGTAGAACCCATCGCCCCTAGGATCCGTGAAGGGTCCCCCCAACCCTTAGAAAACCCGTCAGGTTATTGAGTGGTAATTGTAGGTTACTAATAACGGGTAATTAACAGGCAAGTGCCAACCTAGCCTCAGGCTACCTCAGGATGTCCGGGAATCGGCGTAGCTCTCCCAGCCGCTATTAGTCTTCTTAGAACCCTCTGTATGATCGATATAAATTGTACTGAATTTTCTTCTCCCGCAGACAGCGTCCCCAACGGACTCCACTGCTGACCGTGACTCGGAGCTTATTTTGAAGGCATAAACACCCGGGCCCGTTTAGTGACTTTAGCAAGAACCACTGTACTTTAGGCGAGGAGTCGACACAAGCGAGCCAAGGTATGCTCAAGCCGCGCGGGTTCGTGCCCTGGGGCCTTCCAGGGCCAACCCGCGGGCACCGCCGCGGCGACGCCGCCGCGTTGGCCTCGAAAACGAAGGGGACTGCTCGGATTGGGGGGAGGGTCGGGATGGGGCCCACAGATTACACGTCTCCCCTTCCTATGCAGCCCTCCGGGCGGCCTTGGGCACCGAAACGGACCTCTGGTGACCTGTATGGAGAGGTAAGTAATCACGGCTTAGGGAGGCTAGTGTCCTATTTGACGTTCGGGCTTTTTGACGACGGCTTGTGCGAGCCCACAGATTATGCAACTAGATTATGCTCGTTGAGCCCTCGAAGACCACCGGCAGGGCCGACGCCGAGATGCTTGAGATCGTTCAGCATCTTGTCCTGTCGTCGCCGCCCGGTGAGTTCGACGAGGTGTGGTATGACGCGCAGATTCTGGTACCCAAACTTATCTCGCCGCAGATACTCGCCGGCATTGCGCGCGCGTACAACCATGAAAATTTATCTGTGGCAAAGACAGCAGATGGTCTTCGCGTGCTGTTGCATAAGGCTGCCGAGATCAGCCCAACGCGCTACGTTGATTATACTACGAGAACCACATTCCGCGTGGACCATGTTTTGCGTAGAGCGGTAACTGTTAAGGAGACCCTAATACCCACCATGCATGATGTGATGCGCCATGCCATCGATGATGCTGCACGCTCTTATGTGATGACGACATTCGATGTAGATGCCAGACCAAGCGCAGCTGTCCACGTGAACATCGGACGCGCCGAGCTTGTGATTGCAATGTCTGGCGAGCGCGCTAATCTGAGCAACTTCTGGAGCGGCAATTGGCGCTCCGAGTGGACGGAGCAGTGGCAGCGTAATTCTTGACAGTTCACTGAGCAAGCTAGGCTTGAGAGGGAAGGGAGAGTCAGCGATCGCCGTTGTTTCACGATACGCTGAATAGCCTTCCTCGCAGGTAGTGCTCGGCGACGGCGAGGCCATCGTCTCCGGGACTGTAAAGGTCCGCGCTCACTATTTTGAGGACGGCAACGTCCAGCTTCAGACCACAAAAGCATTTCACCCCGCCTGCATCTTTTTTGAGACACCCCGCATGCTTGGCACCGTCATCATTGAACAGGTCAGGACTGCAGAGTCTGCGCTTCAGTGTGGTCTTGAGAGGATGTATGATAACGTGTCCGTCAAGACAGCCAAGGCAATGCGCCGCGTCCTGCCAATTACGCACGTGAAAATGAATTGGAACATCCACGAGTTGTCACTGAACCGCAGCTTCAGCCTTTCGAAGAATGCGCAGCAGGAGCGCTAGGTGGCATCCCAAAGCCATCTATTCAGTCGCGAACATGCGAGTAAATAAGGGCAATAATAATTAGAAAATCGAGGATGGAGTCGAGGATGGAGGACATCAGAGGGCCACGTCACAGCACTTCGTGCTTTTCGCCCCGGGCGCGCCCCCAGGCTTCCCAATAGCGACACTCTCTGCAATGGAAATACACGTCTAGTAGGATCCCAAGGTTCGACTGAGACGTATCCAAGCACAACCCGTACTTGTATTACCCGCTTAGGCTACTTCCCATCCTAGGGTACTCCGATATCCCCTTCGCCTTGTTTTCCGCAGCCTGAGTAGATTCCGGCGGCGTCCTCCCCCGGCCGGCTAGACCGCCGATAAGGCGAAATGACCACGAACCCCCCCTGAGGGGCGCGGGAGTCTCGACAGCCACCGTGACAATCGGGGCAGGTAAAGCGAGGAAAATTAACTTAGAAAAAAAAACTCACACCGCCAGCTAGACACGATAAGGGAAATTCCGAAGTCCGTGGTCTGGCCCGGGCCCGCTTCAACAAAAATCTTGGCAAACCCCTTCGCTTTACCCCGGCTCAACGGCTCCCCGGCGGTCTCCCCGAATCCTCGAGATATTTCAGCCACGTGCGGAGGAACCCTACCCACCTTCGCCTCGCAAACAGTCGTCCACTCGTCTCACGAGAAAGTTCAAGGCCGCCGCAGCGGCTCGTAGTATTCCGAAGTTCCTTCCGTAATTCCAAGCTCTTGTTAATTGTTAATTTTATCTTTGTTATTAGAATAAAATTTATTTAAATAATTTGCAACATCTTTTTAAGTTTGGTTATTTGGAATTATTGGCATTCAAGTTGTTTAAATGATATGATATGATGAGTTTCAAGTTGAGTTGGACTTTCAAGTTATTATCTAATTAAAAGGATACTAGTAAAAAGTACTAGTAGTTGTAGAACACGCAGGCTGTCACGGTGGCCTTTTTTTGGCGATCGTGCCGCAATCCTTCCGTAGCGGCCTTCGCCTCCACTCCGAGCAAAATCCTCAGGCTGTGGATTTTTCAGGAGCGCGATTTTATCGTCCGGGCAACAGACTTTCCCACCGTGACAGCGGCTGTAACCAGTGCGTCTCACGATAGCGTCGTGAATGCTCTGCCGTTGGAGGTCCCCCACCCCCCCGATAGTAAGCAACGCAAGATAAATTACAGTGAGGGTCGCCTACCTCCAACCAACACAGCTGACGCGCGCTGGGAGAGATCAGCTTCTCTCTTGGCTTTATCGATCAATTTTGAGGGAGATTTAGGAGATACGTCAATGAGGGCAATTGCGTATGCATAGGCCTCTCCCGTTTTGATAGTGACAATGCCCATTTGAGACGGTGTTTGATGACGTGCAGAGGTCGGTAACATCAATCTTGTGGCAGTAACAACCAAAGATACATCATCTAATGCCAAAGCAACAAGCCAGTTGTGGAGGAGGTCAAGAAGATCTGGAGGGTCAAGCGTACCAATGGCCGATAAGGCCAATTTCCGACACGCCTGCCTAACCTTAGGATCAACTACAGAGAAGAGCCCAGGGGGACAACGACATATCTCTGCAACGGCTTTCGCCTTAGCTGAGAGTTTGCTACCTACAGCACGGCACCCAAGGAGCGCTTCGATGTCGAAATCGACAAGCTTGCGAGACGCCAATATTACAGCAACACCATCAACATCGAGACAGTCCAGTTCCTGTTGCGCAGCTCGTAGTCTTTTCAATACTGGCTCTCGCTCCAGAACTGATGCAACTACTGCTGCAATGCTTGATGTGGGGGCGAATGTCGGCACACGGTTGCCCTCTACAAAGCACCCAATGACTGGCCCCACTTGCCGGCTGAAACTTACTCTTATGGTTTTTTCTATGGAAGCTTTGTTGCCACTGAACAATACCTCATGGTCTGAGTTGGATGCATGTGCAGAGCTCTTGCCAAGCTTTGCCGCTTGCGTTATCAAAAACCGAGAGAACTGAGCTTTGATTGATGCCTTCAATGGGTCAATAAGCCAGGACCGCGCTTTATCCGCCTGTTTGGGTTTCAGCTCTACCGCAAATGTCCCTCCTGTAACCTTTTTGCCTGGACCGAGAGGAAGCCAGTTTCGCGTTACGTCTTGCACGAACAGTCCTGAGCGTAGTGCATAGGATGTCTCAAAACAAGTCAACAACAATTTGGGCAAAACGCTCCTGCACACGCGTGGCATGAATTCAACGCCTAGCCACTCCTGCACAGATACACGGTTAGATTTAGACATCGAAGCGCTCACGAGGACTCCGCGCTGTGCTTGTGCCGCCCATTGTTCAAAAGCTAATTCGAGTGACAAAATCTGTGCTGCGGGCCTCTGCGGCTCCTTGCAAACGCGCCAGAGCATCGGCGGATGGGCGCGGAAGACGGCGTGGGCTGAGCCCTCTCCCACCAGCCCTAGGCAACCTTCTGTCATACGACGTGAGCGAGCCCCAATTGCTGAGTCCGTGGGCTGGATGTTAGTATGGAAGCTATGGAGCGGGTTGGTGGTGTCCTTTTATGTTAGACGATTTTGGCGAAACAGCTCACACCAGCAGCAGCGGCCCCGCCTCGGTGTGCCCGGAGCTCGCTCGGCCCCCGCACACTTCCCACTAGTACCCAGCGCTGGGCCACTCGGACCCCTGGGTCACCCGGACCAATGGCGTCTACCCTCGCACATCTCCCCCCCCCCGTCTCGACTTGTGAGTCCGAGCTGCGCCCGAGTACACGCTCAGGTGACACACAGACTCGAGCGATAAGGGGCAAACGCTGAGGTGACGCGATAAGTGATGCCGACGCTTGCAAAAGTACTACGGGAATTGAAGGTGCTCCGATCCACATAAACTTTTTGTCAAAAGCACTCGCAGGTGGAAGACGCCTTGCTGTACCTGGATCAAGTGAAAATGGCTTTCGAGGACAAACCAGAGATTTACAATAAGTTTTTAGATATAATGAAAAACTTTAAAGCGCAAGAAATTGACACGCCTGGTGTTATCCAACAAGTTTCGCGCCTATTCCGCGGGTATAACAAACTCATTCTTGGATTCAACACTTTCCTTCCTGATGGCTACAAAATTGAGCTACCTCTGGACGGAAACAACGCAACCATGACTGTGATAACACCTGCAGGAGTTTCGGCATCCGTTGCCAGTGATGCGTAGGGAGTGTTTACATACAGCTGAGCTTCATGTATAGGTCGGTGGCCCTGTCATCCCCAGTCAAGGGACAACGCCTGGCAAAAACACAGGAGGTTAGAGTTAAGCACGTGACTCTGACTTATTTTTATGCCACCCAGGTAATATTTCAAAGCCAAGTGATGCATGCTGCAGAGCCGTTCTGCAGCATATCCCTCCTTATTGAACAGCCCAATTATATAGGCGATTGTACGACCCGACGTGGCTCCCCATCTGCTGATATGTACACGGGAAAAATATTAATGTAGGCGGGCGCCCCTGTTGAATTCGACCATGCAATTACTTACGTGAGCTCCTCTTGTCCTGATCTGAAAAAGTTCCTTAGATAGAATCCACAAAATTTAACAGGTTACAACCATTAAAAAAAGATTTGCGCACGAACCAGAGACCTACAAGGCTTTTCTTGAAATTCTGCATACATATCAAAAAGAACAACGTTCAATAAAAGATGTTCTCGAACAAGTGTCTCAGCTCTTTGCTGACCACTCTGACCTACTCAAAGAATTTACCTATTTTCTTCCTGACGCAGTTCAGGAGCAAGCCAAGGCATGCTTTTGTGTGGTACACTCACTATATCTGTTTTTTATTTATAGGAACGCCTTTCACGGGCAGCTAGGGAGTCAGAAATGCGTCGCGGCCAACGTCGAGGTGGTGAATATAACCTTGAGTACCATGCCAGCAGCAGACTTGTGCCAGTCCAGTGCTCAGCGGATGAAAGAACTCGGTGGCCCTCAGCCGTTGGCAGAGGATCAAGAATGGCCTTTGATTCAACAAGCGGACTACCACATATGAATAGCAATATTGCAACGGCACACGCTGAATCAATTATGTATCCTCAGATTGAAGCTGAAAGTAAGGCTACGCGTGGTCGGCCAGTCTATGCGTTTTTGCTCCCTGCGTCAAGTCCTGAATAACGCACACACTAACGTCACAGGCGCTACACAAGCTGCGCAATAGAGCGTCAGCTTTTTGAAAAAATAAGAGAGTCGCTCACTTGCCGTGCCCTTTCATAGATAAATTCCTGGTCTGAAATACAATTCAGGTTCCTGAATGCGACTGGCACTTTGGCTACGGCGCCTGATGCATGGAACCAGTTTCTGAAATGTCTTGATTTGCACTCCCAGGATCTCCTTCAGCGGTCGGATCTAATTCGCCTAGTCTCCGAGCTCTTCAGTTCTCATGGACTCCCAGTTGAGCTTCTCGAGGCTGTTCAAAGGATTTTGAGAGATAGAGATGGCATTTACAGTGCAACTTATGAAGACAAAAGGAATTACAGGCTGAACGAACAGCAAAATAAATATAGTTCAGGGCCATTGACGCCACTTCATGATATGGACTTTTCCAGCTGTGCCCGCCACACGCCCTCATATCGGGCATTACCAATGTCGCTGGCCCAGCCTCGCAGTCACAGACGTTTGAGCCTCGAACTAGCAGTTTTGAATGACATGTGCATCAATGTGAGTTCAGAGAAAGCATGTGGGTTCATGCACCCTAAAAAAGACAAATGCGAACAAGAACTTTTCCAGCTAGAGGACCAACGGTACGAGCTTGACATGATCATTGATGCAAACTCAGCTTGTGTTGCAGTTCTAGAATCAATTACTACTACCTTTTACCGGAATAGTTGTTCTGCTCCCAGTAAAACTCGAATTTGTCATGAACAGCAAGTCGATTGTTCTTCTAGACACAGCTCAAACGATGCGATCAATGCGAATGTCGATGCGGCCACTCTTTCAAACCTGCCTTTAAATGCAATCTCTGCTGTTTACGGCAAGCACAGTATGTAGATAGAGTCAATCTTTTCAAATTATTATTACTTGAGTCATGATTAGGTGGTGAACTCATTGAACTAATAAATAACAATCCACACTTTGCAGTACCCCTAGTATTAAAACGACTCAAACAGAAAGGGAAAGAATGGCGTGACATGCGTGAAATGAAAAGTTACTGTTGGGAGAGGGTAATAAATCGCAACTTACATCGTGCATTGGATCAACGCGCGTTTCATTTTCGTCAAAATGATCGCAAGATCAAGCTCTCTCGCTATCTCATGTGCCATATTCTGGGTTCAAGCCGGACTCAAATAGGACTATCTAGTCTCCAAAGAGTGGTAAGGCAACATGAAACAATTACACCTCTAGATGATGAAGCAGATATTTGCAGGAAGGATATGTTCCTTCAATTGGGACGGCGCTCTTTACACCGCACGCTGTTTCATCTCATTCTCAACGCAGTTGAACAGTCGTGCATGTCACAACATGACAAGCAACTTATTGTAGATTACTGGCAGTACTTTTTCTTCCACTTTGTCCATCTTTCCAATGATAACCACAAAATGGAGCCTACGGTACAGATCTTCTTTAAGTTGCGTCATAATAATGGTTACAGGTTTCTCCTTGGACAAAATATGACTTTTCAGACGAGTTTTTCACGCAGTGTAGAGAGCCTTCATCTTGAATAGTTTACCCAGTCAGATTTTGATTGGCTTAATGTGATCGCGCAGGCTCATAATTGCATCTCGCCAGATTTATATCTTTTTTAGACTTTACCATCTGCTTTTTCAGCGATATGAGTTTGCCTGGAAACTTGGTGACAACCCTACCTCCTCGGGTTGTCAGAGTGATTCTTCAAGCCAGAATCATCCACGTATTGCAGCTTTTGATACACTTGTTCGTGGTCTGCTTGACGGTTCAGTAGATGCAGATCGTTATGAGGACGGCTGTCGGCTTCTTTTTAGCACCCCATCATTTGTATTTTTTTCGATTGACAAGTTGATTGTCCAGCTTCTCAAACAGCTACAGTGCGTAGTAAATGACATTCAGAGCAGAAAGCTTGTAGATTTGTGGAAAGAGAGAGAGGTGTTCAAACGTAAAAAACACCTTGATGATTGCGCGAATAGTTTTAGTGGCGTATGTATCAACCCCTCAGTGCTGTCGAGCAAGTCAAGAGTGTAGTTGATTGGTTCTGAGTCATACATAGTACCCTCAGGTTATAAAGCCCGTGCCAAACATGTAACAGACTGCCCAGGAAAGGTCGTCCTTCATTTCTTGTGATGTGATCCCCTAGAGATCAGCGTTTTGCTTAGGTCGTTACTCTGTATGCTGTCCGCTACTATACCCACTCCAACAAATGCACTGGCTTGTCCGCTACTTTAGATGCAATTTCCATCAAGTTCGCCCTAGTGTCAATCAAGGTCGGTTACCATATTGTGTAAACGTAGGCGTCTATCTCCTGATGAATGATAAAGGTGAAGCACCGCTCTTTTGCTATACCGGCTACTCCCATGGAGGAGAACACCGTGTCTGAGCGGCGTCTCCATATATTGTCTATGAGACTCATTCTGCGTGCGTGTGGCAGCGGCGGCAAAAAGCGATATGTATGTATGTATGTATGTATGTAAACGATGGGCATGATATCCGGTTTTTCTAGATAATTGACTACATACCGGAAATTCCAATGGGTACGCTACAGATTAAAGAGCGATACAGCTACGCAGCGGGCGAATGGCGGGAACCTTTTGCTGAGGCGCAGGTTCCGTATGATGAATTAATGGGCTTTGCAAAGTTCGCTGCGACCTTCGCGCGCTGAGACTTCGGCTGCGACGCGGTGCGATGGTCCAAATCAAACCAAAAAGCGCCCTGCAGCCGTATCCGCGGAACATAATTGTCGCAGCGTAATTCAGCATATTTCACCTTCGCCTGAGGGAGGACAAAAAATTAGACGTTTCCAGGCAAGGTGCTCTCCTACAGCAGGCGTACCGTACAGGAGCCTGAGGGTGGCACTAGGCCCCGCTAGCCTGAGGGTGCCATGCCAGTACAACTTGACTACTCCCCAGGCCCGGGACTTTGACTCGGACTCGGCCGGGAATTACCGCGACAATGCCGCGGCGGGCGGTCGTAATACTAGGCTACTTCGTCTCATGCAACCCCAAGCCGGCACATATTTAATGGACCGCTTGATGAGCAGCGACACTCGGGCCCGAAATGCGCACTCCGAGTCCGAGTCATCCAAGCTGTATACCCCACCGTGACTTCTATCACTGCTGTATACCCATGCCAGTGAGGCTTGCAAGCTTGAACTTAAAAAAAAATCGACAGCTCTAAACTAGTAAATTTATATATATATAAACTACGATCGCGATGGTTGCACACTTCAACGTATTTAGCGGCCTAGCCTGAGGGTGCCTAGCCTGCCGGGGGCCGGGCCGGGCCCTTACTTCCTCCGTCTTGACCTAGTTTGCGCGTAACTTAGACGTCGGAAAACGTCTGAGACGTCCCGTCGGAAGCGGGAGTAAATTTGTGGAGGTCTGAGGGGGGTCCGTGGCTACCTATGACTACCGTTACTTCAACTTG
>JACLAA010007223.1_pt1 | contig 16408 bp, 13 predicted proteins | sample 8027891 | NCBI WGS metagenome assembly JACLAA01 (sample SAMN15724900, study PRJNA655200) | protist metagenome | isolation source: fluorescence activated cell sorting (FACS) single amplified genomes of... | place: Spain: Blaines Bay Microbial Observatory, Mediterranean Sea | collected 2016-01-19 | reverse complement strand
TTCAGTTGGTAGAACGTAGGTTTCCAAAACCTGATGTCGAGGGTTCAAGTCCTTCAGGGCGTGTTTATAATAATCGAATCGTTTCTTTATTCTTTTGAATAAGAATGATATATTAATTTTAGTACTTTTTATGGAGAGGTGGCTGAGTGGTTGAAAGCTTTAGATTGCTAATCTGATGTACGTTTTTAATGTACCGTGGGTTCGAATCCCATCCTCTCCTTTAATTAACGGTAGAAAATTCCAAAATATTTAAGGGTTAAAACAGCTAAGAACGTGTTATAATTGTATCAGTTATTAAAAAACGTATCTTACAACAACAAAAATGGATATTCTGAGCCTAGGATGGTCTTCTTTAATGGTTATGTTTAGCTTTTCTCTAGCATTAGTTGTTTGGGGTCGTAACGGATTCTAAGTAAAAAAAGAGTTGATTAAATTAATAGTTGGTATTCATGGCTAAAGAAATCTTTACTACAGCAGGTGTAATGTGGGCTCTAACTTTAACAGGGTTAAGTGTTGGGTTTGGCCTTCTTAAAATTCAAGGGGAATAATTTTTTTATTTTCTGATTATTAAATAACAGTTAAATAATGAGTTTATTAGAAAGCAGTTGGTTTTTAGTCGCTTTTTTAATTATTACAATTGTTTTATTAGTAGACCCGAAAAGTTCAGCATCCGGATCGAGTAATAGTACCTTATTGGGAAGTTTTTCGACGCCAAGCACTGAGCAAAAATTTATTTATCGAGTTAGCGCTATTTTGATAGCAAGCTTTTTTATTTTAACAACCATCTTAAGTTCTTTTAGTTAAAATGGTACATAAAATACGAAGAGACAAAAGGAGTTTAATTACTCTTTTTGTCTCTTCGTATTTTTTATGCGTATTCGGTAGGGGAATAACTTATGCAAAAAATGAAATATTTGCAAGTAAAATATATGCAACAACATCTCCACCTAAAGCTCCAACACAGAATCCACTTGTAAAATCGCGCCATCCTTTCGACGATTCTAACCCTTCTAATTTTCCACCATCTTGGAACGAAGCAAGTCCATAAATTGTTAGACCAAGAGTTAATACTAAAATTAACCCCATTGTTGCTAGAAGACCAACAAGTAAAGCATTTTCAGAGTTACGAAGAGGCCCTAAAATGTAAAAAGGTCCAATTAGAAAATAACCGTGAGCCATTCCAATTTCTAAACCTCGTAAAAGAGGTGATAGTCCTTTTCTATAAATTGGTAAATTTCCAAGATATAATTTTGTTGCCGTTGACGTAGTTACAGGTGTGGATAAGTTTCCTACAAAAGGATCATTATTATAAGGCTTAATAAATTCGCTCATGTATTAAATTTTCTGTAAAAATTTATTGTCCGTTGATGTCTATTATAACTCTATTTTAAGAAACTAAACTTAGTTACTTTGATTCTCTTAATACTCTACCCTAAAAATTTAATCTGAATTAACAAGAATTTATTTTCAAAAGATAATATCGGGATGACAGGATTTGAACCTGCGACACCCTGCTCCCAAGGCAGATGCGCTACCAAACTGCGCTACATCCCGTCTCATACAAAATTATAATAAACTAAAATACAAAAATATTCAATATATTTATTTTTAAAAATATTTAATTAAACTTTGGCAATAAACCAGTAAAGTTAATTACGCTAATTAATTTTTATACTGAGATATTAAAAAAGCTTAAAAAAATAAAAGCGGCGTAAAAATACGCCGCTTTTATTAACTGTATAACTTAGTCCAAGCTATTAGTAACGCTCACCTTCTGGCTTAGCTACTGGAGCGTAAGCTTCGATAGTGTAAACGATCTTACGGCCAGCAACCTCTTGACGTACAAGTCTGAAACCAGGCTCGTAAGCAGGACGCTGAACGATGAATGATAGACAACAAGACTCAACACCACGAGTGTTATCGAAACAACAACACTTAATGTAGAAGTTTGGCTTAGCTTTACGCGCCATGTTGATTTCGAAAAGAATCGCTGCTGGATCCTTAATATCGAATAGAGGAAGACCCCACATTTCCCAGTATGAGTTACGAGGGTGCGGATCATCTGTGTACTCGATAGATACAGCCCAAGACTTATCAATCGAATATTGGATTTGCTTAGTGATCTGCTCGTCAGTTAGGTCAGGAAGAAAAGAGAAAGCTCCTTGAGTTAGTTTCATTATGTACTCCGTAAATGAAAATTAATAGTTTATCGTAGGAGCCCGTAAATGGGCTCCTTAATTGAAAATCGTATTTTTAGAATGTTTACTAAAAATTAAACGTTAGCTGTTGCTGTTTCAGCGAAGTCAGCAGTATCTGTAGACGCGTAGTTGAAAGTAATATCCTTCCAAAGATCTAGCGCAGTCTGTAGAGGACCACAAGTCTTAGCTGCATCTCTTAGAATTTGAGGACCTTCAGCAACGTAGTCACGACCTTCGTTACGAGCTAGAACCATACACTCAAGAGCTACACGGTTAGCTGTTGCACCTGACTGGATACCATCAGGGTGACCAATTGTACCACCACCGAACTGAAGTACTACGTCATCACCAAGGTAGTTAATTAGTTGGTGCATTTGACCACAGTGGATACCACCAGAAGCTACTGGTACACACTTACGTAGAGAAGCCCAATCTTGCGCGAAGAATAGACCTTCAGGTAGAGAAACCTCACTCTTAGTATCTAGAAGAGTGTTGTAGAAACCTTTGATCATTAGAGGATCACCTTCAAGCTTACCTACTACAGTACCTGCGTGAATGTGGTCAACACCTGACATACGCATCCACTTACAGATAACACGGAAGTTCATACCGTGGTTCTTCTGACGAGAGTAAGTTGAGTTACCTGCACGGTGAAGGTGAAGGATCATATCGTTCTTACGTGACCAGTAAGCCATTGACTGGATTGCAGTATAACCGATTACAAGGTCAATCATAACGATGATAGAACCTAGTTCACAAGCGAAATCTGAACGCTCGTACATATCTTCCATAGTAGCTGCTGTAGCGTTTAGGTAGTGACCTTTAACTTCACCAGATAGTGCTGCCGCGTGGTTAACACCTTCCATTGAGTAAAGGAAACGCTCTCTGTAACGCATGAATGGCTGTGAGTTAATGTTCTCATCATCCTTAAGGAAGTCTAGACCACCTTTAAGACCTTCGAATACTACACGACCGTAGTTCTTACCAGAAAGACCTAGCTTAGGCTTAACTGTAGCACCTAGAAGTGGACGACCGAACTTATCCATACGCTCACGCTCAACTACTACACCTGTAGCTGGACCTTGGTAAGTCTTAAGAAGTGCGTAAGGCATACGCATATCTTCTAGACGAAGAGCCTTAACAGCCTTGAAACCGAAGATGTTACCGATAATAGACGCTGTTAGGTTAGCTAGAGATCCTTCCTCGAAAAGGTCGATATCGTAAGCAACGTAACAGAAGTAAGTATCAGGAGCACTTGGTACAGGATCTACACGGTACGCTTTCGCACGGTATAGGTCACATGCAGTTAGTAGATCTGTCCATACAACAGTCCATGTTGCAGTTGAAGACTCACCAGCTAGTGCAGCTGCTGCTTCTACAGGGTCTACACCTGGTTGTGGAGTACAACGGAATAGAGCTAAGATATCAGTTTCCTTGATTGAGTAATCAGGATCCCAGTAACCCATTTTAGCGTAAGGGATTACACCTGATTCGTAACGTTCACTTTTGATTCGAGTACGTGATTCTACAGCTTGAGACATGAAAACCTCCTGGTTTTTAAGTTATGCTAAATGATTGCTGGATTTTATAGCTCATAAAATTAACTTAATATGAGATATAAATAGCAAAATAAAATTTTAAATTATTCCTTTATCTTATAAACTAAGATATCACATATAGTTCCGCATTAAGCGCATACTTTGTTTATTTTATATATAAAAATATTTAATGTATAGTGTATCGGGTGTTTCCGACCTTAAAAATTTAAAATTGACTAGACGAGCAAGCTATTTAGATTTATCCTAATATAATAAGCATTTTTTACTTGTATCTTTTATATTTGTTAATGCCAGGATCCAGATTTGAACTGGAGACACGAGGATTTTCAATCCACTGCTCTACCAACTGAGCTATCCCGGCTTATTTAAACTGCTACTGACTTTATAATAAAATAGAAAAATGGTTTTGACAAGGACAAAATTTTATGACATCTATAAATAGGATTAGAATTCTTAAAAAATTAGCCACTTTGCAATTTGCAATAAGCTTACTTTTTACTATTGGTTTTATGGTGGCTATAGGAACTATCATTGAGCAAGAACAAAGCTTAACTTTTTACAAAGAAAATTATCCCATAGCGGACCCAACTTTCGGTTTTTTAACTTGGAAAATAATTACATTTTTAAGTTTAAATAAAGTCTATACAGCTTGGTGGTTTCTAACTGTACTTTTTTTATTTGGGGCCTCACTAATAGCCTGTACATTTACCACCCAATTACCTTCTATTAAAACCTTTAAAATTTGGAAATTTATTAGAAGTGCACCCCCCTACCAAAACTTGAATGTAAATAAACAGATTCGTTTTGGGCTTTTTAATACAGCTGCATATAATTGCAATAGAAATAAGTACCATTTTTTTCGGCAAAAGAATAAAGGTTACGCTTACTCTGGTCTTTTAGGAAGAATTGCCCCAATTGTAGTTCACATTAGTATTATTATCTTACTTCTTGGTTCAAGTATTGGATCCCTAGGAGGTTATACAGCCCAAGAACTTGTTCCTCGTGGTGAAATATTTCATATTCAAAATTTAACTAGTTTTGGTGATATTAGTTCTGTCCCAAAAGCAATCTCGTGTAGAATTAACGATTTCTGGATTACTTATACTAAAGAGTCCAAAATAGATCAATTTTATTCGGATTTATCCATTATTGACCAACAAGGTGTAGAATTAAAGAGGAAAACTGTATATGTTAATGAACCCCTGAATTATAATGATATGGTTTTTTATCAAACAGATTGGGATATAGTGGGATTGAAATTACGAATAAATGAGGATGAAATTTTTCAAATACCTTTGAAAAAAATAAATAAAGGGGGTCAGAAATTTTGGTTTGGTTCCTTGAAGTTTAATAATCTAAACAGGAAAGATTTAACTGTTGTAATTAATGATTTAAATGGTAAAATTTTTCTTTATGACGGGAAAGGGTTATTGATTCAAGAAGTAAACATTGGAAGGTTTATTAACCTTGGTGATAACATCAATCTTCAATTTTCACAATACATTACCAGTACCGGGCTTCAAATTAAAGCAGATCCAGGAATTTTTACTATTTATTTTTCGTTCCTTATGCTTATGGTAAGTATTTATATAAGTTTTTTCACGTATTCCCAAATCTGGTTAACTGAATTTAAAAGAACCATCGTCCTTGGTGGTAAATCGAACCGTGCAGTTTTATTTTTCCAAGAAGACTTTAGAAAACTTTTAAACCGTACAACTAAAATTTTACGGTAAGTATTATTTGATTATGGCGGAAAACTAAAAGGTATAATTTGATTTCTTGCCGCCTAAATTGGAAAAATAACAGTAAAGTCTCAAATAGATATGTATATAATATTTATTAGTTAGTTTATTAATACTAAAAAAAATTACTTACATTTTATGAAACGCTGGTTTATACCTTTTCTTCTATTTACCGTTTTTGCCGGAACTCCTAATTTAGCAAATGCAGATGTTAGTGGTCTTGTACCTTGTAAGGACTCCGCTGTTTTTAAAAAAAGGCTAGATGGAAGTGTAAGCAAATTATCTGCCCGTTTAAAAAATTATGAGGAAGGCACTCCTGCATACTTAGCTTTAGAGGCTCAAATTGATAAAACAAAAGTTCGATTTGATAAATATGGAAAGCAAGGTTTATTATGTGGTGCTGATGGTTTACCGCATTTAATTGCGGATGGCCGACCTAGTCACGCTGGTGAGTTTGTTCTTCCTGCTGTTATGTTTTTATACATTGCTGGTTGGATTGGATGGTCTGGTCGTAGTTACTTACAGTTTTCTAAAAAAACAGATAAACCAAATGAAAATGAAATCATTATCAATGTGCCAGTGGCTATTGGTATGATGTCTGGAAGTTTCCTTTGGCCATTTGCGGCTTGGAAAGAATTGGTTTCTGGTGAATTAATTGTTCCAACAGATGAGGTTACTGTATCACCAAGGTAGACTTCTATTTTTTAAAAAACTTATTTTATAGCATCAAATTAATCTTTAATTTGAGGTTATCTTCCACCATTAGAAATTTTAGCAACCATTCTTACTTAAAACTAAAAAAATGGATAAAAATTTACTTAAGTATTTATCAACAGCGCCTGTCTTAATAACTGCATGGATGAGTTTTACAGCAGGTTTTATAATTGAAATTCAACGTTATATACCTGACACTTTATCTTTTGCTTCATATTAACACTTAAAATGACTATTTAAATCTACCTCCTTAGTCTCTTCTATTTCAGATTTGGCTTAGGCGTAGTTTTAAATGGTCATTTTGTGGTTTAGGGGGTTCCGGAGTTTGCATTTTTTTGGGGATATAGTGTAAATTTTAATGAGACATTCGAATTATTTTTAATTCTCTAAACTTTTATCGTAGAATTATAGTGTACAATAGCTAGGCAAAATTTTAGTTATTACCTTATTAATACCGTGGATAATTTAAAAAATATAGCTACCATATATGAGGAAAATTTGACCGTCAAAATTTTTTCTAAAATTTTATATAAAATCAAATTTAGCGACAGAAAATCGGACCCATTTTTATTAAGTATAGATTTGTTAAAGCGTTCAGTTAAAAGAGACTTATTAGCAATCACCGTTCTTACTCTTGAAGATTTTTATATTGAGATTTTAAATAAAGAGAACGCTCATTTATTAAAACTATTAGAAACAAAAGGAGAAAATATTTTTCTTTATTTAATCAAAAATATTTGTGAAAAATTTTTAACAAAACAATATGGTTATAAAGTAAAAATTAATACGAAAGATTTAGAACAGTCGTTGTATACCAAAAATCTTTTACAAGATACTGAGCTCTTGTTTCAAGTACCTTATTACGCCTTATTAGATTCTCGGTCTTCCTTATTCCGTTCAATATATTATCCAGTGTACAATTCTGCTTCCGAGAGTTTTCTAGAAGCTTTAATCGATAATTTGATTTTAGAAATAAGTAATTGTGTAGGTTGTTTTATTATCCTAAATTTTTCTTCCGTTTACACTTTTCGACAAACATTATACAAGTCGAAATTTTTATCTTTAAGAAATTTCGAAAGGTTTAAAAATAATTTACTTTGGCAAATCCGAGTTAAAATGTTGGTGAAACGACCGACTAATATATATAACAATCGTTATGATTTGTATGTTCTTCGAACGAGTGGATTATACTCTCGAACCATTTACGCTAATCGGACAAAAGAAATTTCTCTTCTGGGTAAACTTCCTCTATTAACAATTGTGACTATAGAAATTAAAGATTTCCTTAATAGTCGGCTTGATGAAACTTTATATATTTTAACTAAAGGTTTAAGGTTTACTTTTACTTCTGTTATTGGTCAAGTCATTGGTTTAATTTGGCGAGGAATAATTGAAGGCCTAAAAAAATAAAAACTTTAGAACTGAATATAGGTATATATTAATAAAGAGATTGGATTTTTGTTTACCATATTATGGTAACCTACTAATATATTTAAATTTTTATTTCCAGCAAAATACTTATGAGTACGCTTATTGGTTATATTCTATTAATGACGCTAATGTTTAGTTTAGCATCAGGGCTTTACTTTGGTTTAAAAACAATTAGGCTTATTTAGTCAAACGTTATTTCTACAGATAGTAACCTCGTCTTTATCTGTAGAAATAGTAATTTTTATATAGTAACTTTTTATTAGAATAGAATAAATCACCATGAATTATATAGAAGGCAATTCTATTATCAAATCTTATTTTACAGGCTCTAGGAGTTTAAATAACGTATTTTGGGCTTTAACAGTAAGTTTCGGTGGGGTTGGTTTTTTTCTTACGGGTCTATCTAGTTTTTTCAATAAAAATCTATTATTTTTTTCTGATTCAAGTGAAATTGCTTTTATCCCACAAGGGATAGTCCTTGTATTCTACGGAACTGTGGGTTTACTTTTAGGGATATTTCTATCATTAACCGTTTGGTGGAATGTTGGTTCCGGTTATAACGAATATAACAGAGACACCCAGGAAGTTAAATTATACCGTAAGGGTTTTCCTGGAAAAAATCGTGAACTTATCTTTAAATTTCCGTTTGAAGAAATTAAATCTATTAAAATGAGGATAAAAGAGGGTCTTAACCCCAAACGTCAACTAATACTTTGTTTAACTGACAGCCGAGAGATCCCACTAACTGGTATTGAGCAGCCAATTGCTCTAAATGAAATAGAAAACGAGGCAATTACAATTGCTAAATACCTTAATGTTTTTTTAGAAACAGAATAAAAATAAATGGGCGAACGACGGGAATCGAACCCGCGAATGCTGGAACCACAACCCAGTGCCTTAACCACTTGGCCACGCTCGCCTAATATCTCTATGAGACATATACATATATTACCATAACCCCAGCTATAAAAGTAATCTGTGAAAGCGGTTCTGTTCGTTTCTTCTATTTCAATTTTATAAATTCAACCTAGCCGTTAATTAACCAGTAAAAGTTCATTTGCAGAAGCTACCTGAAATTGTTAAGTGCAAGTTTTAAACCAGAGAATATTAATTGTTGATAACGAACCTTTAGTTCGCAAAATACTGGCAACACGACTTACTACTAAAGGTTATAAAATAATCTTAGCAACAAATGGCATAGAAGCATTAAATCTTTTTATTTGCGAAAATCCTGACCTTATCATTTTAGACATAGTATTACCTAAATTAGACGGTTATGAAGTCTGCCGCAGAATTAGAGAAAAATCAAAAGTACCCATTATTATTTTAACTAGTCGTGCTAGTATTACTGACCGGATTATGGGACTGGATTTAGGCGCTAATGATTATATTATAAAACCTTTTTCACCTAAAGAGTTAGAAGCTCGAATCCGTTCCAATTTACGACATTTTAATAAAAGCGAACTTTCACCAACAAATTTAAATGTCTCTTATATCAAAAATTTAATTATGGATTTCAGCACAAAGACTGTTCTTAAAGAAGGAAACAAGGTTGGACTGACCATTGTTGAATTTAATGTGCTTAAATTTTTAATTCAAGAACCTGGAAAAGAATTATCACGTAAAAATATTATGAATACCGTTTGGGGGTATACTCCGGAACGGGATGTAGATACTAGAATTGTGGATGTCTATATTTCTCGGCTTCGTTCGAAATTAGAAGATAATCCAAACAAACCTGATTTAATATTAACAATTCGTGGAATAGGATACATGTTTAATAAATATTAATAGTGTATTGAAACCTTTTCTCGCCCCGTGATCTATTTTTGCCTATATATAGAAACAAATTAAACCTAACAACCGATGTTTAGCATTAAAAAAGATGTATATAAATACCTTTTACCAAATTTGTTAGAAACGCAGCGGATAAGTTTTTGTTGGTTTCTTGAATTGGGGTTTTTGCAAGAGTTAGAAAAATTTTCATCCATACGAGACTATCTTGAAGAACTTGAACTAAATTTATCCGTTAAATTTTATAAGATCCGCTCCCCGCGATATAATCTTGCGGAATCTAAACGACGTGATACGACATACAGTGTAAGAATTTATACGCTTGCCAAATTAATCCATTTAACGCATCGACACAATACAACAGAAAACGAAGTTTTGCTTTGTGATATACCGTTAATGACAAATGAGGGTACTTTCTTAGTAAATGGTATAGAACGAATTATTATCAACCAAATTGTACGTAGCCCGGGCATATATTATAAAACCGACTCCGACAAACAAAATTTTCGCTCCTACACAGCAGGCCTTATTTCAAACCGAGGTACCTGGGTCAAATTCGAAATGGATAAAGATGACCTAATCTATGTAAAAATTGATAAAGCCAAAAAGCTTTCAGCATACATTTTTTTGAAAGCTTTAGGTTTAAGTAATTTTGAAATTTTTAATAATTTGGAGCACCCAGAATATTTTCAAAAAACTTTCAACGAATATCAAGCAATTACATTAGAGGAAACGTTTCTAGAAGTGCACAATAAACTGCGGCCAGGTGAACCGGCTACAGTAAAAGCCGGTCAACAAATCCTCTACTCAAGGTTTTTTGATCCCAAACGTTATGATTTAGGACGTGTTGGTCGCTATAAAATTAATACTCGTTTAAATATTGATGTTGATAAAAATGTTCACATTCTAACATCTAAAGATGTTTTAAAAATAATTAACGAACTGATTAATTTTCGCCTGGCACCAAGTATCGAAGATGATATTGACCATTTAGGTAACAGGCGAATTCGATCCGTTGGTGAATTATTACAAAACCAAATCAGAATTGGATTAAATAGATTGGAACGTATTGCACAAGATCGGATGACGATTTGCGAGCAAAAGTATTTGCGAGTTAATACCATAGTAAATCCAAAACCTCTTGTTTCTTCTATACGTGAATTTTTTGGTTCTAACCCACTTTCACAGTTTATGGATCAAACAAATCCTCTAGCCGAGTTAACACATAAAAGACGTCTTTCAGTGTTAGGCCCCGGTGGAATAACTCGGGACCGTGCCGGTTTCGCTGTTCGAGATATCCATCCAAGCCAATATGGTAGAGTTTGTCCAATAGAAACACCAGAAGGTCCTAATGCAGGTCTGATTGGATCTTTATCTACTTATGGTCGTGTAAATTCTTATGGTTTTATCGAAACTCCTTTTTATAAAGTAGAAAAGGGTCAAGTTTTACAAGATTCTTACCCTATTTATTTAGATGCTACTACAGAAGATAAGTACCGTTTAGCAGCGGGGGATATAAAAATTGGAGATGACGGATTTATTAACGACCAACTTATTCCTGTACGTTATCGTCAAGAATTAGTTCGGGTAATTTCAACTGAGGTTGATTACATTGCGGTATCTCCTATTCAAGTTGTGTCATTAGCGACTTCCCTGATACCATTTTTAGAACATGATGACGCAAACCGGGCGCTCATGGGTTCAAATATGCAGCGTCAATCCGTACCATTACTTTATCCAGAAGCACCATTAATCGGGACTGGCTTAGAAGGGCAAACGGCACGTGATTCTGGTATGACCGTTTTAAGTGCCTCTTATGGTAAAACGGTTCGTATAAATGATGGAAAAATAGTTGTCCGCGATAAATGCCATACTACATTTACCTACAATTTGACAAAATATCAACGATCAAATCAGGATACGTGTATTAATCAACGACCGTTGGTAAATATTAATGAAAAAGTCGCTACAGGGCAAATTATTGCTGATGGTGCATCAACGGAAGGTGGAGAATTATCCGTTGGACAAAATATTCTGATCGCTTATATGCCTTGGGAAGGTTATAACTACGAAGATGCATTTGTTATTAGTGAACGGTTACTATACGATGACTTATTTACTTCACTTCATATTGAAAAATTTGAAATTGAGATTCGCCATACAAAGCTTGGTATGGAAGAAGTCACAAGAGATTTACCAAATGTGAGTGAACATTCGATTAGAAATCTTGATAAAAATGGAATAGTTAAAGTAGGTACATGGGTTGAATCTGGAGACACTTTAATTGGTAAACTGACTCCTAAGGGGGAATCAGATTACCCGCCAGAAGGAAAACTTTTACGGGCAATTTTTGGGGAAAAATCTCGTGATGTTAGAAATACATCTTTAAAAGTACCACATGGTACATGTGGTCGTGTTTTAAATGTTAAAATTTTCTCGCGTAGTAACCGTGATGATTTACCACCAGGAACCTATGAAATTTTAAAAGTGTATATTGCACAAACTCGTCGAATTCAAATTGGCGATAAGATGGCGGGTCGACATGGTAATAAAGGAATTATTTCGAAAATTTTACCAAGACAAGACATGCCATATATGCCAGACGGTACTCCAGTCGATATGATTTTGAATCCTTTAGGGGTACCTTCCCGAATGAATGTAGGGCAAATTTTTGAATGTCTTCTGGGTCTCGCGGCTGATAACTTAAATGTTCGTTTTAAGGTTGTTCCATTTGATGAAATGTATGGTTCTGAAGCATCTAGGGCACTAGTAAATAAAAAACTAAAAAATGCCGCGCAAATAAAGAATTGGTTATTTTCGTCCCGTTACCCAGGAAAAATGGTGTTAACAGATGGTCGAACGGGCCAAAATTTTGAGAACCCTATTACTGTTGGCCGAGCTTATATGTTGAAGTTGGTTCATTTAGTTGATGATAAAATTCATGCGCGTTCGACAGGTCCTTATTCTTTAGTTACTCAACAACCGCTTGGGGGCCGAGCTCAACAAGGTGGTCAAAGATTAGGGGAAATGGAAGTTTGGGCTTTAGAAGCTTTCGGTGCAGCTTATACTTTGCAAGAATTGTTAACCATTAAATCAGACGATATGCAAGGCCGTAATGAAACGCTTAACGCAATTGTTAAAGGTTTGCCCATCCCGCGACCAGGTATACCTGAATCATTTAAGGTATTGATGCGAGAGCTGCAAGCTTTATGTTTGGATGTTGGTACTTATAAATTAGATATGAATAACCAAACTGAATTTCACGATTATGAAATTAATTTAATGAGTGAACCTATCGAAACTTTCGAATCCTAATTTTTTACAAAACAAATATTTACTCATGGTAAAGAATTTAATGCACTTAATTCGGAAAGTTCGTAGTTAGAAATACCAGACTTAGGAACACTCAGATATTTAATTTAGGAATTTATTTTATTATGATACAAACAGAAAGATCGTTTGATTACGTAAAAATTAATTTAGCATCCCCTTCTCGAATTCGTAGTTGGGGAGAAAGAATTCTTCCTACAGGTGAGTCTATAGGCGAAGTTACAAAACCCGAAACTATAAATTACCGTACGTTAAAACCAGAAATGGGTGGTTTATTTTGTGAGCGTATTTTTGGGCCAGTTAACGATTGGGAATGCCATTGTGGAAAATATAAACGCGTTAGGTACAAAGGCATTGTTTGCGAACGATGTGGGGTTGAAGTTATTGAGTCAAATGTAAGAAGACACAGGATTGGTTTTATAGAGTTAGCTTCGCCTGTAACACATGTCTGGTATGTTAAAGGCCGTCCTAGTAAAATAGCCTTAATCCTAAATATTTCGTTAAAGGAATTAGAACAAATTGTTTATTTCAATTCTTATGTTGTAATCAACCCAGGTCAATCAAACGAGCTTTCTTACAAACAGCTTCTGGTTGAAACAGATTGGCAAGTTTTTGATGCAACAAAAATCGACACCACTGATATTGAAATCTCGATAGGAGCAGAAGCCATAAAGACTCTGTTGATGCAAATGGATTTAGAAAGTGAATCCAAAGAGTTACGATTATTAATACCCTCTGCTAAAGAACTCGATCGCGAAAAATTAATTAAACGTTTAAGAATTATAGATCAATTTATTGCGTCAAGATCGGAACCATCTTGGATGGTTTTAGATATTATTCCAGTATTACCGCCGGATTTACGGCCCATGGTACAACTTGACGGCGGTCGTTTTGCAACATCGGATTTGAATGATTTGTATCGACGAGTTATAAATCGAAATAATCGTCTAGCAAGATTGCAAGAAATCATGGCGCCCGAATTAATAATTCGTAATGAGAAACGAATGTTACAAGAAGCTGTAGATGCTTTGATTGATAATGGTAAACGTGGGCGTGCAGTTTTTGGTTTAAACAATAGACCTTTAAAGTCATTGTCCGACATAATTGAAGGGAAGCAAGGTCGATTTAGACAAAACCTTCTAGGAAAACGGGTCGATTATTCTGGGCGATCTGTAATCATTGTTGGACCCGAATTAAAACTTAACCAATGTGGTTTACCTCGTGAGATGGCCATAGAACTTTTTCAACCTTTTGTTATTCATAGGTTAATTTATGAAGGTCTTGTAAATAACATCAAAGCAGCTAAAAATATTATTCAGAATAATGAAACTCTTGCTTGGGAAATGTTAGATCAAGTAATGGCCGGACATCCAATTTTGTTAAACAGGGCACCTACATTGCACCGTTTAGGTATTCAGTCATTTGAGCCTATCCTTGTTGAAGGGAGAGCGATAAAACTTCACCCTTTAGTTTGTCCAGCTTTTAATGCTGATTTTGATGGTGATCAAATGGCCGTTCATATTCCATTATGCTTAGAAGCTCAAACCGAAGCTCGTATGTTAATGCTTGCTCCAAATAATTTCTTATCACCAGCTACTGGCGAACCAATTCTTACCCCAAGTCAGGATATGGTTCTTGGTTGTTATTATTTAACAGCGAATAATCCGACGGAACAAACTCTTACGGACCATTATTTTTATAATTTCAACGATGTTATTAGAGCTTATAAACAATCCTTAATTAATTTACATACTTTTGTTTGGGTTCGGTACCCTGAAGAAGACCTTGGTAGTCTAGATTTTTCTGCTATCCCGAAATTTAATATCAAAGAATTTCCAGACCGTAAAATCTTTTTGTCTCCAGAAATGCAACTAAAAAAGGATGTAAAAGATAACTTGCTACAGGCTTATATCAAGACAACACCTGGACGTATTCTTTTAAATCAATCTTTTGAATATAATTAGTAATTTCGAACTGGTATATTTATGGCTTATAAACTGAAGAATAAATTAGTTTTTAACAATGATGTTATAAACAAAAAAAAATTGCAGCGGTTAATGTATTTAACGTTTCACAATTATGGTATTATCCGTTCTTCCTTAATTGCTGATAAGGTTAAAAATTTAACGTTTCATTATGCTACGCTTTCAGGTATTTCGTTAAGTGTAGAAGATCTTAGAGTACCCTTTAGAAAAAGAAATTTAATTGGTTTAACCACGGACGAAGTTGAATTAACAGAACAAAATTTTCATAGCGGCAACATAACGGCAGTTGAACGTTTTCAAAAAGTTATTGATACCTGGAATAATGCAAACAACACTTTAAAAGATGAAGTTTTGACATATTTTAGAGAAAGTGACCCTTTAAATTCGCTATATATCATGGCTTTTTCAGGAGCCAGAGGTAATATTTCTCAGGTTCGGCAACTTGTTGGAATGCGAGGATTAATGGCTGATCAACAGGGGCAAATTATTGATTTACCGATTAAGAGTAATTTTCGTGAAGGGCTTAAAGTCACCGAATATATAATCTCGTCTTATGGTGCAAGAAAAGGTCTTGTTGACACAGCTCTTAGAACAGCCGATTCGGGATATTTAACAAGACGTTTAGTTGATGTTGCCCAAGATATTATTGTTCGTGATGAAGATTGTTTAACTCAGGAAGGTTTATCCATTAATGACCTTTTTGAAAAATATAAAACAGAATTATCGCTGGAAGACCGTTTAATCGGTCGACTGTTAGCAAAACCTTTAAATATTCCTGAAGAAAATCTTAAATTTCCTGCAAATACCGAAATTAATAATTCTATTATTACGCAAATTTCAAAGTTAGATTATTCTAACTTAGAAGTCCGCTCACCTTTAACTTGCAATGCCCTACGTTCCGTTTGCCGTAAATGTTATGGTTGGCATTTATCTTATTCCAAAATTATTGATCTTGGTGAAGCTGTTGGAATATTGGCAGCGCAATCCATTGGCGAACCAGGAACCCAATTAACAATGCGTACTTTTCACACGGGTGGTGTTTTCTCCGGGGATTTAACGAAACAAATACGGGCACCATTCGCTGGTACTTTAAAGTATCTTCTAAAATCAAATACTTCATTAGTAAGAACGATTCATGGTGAAAAAGGGTTTGATTTAACCGAAAATGTCACATTAACTATTGAAGATACTAATAATAATTTTTGCTCGTTAGACATACCTTCTGGTGCAATGCTATTGGTTAACAATAACCAGAAAGTATATTTTAACCAAGTTGTTGCTGAAATTAAAAAAGCTACAAACCTTATTTTAGAAGAAGACCGTAGGGATATTTATACCGATGTTTCAGGTGAAGTTTTTTTACAAAATGTCAAATTAGAAGAAAGTTTGGATGGTGAAGGTACAGCGAAGAAAATTAGTAAAACAGCCGGGTTAATGTGGGTATTGTATGGTGATCGCTATGTACTGCAAAATAACTCAAAATTGGGGGTTAAAGTAGGACAAAAATTTTCAATAAATGATAAAGTTGCAACTAACTTATTAACTAATAAGTATCCGGGTATTGTTTGCCTCGATGATGTGCCGAAAACTGGGGAAATTAAAATTATAAATTCCTCCGCTATGATTAATAACGCTACTGTTATTAAAAACCCTGG
>JACLAA010000630.1_pt1 | contig 16414 bp, 28 predicted proteins | sample 8027891 | NCBI WGS metagenome assembly JACLAA01 (sample SAMN15724900, study PRJNA655200) | protist metagenome | isolation source: fluorescence activated cell sorting (FACS) single amplified genomes of... | place: Spain: Blaines Bay Microbial Observatory, Mediterranean Sea | collected 2016-01-19 | reverse complement strand
TTAATGAACCTATAATTCTTGTTCCATCTTGAAGTCTTTGTGATCCAGCGCTGTTAATAGCTGTTGGTGTATAATCGTTTATATCTTCTTGATCAGAAAATCTTATAAACATATCATCTTGAGAAGTAGTATCTCCAATAGTTGTTTCAGTACCTAAATGAATTAAGTGACGTGTTGTAGGAGACACCAATGTAACTCTTGTTGCAGTTGGATTACTTGCTGTTGAAAAACCTGAAGTAGTTGTGGATGCTCTAACTGTTAAGGGTGATGCTGCTCCTGCATTCCATGTAAATGTTTTACCATTTGCAATAGTTGCAACTAATACTTGACCAAAATTACTTAGACTCCAGAGGCCTGGTTCTAGGGTCACGTTAGATGCTTGCACGGCACTTCCAAAACCTGTAAAGCTTGATGCATCTGTAACCGTTGCACCTGTTGAATGAGCTTGACCATTTGATGTACCTGCAGTTGCAGTTCCAAACGCTCCTCTAGTAATACCGGTTAAAGTATTTGTACCTTTTCCGGTATAAGATATTAATTCGTTTGCTACAGCTATAGTTCCTGCTGTTGGAAAACCTGTGTTTGATGTAACGTTAATAACAGTTCCTGATCCACCTGTACCTGCAGTGTCTGCATCTAAACCACCATTTAAAGTAGTTTGTTGTGCACCTGCAATAGTTCCACCGTATTGTCCAATACCAAAACCATAACCATATGATTGTGCTGAAGGACCAACTTTTTCATAAGGTATAACAGATATACTACCACCTGTAGATACTGTTCCTGTTGCATTTGAACTTTGTGTAATTGTAAATGTAACTGAAGTTGGTGTTGAAGTTACTTGAAATAATTTATCCTCAAAATCAGATGCACTATATCCAGTTCCTCCTGGTAAAGTTACACTATCAAATAAAACAATATCTCCTGGTTCAAAACCATGTGTTGAAGTAGTTGTAATGGTACATACTGCAGAAGTATTTGCAGTTGCTATTGTTGAAGAAGTTAAAGATGTTTTTATAGGAGTGATATCAAATATTTGACCTTCAAAATATAAAAGTAAAAATTTATCAGTTCCTATTGCAACATAACGGTTACCTTCTAAATCTACAAAAGCAAACTCACGTCTTGCAACTCCTACAATACTATCTGATATTAATGAAGACCAGCCGCCAACTTTTTCTGGTAAGTTATATCTAAACCTAACATTGTCACAATCAACCCATCTGTTTTCTGCACCAGATGTTGTGTCTTGCTTATCTATTCCAGGTAAGACTTTAAAATCAATAAGAGCCATTATTTTGCTCCTTACGCCGTGTTGGTTTTATACGCCCAACCTCTTGTTGAATCAACGTAGACTAATGAAAAGGCTTGACCGTTAGTTGTTAAAGTTAAATTACTTGTACCTGTATTTATTGGTTGGCTATTTCTATTAATAATTAAATTGTTATTGGCAAATGTGCCTCTAGCATCAACAAATAAAACTTCAGCACCTGTTGCAGGGGATGCTGGTAATGTTACTGTAATTGGGTTAGCTGTTGTGTTTGCTAAAATTTGATCACCATCAACTGCAGTGTAGGCAGTAATTGTTGAAGAGTTTAATGTTACATAACCTTGTTTACGTAATCCTAAACTAACATTTGTACCGTCCGAATAAACTAATGAAGTAGAACCTATGGGTAATACAACCCCGGATCCTGAAACCGTTTTAACTGTAATAGTATATAAAGCAGATGTACCTCTAGTAGTTGCATCTTCAAATACTATAACTCTTTCAGCACTATCAGGTATAGTTACACTTCTGTTTGCACCAAGTGTACCTGTTAATTTTATGTATAAATTTTTACCGTTTGATGTAGCACCATTGTCTAATGCTAAAGTAAGATCACCACTTCCAAGTTGAGCAGATGATAAATAACCTGTAGATAATTGTTCTAATATCTGTAAGTTTGTATTAGTAATTGTGCCCCATAGACCAGCTTTTTCACCGGTAGTGACTAATTCTAATTTTGAATTTGTTGAGTAAGATGATGCCATAATTTATTAATAAGGGTCTATTGGTGTCCAAGTCATGTTCACCCCTGGTACTATATCGTTCCAGGTAATAATACCCGCCTCTCCTGTGTTTGCCGTTACTTGTGATCCTGTAGGATTCACAAGTGCTGTTCCTGTCACTGTAACACTTCCTGTCGCTAAGGTCAATGAGTTTCCAGTAACCGATACGTTTGCATCTGCTGAAACTACTACAGTTCCTATACCTAATGATACTTGTGATCCAGTAGGATTGACTACTGCTGTTCCTGTAACTGTTACTGTACCTGCTCCAAGACTTACTTGAGAGCCACTAGGACTAGCTGTTACATCCGTACTAAGTATTGGAGTTCCAACTCCTATACTTAATGCATTACCTGTTACATTTATAAGGACATTAGGGTTAAAGAACGATGTCGCTATTGGAGCACCGGATAAGGAAGTTAGTCCGAGCATGGTCTATGCTCCTGATTTCGGATATTTAGTTTTAGTAGCTGTTCGTTTAGCTTGTAGTTCTGTAAGTGTATCACCACCATCTAATAGTGCATGAATACAATCGTCTATTGATGGGTATTCAGATTGTCTGTTTCTTTTCCATTCTTCAGCATCATACTCTGCTTGTAGTTCGTCAATTTTAGTTTGTATGTCAGCTTTAGGTATTGGTGTTGTATCTTCATACCAAGTAATTTGATTAATATTATTATCTATAACACTAGCTTTAGCATTAGGATTTATTTTAAGTATTGCTTCTAATATATTCATTATCCAGCTATCTCCATTAAAGTTAAAGTGTGGTTGCAAGAAAGAATACCCATATTGTGATACAGAGCTTGAGTTGCACCAAAACCGATTGTATATTGTTGTGATGAACTGGTTGAAGGAGAATCTAGTTTGCTTAAACCAAATGCGTAACCTTCATAATCGTTATTTCCATCAGCAATGGCAGTTTGTGCAAGTTGTGTACCACTTATAGTTCCTCTAAACAATCTAACTAATAAAGAATTATTATGTCCGTTTGCGTAGCCTGTGCCTTGATAAAGACAAAAAATTTTATTTGAAGTTGATGATGGAGTAATTGATAAATTCATAAACTCAACTATAGAAGTTGTACTGCTATTAGCTGTGCTAGTAATACTTGAACTTTGCACCTGCAAAACCTTACCAGTAGAAATAGCTGCTGGTAAAGCTGTAACATTTCCAATTGAAGTATTGTTAATTAAACTTGCTGGTAATGTTGCTGCTGTTGAACCTGTACCACCAACAGAAGTTGGTATAGTGCCTGTTATTGCATTCGCTCCGCCTAGTCTAGTTATTGCCATATTATGCTCCCATCAACGCGTTAATTTCTGCGTCGTCCAATCCTAAATCTTTTAGCTTCTGTTTACCAGAGGCTTTTTTATTTATTGCTGCTTGTTCAGCATCTTTTAATTCTTGTATTTTTGCGTTTACTTCTGCTTCAGTAGGTTTTGTAATTGAACTGTCATGAACAATAATATTTTCATAAGCCATTCTTTCAGTTCCAGTATAATCTTTTTTCCAACCAAACCATTGACCAGAATGCATAGATGCTAAAGCTCTATTTAATAAATCTTGATTATTCATTTTATGTATCTCCTAATCTAATCATTGTAAAACCAGTTGCATTGTAATTTGTTCTTGCTAATAAAAATGTTGAACCACCCATACTTCCAGTTTTAAACTTAAATTTGTGAGTTGATGTATCTGTTACATCAAACATAAAAGAATTTGCTGCTGTTCCTACAGCTCCACCACTTGTAGCATCATTTCCAGCTAAAGCTAAAGCAGCTTCTGCATAATTTGAATTATCAGTTGTTTTGTGCATAACAAATTCTGCTGCACCATCTCCAGCTTCCATTTCAAATTGTGCATAAAAAGTAATTAAATAAATACCAGTAGATGCAAAACTAAAAACACCAGAACTTTCACTTAAACCAGTTCCAATTTTTGAAAAACCAGATGTATCGTTTCTTTCCCAATTAGCTGTTACAAAAGCATTACTTCCTGTGTTACTGTCAGCATTTATTCTCCATTGGTCAGCTTCTGTAATTCCATTTGTAGTAGCTACAGCAGAACCGTTATTTTGTAATGTCCCTACGATATTAGTAGTATCACCACTAGCTCCAATAGTAATAGTATCAGAACTCTCGTTGATAATGTTATTACCTGATGTATCTTGTATCGTGTCTACTTTTAATATACTGCTCATGATCTAAACGCCTCTATTTCGTCATCGGTTAATCCTAATTCTCTTAATTTAGCATTTGCTGATGCTTTGTCAGCTATTTTTTGTGTTTCTGCATTAGATAATTCATTAATGGCTACTTTAATTTGTTCTTTAGTAATATTTGTTGGATTACTATCATGCCAAATTATTTCACAAGTATCAATATCATTACCATCAATAGTAACTTGTGCATCTGATTTGATTTTTAATATTGCTTCTGCTATCATCCTGCTATCTCCATTACTGTAATCATTGATTCTGTCCCTGAATTTGTATTAATGTAAAAAGTTCCACCACTAGTTTTAAATTGTAATTTAAAAGTAGTTGATGCTGTTGTTGATGGAGAATCTAAATAAGTTCCACTTACACTACCAACATTATTATAATTAGACGAACCAGTAAAACCAATTTGTCCACCAAGTTGTGCAATTTCAGTAGAGCCTCTTAGTAAAGCAATTGTTCCATAAACATCTGCATTACTTTTTTGAACATCATTTGCATTAACTAAAACAAGAATTTTATTTGAAGTAGAAATAGGAGTTATTGAAACTGAAGCACCAGAAACATCTGTTAAAGAAGTTGAGGTTGTGCTTTTTGCACCAGTAAAAACAGTTTGAGCAACTTGTAAAACATGTCCAGGTGCAGTTAAATTTACACCACTAGGAACAGTAATAGTCCCTGATCCAGAGCTTGTTGTTATTGTTCCTACTTTTAAAGTTCCGTCTGCCATAATAATCCTATTCTATAATTTTGTATCCACCGAAATATGTTGATTCTTGTCTTGCAAATATACTTCCACCAGTTGAATGTGTTGCACTTGCATAAATCTCTACATAATCAGATGCAGATAAGTTAATAGCAAATGAAAAATTCATTGATGCTCTAGTAATATCATTAGAATCATATAATTCTGAAACTCTTGATATTTGAGAACTTGATTCTGAACCATTTATATAAATATAAACTACAGCATTAAGAAGTTTATTTGTTCCATCAGACTGTAATTGTACATTTCCAAATAAATTATATTTACCACCTTGACCACTAGGAACTGTAAATTTATCTGAACCAAAAACATTATCACTATCGTATTCTTCAGTTCCTAATGAAATTTTAGTAACAGTACCACTACTTAATGTTTGATTGCCACTTTTTGCTACTAAAAAATTTGGAGTGTTAGTTCCACCAAAACCTGTAGCCGTTCCAGAGTTAGCGATGGTTACTCCCGATGGTACATTAACTGTATCGCCACTTACACCTAAAGTAATAGTAGATGTGTTGGTACTTCCAACTTGTAATGTCGAAGTTCCTGATACTGTATCAATTGTGTTTGTTTCTAATTTACTCATTATAAAATTACGAATGTACTCCCTGATGGTATTGTAATTGTGCCTGAAACTGTAACGGGTCCAACCAAGGCTCCGTTTGTAGATCCAGCCATAGATATACTACTCCATGTCTGATTATTTTTCACGAAAAAAGTTGATGACAAAGAACCAGATGTTACTGATGAATCTGTTGGTGTACCGATATCAAATGTGTTACCGAGCACAGTTCCAAAAAAAGTATCTGTTGCTGCTGGCGCCGATGAAAATGTAATTTGAGAACCTGATATTGTAAAGGCTGATGGATCTTGAACTACCCCTGAAATAGAAATTATACAACTAGCTTCGTTTCCTGGAAGCACAGCAGTGCCACCCACCGTTAAGTTAAATGCTACCGTAGAAGCATTGAACCCGGATGCAATATTATCCAAAACTTGATACGCTCCTGTTAAGGGCGCTTTACCAACGTAAGCCATATGTTAATTCCTTTACTCTGTAGGGATCGGGTTTGCAGTCTTGACACTTGCTACATGGTCTTTCCAAGTAGTTGTACCGTCGATTGAATCGTGGTACTGCATGTCGAGCTGTGAGCCCAGATCACCGTAGGCGTTTCTTCTTGTAGCTCTAACTGCATTTTGTCTCTCTTCGAGATCTGCAGCAGAATCTACAGCATTCAGTTGCTCATCAGTTGGTTGCGCTACACCTGAAACATTCCATGTCTTGATGTAAGGTCCCTGACCGTTTGAGTCATCCTGAAGCAAAACGTCTGCTAAAAAGTCAACATTTGCTACGCCGTTATTAGCGCAATAAGTTTTAACCTTGCTTGATAGTGATGCCATAGTTTGTTCTCCTTATTTGTTGTTTATACATTATTCCGGTGGATTATCAATAACTGTTCCACCATCTGCTATCCACTCCTGAATTGCTTGGTAATCTGTGTTTGCTTCGTCTAATGGTACACACCAAATTTTACCATTTGAATAAGTAACTTGATAACTGCAAAATTCATTTGTTGTAATATCGTAATTTTTTGTAACTGTATTAATCATAATTATAACTCCGCATCTAATGCTATTGGATTTCCTAATACTCCCATACTTGAACCACTTGTTAAACTTGAACCAGTAAAATTTAAATTTATGCTTTTTGTTGTTAGATTTGATGCACTAACATTTGTTATGTTATACCCAGCAACTCCTGATAAATGAAGTCTACCAGCTTTTTCGCCTATGCTTGTTCCATCAAGTAAAGTTACTGATGGTCCAGAACGCATTTGTTTTTCAAAAGCATAATAAAATTCTCCATTAGTTGTACTATAAGCTCTGCCAGAACAATTACCTCCAATTTGATAATATCTTCTGCATCTATCTTCAGTAATATCAGTTGGCAAGAACTCAAAATCAGATGCAGTTGTTCCAGCTTCTAATTGTACTCCTGTAATTTCAAAATTGTTAGATGTGCTATCTGCATTATTAACTTGTCCAACAGCTCTGTTAGCATTAGCTGTATCTGCCCAAGTAGTTGCTAAAGTTCCAGAAGTGTAATCTGTTCCAGCTACAACCCAAAATATCATTCTTAATCCTTCGCCATTATCGTTTGAAATATTTCCAGTTGAAGAAGTGTCTGCTGGAATAGTTATTGTTTTCTTTTCCCAAGTATCAGATGAACTGATAGTATAACTTTGAGCACAAATTCTAACTGTATCATCAAGACTTACAAATTGAACTATGTTAGTTCCAGTTTTTGTGCTTTTAACCCAAAAAGATGCTGTTAATTGTTCTGCATTAGAAGTTCCTTTTTTAATATATTGTAAATTTTGTGCCTCAATACTTTGTGCAACTGATAGATAACTTCCAGAACTCAAACTACCATTAGCTGTTGTGCAATCTAATTTTAACGATGTTGCAAACCCATTAGTGTAAGGGTCTCCAGTTGTTAATGCCTCTTGTGTTTGTGTCCATGTTCCAGCGGAACTTGCATAAGTTTTCCATCTATCGCAAGTATGTATTGTATTTCCAGAACTTATACTTGTTACAGAGGTCGCTCTTTGAGCCAAGCTCATATCTCCATTGATGATGATGTTTTTAAATGCTGATTGATTTTGTACTGCACCAGAAGCTAAATCAGAACTAGTTATTGTTCCGTCTGTTATCGCTGCTGTTGTTATTTTATCTATTGCCATTATTCATTCTCTTGATTAGCTTTAAAAGTTGTCCAAGCATCTTTAACATCTTGTGTCCAAACTGCGTTACATACTGCTTGAACTTCTGTGTGTTCATCAGTTATAACTGCGTCTGGCATCAAAGCATGTCTATGATACTTTCTTGATAATTCTTCGCCATCTTCGATAACTACAGTATCGGTTCTTACTTGAACTGATTTGTATTTTCCGACCACTTCGATTTTACCAATCTGTGTCTCTTTAGTTATTGCCATGTGTTTTCTCCTTGTGTTGTTAAGCTGCTTTATAAGCCATTAATAAAAGTAAATATGAAGTATTATTCATTTCGTTTCCTGTAAGATTTCCATTGTTTGATCCGTCTGTTCTTGACTGATAAAGACTAACTGTTGTGGCATTTGTTAATATATAACCTTGTACGTCACCATTTGGTGAAGATACTCTGTCATTATAAACATGAGCTGTCTGATAGTTGTCATTAGATGTTGTAAAAGGTAAATTAATTATTGAAACATTGCCAGTATTTGAACCTTTTGAAGCTAAATATATTTCAGCATTGGCAATAACTCTATTTCCAATTTTTGTATAATGTCCACCTTGTCCATTGTAAGTTATTCCAGTTGTTGAACCACTTATTTTTATTTGTGGTGTCCAAGTTCCTTCTTCGTAATCGTCTAATTTGTTTGCTGAACCTGTGCCACCAACAAGTAGACCACCACCTAAATATAGGTCTTTCCATCTTTTATCTGATTTACCTAAATCAATAGTATTATCTACATCTGAACCATTTTGTTTTGGAACTAAAACAGTATCTTTAAATCTTATTCCTGAATGACCTGAAGAACCATCAATTACAAAATCTCCTGTACTGTCTGTGCCAAGACTACCAACCACTGTCCCATCTTTTTGAAAATTTGCAATAGTTCCATTATCAGATGTTCTATTAAATTGAGAAACAACAGCACCACTTTGAGCAAGAGGATAACTTATTTGTGAATTGTTTATAGACCCTGCAGGAGCATTTACTGTGCCTACTGCTCTTCCTAAAAATACACAGTACATTTCGTCTGTACCATTTGTTAATGCCGCTGATAGTGTAAGGGTAGTGCCCGATGCAGTATAAGCTTTACCGGATCCTGGCTCCTGTACAACATTATTTACAACAAGTCTAATGTCGTTTTCGTTAGTAACACTATGTGATAGCGTATATGCAGTTTGAGAATTGACGATAGTAAATACTTGTCTCTCAAAACTTATAAAACTTCTTGCTGGAACGTTTCCTAAATACGCCATGGTTACTCCTACGTGCTTATTGCATCAACGAAAGAAGCCCATACATCTAAACTTGACGCGGTATCTGACTTAGCTTTTAACACGTCATTGTTCAGCATTACAATTTTGCTTCCGCCGTCAATTAGTTCTAAAGATCCACCACTAACTATTGGCGCATTTTTAATTAAATAATAATCGTTTGATCCATCATTAATAAATACATCTATATTTATTGTTGATGTAGTTGTGTTTGCGCAACGTACAGAGATTATTGCATCATCTGAATTACTTGTATGAACAGTCGCTGCTGATGTTCCTACGTTTCTTTGTATATATCGTTCAAAATCTTGTGCCATAATTCTCCTTATAAACTATTTTTTATTATAACGCAATGGCCATAGCAGTAACAAACCCTGCTGACACCCCTGCTGCTCCACTTGATGCTGAAGTAACTCTACCTTTTGCATCTACCGTAATTGATGAATTTGTATAACTAGCTGCTGATACTCCAGAGTTAGCTAGTGTTAATGCTCCGCCAGATGCAATTGTTGCATCACCTGATACTGCGGATTCTTGATAACTTGTACCATCTGCAACTAATATTTTAGCAGATGTATTATCTGGCATTCTCAACTGTGATCCTACAGTTAAATTTCCATTTGCATAATTAGATATAGTGTTTGCAAAGTTACCCATTAAAGAGTGCGATGAACATTGATAGTATAAAACATTTGGTGTGTTAACATCAACTGCTATTTGAGTATATGCACCAGAACTACCTGGAGTTCCATTTGTAGTTACACCTGTAGTATAAGCTGTAGATTTGTCTGCTTCTAAATAAAATCTTAATGGGTGACCGCTGTTTGTAGAATCTGCTTGATCAAATCTATAATAATATTTGTAAGATGCATCTGCACCTGAAAATGTAATTGCTGGTGATTCTAATCCATCAAAAAAATATGCACTAGAAGATCCCTGACCTGAGTAAGGATGTGCTGTTGTTTTAGTACCAACTTTAACTGTAATAATTTTTGGTGCTGATGAAGAACCATACTCTTCTGGAGTAGGTAAACTTATTTTTGCACCAGGTACTGTACAGAATACTTCTGTTGCACCTGCAAAGTTTACAGCAGCATCACTATTGGAACTAGAAATAATATTAGTTCTAGCAAGTGTACTTGCTCCTCCGTTTAAAGTTCCAAAACCAACTTCAAAATTATTAGTACCGTTTTCAAAAATACAATAGTATGTAGTATTACCTCCACCAATACCTGCAGAAAAAGTTTCAAAACCTGTTACCGCACCACCAAGTGTAAACGTACCTGTACCAGTAGTCGAACTGGATTCTTTAACCCTATCGTTTAATTTAAACGCCATTTAATTTTCTCCTTATGCCATGCTTATAATTGCATTAGCCGGTGTACTTGGATCTGGGTAAGAAACTGTAAACGTACCATTAGTAGCCGTTTTGTTTCCACCGAAATCTAATACTACACATAACTTATCACTCTTGTCATCATTATAGATTGCTGCAAATGCTGCTGTAAAAGTAGCACTAGCCCAAGTACTGTCTGCAAAGTCAACTGAAGCAACTGCAGTTGAACTTGCTACTGCTTGTGAACCTAAAGCTTTTCTCTCATAGTTTGAACTACCAGAAGAACTAACTTCATTAGTTGTAAGTACAACTGTACTAGACGTTGAGTAAGGATTAGATGTATACAAAGCTATTTTGAAAGCATCTCCTCCATTTGCAAAATTATGTGTTCCCGAGAAAAGTTCTCCTCTAAATGCGAACGGTATTATATTTGCCATATTGTTTTCTCCTTAGTATTTTGATGGTGATTCAGATTTTAAAGGAGTACGAATAGCTCCATCTTGATATTCGTCTCTACGTCTTCGACCTTGTTGTTCGATCGCATACGATTGTAATGCTCTTTTAAAAGATCCTTCGTAGTATTGTAACATATCTGCGGGACCTTTCAAGTATCCATATGCTTCTACCAGACAAGCATACAAAAGTAAATCTTGATATTTATTACTAGTATAAGTTCCAACTGTAGATGCTGGATTTGCTGTAGTTGGTTGTGTAGTACTTGTTATACTAATAGGTTGTTTTGTAAAAGCTAAAGTTATTGAAAATTGAGCATTTGGTGTAGGTGATACTACCCAAAATTCAGCATCCCAATTACCATAATACTTAGGAATTCCAGAAGCTGTGTTGGGAGTACTATAATATTCAGCCATAAAACTTGTATCTTTTTTTTCTAAAAAAGTTTGATTACCTGCTGAATCGGTTAATTGTGCATATCTAATAAATCTTAAATCAGTTGGAATAGTTACATATCTATTTCCACTAACTAAAGCAGATGTTGCATAAAATCTATTATCATCAGAATCTGCATCTCTGTAAATTCTATTTTCTGCATTTTTAATTATTGTACTTAATAAAGTATTAGATAAAACTGAATCATCTACTTCTGTGTAGTTTCTAATATCATCTTGTAAATTTGCTAAAGTGTAAGCCATTATGGTGTTAGAGTAACTGGTCCTGCAGTTACAAACATTCCTCCTGAATTTTCCGTTACAGTTGCATTACTTCCACAATCAAAACTGTAACTATTTGTATCAATAACTGTTATACTAAATCCTGAACTATTTTCAAATAAAGAATACACCAGGCCTCCTGGGCTTCCATCTACATTCCTAAAAACAACAGTATCACTTGTTGCTCTTCCATGAGCAGGTTCTGTGACTGTTACAGTAGAAGAACCTGAAGTTAAACTTAAAGGATTTCCAGGTAATAAATTTTCTGTTGCAGGTTCAACTCTTGCAGGTCTTGCATTCATTAAACCTTGAGGGTCACCTGTAAATCTTGTTGGTTGAATTTGTGGTTGCTTTGGTTCAAATTCTGAGTTGTGAACAAAACTACCATTCCATTCAGTTACCATTTCTTTATATGGAAATGCTAAACCTGATCTATCAGATATTGCCTGCGCATATTTTCCTCTAGATAATTTTGCCATTAGGTTCCTGGATAATAAGTTTTAGGAGTAATAAAAGAACTTGAAGAAGATCCATCTTCAGTTAATGCTCTGTTTAATTCATCCTCATATAACATTTTTAACATTTGAATTCTATCGGGTGCATATTTTACCGCTAAGTAATACGAAAGACCTGCAATCATACATGGTACAAATCTGTAAGGTACGTCTGCATCATTAGTATAGTCTCCTGCATCTTGAATTCTTTTTACGTAATAATAATTAAAAAATTTACCAGCTTGATCAGTTCCTGGTGTTAAATATAAAGTAACTGTAATTTTATCAATAAACCTTTGTACAAAATATTGTGTAGGTTGACCTGTAGAAGTTTTATTTGATAATGCTTGATAAGTTGATCTACTAATTTTACTAAGAGGTGTATCTACACTAGAAGCGTTTCTATAACTTGCTTCTAAAACATCATCAACACCATAAACAGCTGTTGCATCTGATGTACCATCAGCTGTTGATCTAAACATTGTATATGTTGCTTGATTATTAACTAATGTAATTGAGTTGTTTGCAACTTCCCAATAGTGCAAACCTCTATTACCCCATTCTTGAAACATTATATTTAAAGAACGTCTTGCACTTTTTAATTGATATCCTGAAACTCCTTCAATACCAATTCTTTCATAAGACTCTTCTACTATATCAGAAATAGAAAAACCTTTTTCAAAAATTGTAGTTCCAGAGGTAGTGTTAGCCATTTAGCCTCCTAGCCAGTATATCCGATAGTAACAGATCCTGTTCCAGTTACATCTGCATAGATAGTAGTTTGAAATCTAATTCCGTTTCCAGGTACATAAAGATCTAATCCTTCATCTCCAAAAGTAGATTCAAATACTATTCCTCCAGATGCAGTCGATGCATCATAAAGTTTTATATTTGTAACTCCTGTAGCTTGAATGTATGTAACTCTAGCAGGACCAATATTAGTAGATCCTCCTGAAGCAGTTTTTACCTGTCCGTCAGCTGTAAGTGTTGTAAATTTTTGGTCTGATGACATATTGTTTTCTCCTTAATTAATTTTAAGTGGGCCCGGAGGCCCACCTTAATTACTTATTAACTTAAATTATTATTTTGTGAATACAAAAAAGTAATTCTAGTTGATCCTGCATTTGTTGCAGCAGATGCAGTTACAGTTATTCTAATATCTGTAGTTCCTGTATCAGACCAAGCTAATGCTCCTCCCGCTTCAGTTGTTGGGTATTTTCTACCAACACCTGTTCCAAGTGCATATGTATTAACGATTGTCGCTGCTCCACCGGCTACGTCACCAATACTTAAATTAGTTGCGCCAGAAGCTGCTACGACTGAATCTATTACCACATCAATAATCTGTGAGTTTGCTGGAATAACAATATTTGTTACGTCTGCAGCAAGTGCTCCACCAGATAAATCAATAAGGTGTGTTTGAGTCATTACAACTTGTCCAACATTAGCAATGTTAGTACCGATAGTTGTACCTGTAGTATTTTGAATCGTTCCCGCTTTTATAGGTCCCGAAAATGTAGTTGATGCCATGATTATTCTCCTAGTTAAATTCTACATAGTCTCTAGGCCGTCGACTATACTGCGTCTATGCAGAATATTAATTTATGTATAGTGCAATATTTATATAGTACTTTTGAATAGAGTGCAAGAGATCCTACAGTGTGGAGTGGAATTTTTCCAACGATGTAGCTTTTGATTAAGTAGCTACTGAAACTTCAGGAGCAGAACCTTCAATACTGTTCTTTAAGTGAGCAATTCTAGCTTCTTCAAGCTTGATATCTGTAATGATTTTTTTGACTTTATCGTCAATTCTAACCATCTCAAGAGTATATCTATCGTTAGACAGATGCTCCTGTTCCCACTTCAACTCCAAGGACCTTTTTTGTTTGTATAGGTCTTGTATCATCTATAACCTCCTCATAGGTTATTCTGTATTTATCGGAAGCAAATACTTTAGCTCCGATATGTTCCCATTTTATAACATTTTCTCCTAGTTTGTCAACTATGGCTTGTTCAAGGGAAATTGCATTATCCTCAGATAACACTTCAAATTTTGCGTAATGATCGTAGGCATTTATTGTGACGGTAAATTTTTTCATGAAATTCCTTTCTACTTTCATAATGAGGCGGAACTATGTCCGCCTCAAAATTTTTAATTATTATGCACCTGGTGATGCAAAAATACCTCTATAGTCAGATACACCAAATGAGTATCTTTCTCTAGCTTTGTATCTTACGTTACCAGTATCGAAGTCACCTTCCATTGCAGTTTTAATTGCTGCTCTGTCAAAGTACTTCATACCATTAGGTACATCAGTGATAATGTAGAATGCATCTGGATCAGTTAAGAAATTGTTCACTCTATAACCTTGAGGAACCATTCCCATTGATGCGATTGCATTGATATCATTATCAGCAGTACCAACTCTACCTTGAGTCTTCATAAGTCTCTCAGCAGTGAACTGAAGTTCAGAAGGAATAATCATTTTAACACCTCTTGCAGCAATTTTTAGACCTCTTTCGTCTGTCATTGCAGCAATGTCAATTAATGATTGCTCTAGTGAAGTTTCGTTCAAGTCGGAAGCCGTTGCTAATGTGTTTGATACAGTTCCACTTACAGTTGGGTGGTTAGTTGCAAATAATGCAGAACCATCACCTGAAGTGAATGTACCGAAACCATTAATCAATGGGTTTACCGCTTTAACTTGTTTAGTGTTCGCCATAGATCTAGCTAATGCTTTTGTATATCTACTAGCAAGTCTGTCATACAAGTTATCCTCAATAGCTTCTTCAGTAATTGCAAAAGCAAGAGCCACAGTTTCATGTGTGTATCTTGCAGTGAAAGTTTCTTGAGCATTGTCAAAAACAACTCCACTTCCTTCTGCTTTAGTCTGAGCCTGAGCAAAACCTGATAACATAACTTCTTCTTCAAACGCTCTGTCTGAAGATTCCGTAGCATATATTTCAGCATGCTGATTTTCATAACGTTTATATTCCAGTCCGAATAGTGCATTCAGGCCTGGTTCTAGTTCTTTAACTAGTTGTCCTCTTGATATAGCCATATTTGTTCTCCTATTCTAACTATTATACGCCGTTAACGTTCATATCTAACTCATGCTCATTGATTCTTACGACCCAATTTACATTTGCTGATCCAACATCATTATTAGAAGGATCTTTAGAAGCTCCTAAAATTTGCAAAGTAGCTGAAGAGCCATTTGCTATTGTTGAATCGTTTAGTTCAACACCAGATATATAATCCGGAGATGAACCAGCTGCATAAGCGATATCTGCTACTGCAAAAACGTCATTTGCGTTTGATGCACCAGCATTGTTTGATTGTATTTCAAACCTTTCGTAAGGGTCGTCAGAAACGAATCCTACGATATCTGTTGCAGTGTTACTTGCATTCAGATGGTTTGCCCATGTTGGTTTGCTTGTAGAAGCATCAGTATAAAAAACACCATTAAGTGATCCCATGATAGCTCCGCCAGCACCTGCTACTACTATAGTACCAGTAGCTGCCATTTTTACTGGATCCCACTGATAGATAGCTGTTGCACTTGCGGCAATACTATATTCGGATAAACCTTGGTTGTCTCTATTCTGGCCAACTTTTCCTATTGCTTTCAAACCGAAAGCTGCGTCTTGGTTTGCCATATTGTTTTCTCCTTTTGTGAGCTGTCTTTACAGACCTCCACTCACTGGTTTATTTTATTCGTTGGGTAGGAATCGTTAAAAAATTAACTTTTCTTTGAACCACCGAAGGTTACACGTGTCTGTCGATCAATATTGATCGGCATACTTGGGTGCTGTTCCTTCATAAGATCGTTGTCTACTGCTTCAACATTATCCTGACCTTGTTTAACATAATAGTCAGTTCGTTGTTCTGCAATCTCTTCCGGTACCCTAGCCAGCACTAGGCCTCCTACTCCGATTACCCCTTTGTATTTTCCATCATCCACAATTGGAAAGTCTGAGTCTGGATATTCATCAGCTCTTACAAGCTCGTATCCGGATCTAATTCTTCCAGCGACGTTTTTAGTGTCTTGGAATCCCATAGATTCTACTCTGATCCATCTGTGTTTAAAACCTGTTGGTGCAGGGGGTGCATCTAAAGATGAAGGTGGAGTCCAAACTTTTTTCTTAGCTTCTTTTTCTCTTGTCTGACTCGCACGGGATGCTCTTTTTTCATTATTATTTTCCATATGCTTATGCCTCCTTCGTGATTTTTAATTGTTTCGCATATTCTTCTAGTGGCACACCTAATTTTTTAGCGATTGCTACCTGTGATGATGTGAGTCTCACAGTCTTGCGACCAGTGTTT
>JACLAA010005862.1_pt1 | contig 16418 bp, 10 predicted proteins | sample 8027891 | NCBI WGS metagenome assembly JACLAA01 (sample SAMN15724900, study PRJNA655200) | protist metagenome | isolation source: fluorescence activated cell sorting (FACS) single amplified genomes of... | place: Spain: Blaines Bay Microbial Observatory, Mediterranean Sea | collected 2016-01-19 | reverse complement strand
GCGCCACGTCCTCGCGCCGCCGCTGGACGCGGGGCCGCGGCGGCGGCGCGGTCGAGCGCGTGTCGAACGCGGGCCGCGCGTCCGTCGGCGACGGCGGCGGCCGCCGCGCGGACTTTGGGCGTGCGGGCTTTGGCCGCGGCGGCGCAGCGCGGACGGGCGCCGTGCGCGCGAGCGCGTGAGCGGGCGCCGGCCGCGGCGCCGCGGCCGCCGCCGGGCGTTTTGTCGCGGCGGGCTTCGGCGGGGCCGTCCGCGCGAGCGCTGCGTCCGCCGGGCGTCGCGCAGGCGCGGCGGGCTTCGCCGGAGCAGCCGTCACGGCATCGTAGGCGCTCACGAGGTTTCGCAGCTGTTCCTCCAACTCTTCGAAGGTCGGCGCGGGACCGCGCAGCGCGTAATTTGTCTCCACGACCGCGGAAGCCATCCGTTCGTGCGCTCAAACCGATCAGCAGTATTCAGTTATGCCCCAAGCCGCAGTGAAATTCAAAATTTATGCGGCCACGCCGTGCGAGCGGCTGGTACGGGGCGTCTATTGGCAATTTGCGATTACGCAGTGCCCACCAATGGCACAGTTTGCCATTTCTATGCACGAACGCTTCGTGCGCCATTTCTTTTTTGCTAGCGTCGAGTAAGACACTAGAAATGCTTAGGCTTGGGCTTGCACACAGCCCTATTGGCCTACATGCAACGCACAATGCTCGCACGCCTGTGCCGCAGCGCGCGACCCGCGGCGGTCCGGCGCTTCGCCGACGCGCCAATCACGCAAGCGCTCCCGCGCACCATACCAGAGGAGGCCCTCGACTTTGAGATGCGCATGTACGTGCACGCCGGGCGCAAATTGCCCGTGCCGGAGGCGCACATGATATCGGAGTACAAAGTGAAGCTGCGCGTCAAAATAGGGGACCTCGGCCTCGACGATTTGGGGGCGGCGCGCCTCGCGTACCTGACGGGCCCTCGCTTCGACGCGGCGCGCGGCGTGCTGACGCTGACGGCGGAGCGCTTTCCGTCGAGGACCGAAAATAGAAGGTACCTCATCCACCAGCTCGAGCTTCTGAAACGGGCGGCGTCCGAGGCCGACGACGAGTTCGACGCGGCGTGGCGGCGGCGGGAGGAAAGCGAGTAAGTTCTGTTGTTGCTTATCTCATCTCGTTCTCAAATGGCGCCCACGCTGGTGCCCACCACGCTGTTGCAGCCGCGATTCGAGTGATTGCGCACTAGTATGTCGATACGCTAGGTTTCGCTGCTCTCTAAGTGAGGCGTCGTCTCGCGGTGAGCCTGTGCCCTGTGCACGTGAGTTTAGCGTTAGACGTTCTCTGACGCGCGCGCGTGAGCACTGCTGGCCGTAGTTGCAACATGCGCCGCGCCCTCGCACAGCTGCAGCGATGCAGCATCTCCAGCAGCACACGACACGCGTCGTCCACGGCCGAGACAGCCCTGCGCGCCGCCGCCGCACAACAACAACAGCAACGGCGCGCCGACGCGAAAAGACGGGAAGCCTCGAAGCGCTGGCGCGCGGGCGGCCGCCTCCTCGACGAGTTCCGACGCCTCGAGCGGGACAAGGCCGCCACGCGCGAGGAGACGCGGCTGGCCGTGATGGTCGCGTTGAAGCGCAACGCCCTCCAGCGGCCGGCGCACGTCGCGGCGGCGGCCCGGGCGCTCGCGGCGCGGGGCGACGCCGCCGGCGCGGCCTGGCTCGTGGGCGGCGCGGCGCTCCCGGCGACCGCGGCGATCAACAACGCGGCCTACGCTGCTGCTTTAAAGGCCTGCGGCCGCGCCGGCGACAGGGAGCGCGCCGAGAAGCTGTTGCACGAGATGCGCGAGAAAAATGTAGAGCCCGACGGCCTCGCCTACGCCGGGGCCATCCGCGCCGGCGTCGAAGGTTTGCTAGATGCCGCGCTGGCGCTTCCGGAGGATCCCACAAAAGTCCTCGCGCTGCGGGCCGCGCTGCGGCGCATGAATTATGAAGAGGCGGCGGAGATCATCCGAAACAGCCCGCTCGCGGAGGAGGCCGACGTCGTCTACGTCGCGCGGCGCTGCGCGGCCCAAGGCGACGTCGCGCGGACGGATGCGGTCGCGGCGCGGTGGCCGTCATCACCAAGGTGCGCCGCGGCGCGCATCGCCGCTCGCGGCCAGGCGGGGGACGTGCGCGGGGCGGTGGAGCTCGCCGAGGCGGAGCCGCGCGCACCGGTCGTGTCGAATGCCGCCATGCGGGCCCTCGCGCTGGCTGGCGACGGCGCCGGCGCGTTGGCCTTTCTGCGAAGATTACCAGACGATGCGATCGACCGCGGCACCTACCTCCTGGCCATGCGCGCGCACAAGTGTGACGTCGACGGCTGCCTCGCCTTGTTCCGGGCGTGCGAGCCGGCGACGGGCGAACCGGTGGACGAGAAGCTCGTGGCCGCGGCGCTCGAGGCGCTCGCGGAGGCGCGGCGCCGCGACGACGCCGCCGAGCTCGCGCGCGACGCGGCGCGGCGCGGGATTGGTCTGGACGACCGCGGCGGTGCGGCGCTCGTGCGCGCTTTTAAACGTAGCGGCGACTGGCGCGGGGCGCTCGACTTGCCGGTAGTAGGTCCGCTGTCGGCGCACGCGGCGGTCGAGGCTTGTAGAGCTGGAGAAGATGCCGACCGAGCAGTGCAAATCGTCGAGGGCCTGGCGGCGCCGTCGCTTGCCCTGCTCGCCGACGCGGCGGCGGCGTGTGACACTGAAGTAGAGGCCGCTGCGAGGGTCTGGCGCGCGGGCGTGCAAGTCGGGCTCTTCCCCGCCCCGGCGCGCGGCGACGACGTCTTGACCGTCGACGCGCACGCGATGACGGCGCCGCTCGCGCTGGGCGCGGTCGTCGGCGCGTTGCAGGAGTGCGGCGACGCGCAGGCCGTCGTGATTTTGACGGGCGACGAGGACCTCAAGCCCCAGCTGCGGTCGCGGTTGGAGGCGCTCGGGATCGGGTTGGGGGCGACGACGAATGCGGGGGCGCTCGTGGTGCCTGGGGCGGAGGCGCGGGGGTTTTGTGGGTAATTGTTGTGTTAGCATATGGTTCACAGATAAGAAAGTTACTCTACGTAACCTTGAACGCGTCCGCCTGCTGCGAGTTCCGCGCGGACTCCTCGGACGAGCGGCGCGACCGCCGGCGCTCGATCTTCGCCATGAGGTACTTCCGTTTCATCTTTCGCCGGATATAGAAATAGGTCACCGTCACCAGACCGATGAACATAGAGATAACCATGAGCCACGTCAGCGTCCACGCCTCGAAGCTGCTTGGAATCTTTATCAACCTGGAAATCAAACAGTGAGGCAAACGAACGCGCCACGAAATTTCATGTACGCGGAATCATCACATGTGGCACGACATATACCTGTCGTAGGTCTCATTAACGGTCCCTTCGAATCCGCGTCGGCAACTGCGCGTGCCGAACATCTCGTCGGGATCCAGTCTGCGAGGGGTAAATTAGTCGCGATGACGGCATCGCCTCGGAACGGACACAGAGTCTAACAGATTGCGATAGTTCACCATGTCCATCACCGCAAAGGCCGGGCCCTTGCCCAAAAGGTCCTGAAACGGGCCCCTACACTCGCGATGCGCCGTCCACGGCCCGAAGATGCCAATACCTCCCTTCCTCATGCATATATTCTCGATGTACTTGGCTTTGCACCAGCACGTGCACTCGTTGGGCGCGGTGCAATTCCCACGCGAGGCGTAGTAGCCGCCCGGTTCGCCCGGCGCGCCCCGGAACTCATCGGGCACCGGCCGCAGCGGCCAGATGCCGATCAGGCCGCAGGGCGACTTCTCGAAGGCGTTGACCTTGTCCTCGTCGAAGGTCATGAGCTGGCGCCGCTCCAGAGGCGTCGCGACGCGCTCGCAGACCGGAGTTCTACAATCGTAGCCCGTCCAGCCCTCCGTACAAGTACATGTGTCCGGCGCCGTGCAGTAGCCCCCATTGGGACAACGGTAGCAGCCCTCCCCGCCCGGCGCTTGCGGTATTCCCTTGATGGGACCGCTACAGAAAGGGTCGAAGTACCTGCGCGTATATCAATCAGTGAGTCGGGTGCACACCGATAATTCTTCACTACGTCATTTCTCGGCGAGAACGTGGCGGTGCTGGCTGAATCGAGCGGAGACGCGCCGCTACAATTTGACTTATGCGCTGCGAGTACCCTTGAACACATATCGGCATCGTGCAGTCCGTGCCCTGCCAGCCAGTCGCTCCGCCCGGAGCGTTGGGAAACTTCTCGTGGAGCACCGACAGGGCAGTTACGCACTCGCATGTATCCTTCTCTTTACAGACACCACCGTTCTCACACGCCGCAACCTGCTCATCGGGGTACTGGAGGTGGCGACAGAGCGGCGTCCGACAGTCGAAGCCACCGTAGCCGTCCTTGCACGTGCAGACGTCCGGGGCTATACATGTGCCGCCGCCAAAGCACTCATACATGCCCTCACCTGCGCGCAAAAAAGCCAGTGAGTACGCGTTGAATTCAGCCGTGGGCGGAGAAGCCCCGCGAAATTGATTTAGGCACTGGCCCTCGCCCCGGATCGGCTCGCCGTAGTACCACTGGTCCTCCTCGCCCTCGCCACCCTCTATTTTCGTGATGTTCGGCGTGTTGATGCGGATGTGCCGCCCGATCTCGAAGCGCTGCATCGGCGCGTCCTCGATGCCCTTCGCATCACTTGGCCCGATGCCGTACTCGATCCCCACACCATCCGCTCTCTCACAAGCCCCGCCGTCGTCACAGAGCCCCGCGTCGTCGACGTAATCCCCTTGCCACCACTCCGTCATGCCGCACAAGAATTGATGGGAGGTTGAGTTCGTCTTCGGGTCGTCGCGCCTTCCACTGTCGTACTGGGGCCGCTTCTTGTAGACCTCCTGCCAGTCCATCTGCATTTGGGTGGGACCGCAAATCCGAATCTGCTGACTGCCCAATCGTCCCGTATAGAACTCATCAGGGACTTGGTTGTAGGTATACCTAGGGATGCCCGTGAAGCAGGTCTGCTCTTGGCGATCCTCGCAGGTCGCCTCCGTGTAGAGGCAGCCGGCGGCGACGTCGCAGCGCGCCTCGCCGGTAAAACCGGCCGCGGCCTGCTCGTGGAACATTTCGTCGCACGTGCCGGGCCCCGTCGTCGTGTAGATGCAGGGCGCGGGGCACCTCGACGCCCCGCCTTTGGCGTGTTCGTCGAAATTCGCGGCGCAGTCCCCCGGACCGCCCGTCGCCGGTTCCGTACAGGTCCCCGGCTCGGCGCAGATACTTTCGTAGGTCTGGGCCTGGTACTGCTCCGCGGCCGACACGTAGCCCACCCTTTTGAGGCCCCACTCGTCCTTACAGGGTGAATCCGACTGGTCGCAGTTCGACTCCTTCGAGACCGTGATGCCGTTCTCCACAATTTCCCCGCAAGCTGGGCTCTGACACTCGCCCCAGAACACCTCCCGCGCGCCTTGGAGCATGGACGCGGCGGCACACGTGAAATTGACCAAAACACCCCTTTCATCGTACTCGTACAATTTTCTCCCATCTTGTTTCAGTTTACCGTAGGACGACGAGGAGGGATCGGTGTCGAAGACCCGGTCCGCTCGTCTGAGTTCACCGGACCACGACGACCCGGGACAGCTAATACAATCATAAGCACCCACATCTTTGAAGTCGGGGTCGTTCGGGTCTTTTAGTATACCTTCTTCGGCAAAGCGATTCGCGAAGTAGTCCTCGAAGACGCTGCGCGTCTGCCAGTAGCGCGTACAACAGCCCGTATCTAACACGTCGTAGCCGCAGCCCTTCGGGAACGATTCTCCTACATTCGAAACCACCATTCTATCATATGAAGGGCATCGAGGCATGGCCACCGGCAGTCCCGTCTCGGGATCATTAGCACCACATTTCTTCACTCTGTACTCGTTACCCTGGTTGTCAAATCTGATGATATCTTCCCTACCGTCATAACCGCGCCCGCCCAACTCCGTGTATAAGACTGAACGCAACTCCAAACATAGCTTCGTCTGGGCCTGCCAGGAACAAGTAGCGTTCTTCTCGCAGGGGTCCTGCTTCTTGCCCGCGCAGCCGATGGGGTCCCTTCCCCCACCGGCGAGCGTTATCGTCTGGTCCTTCAACGCACCAGGATCCGTCACTACCGCCTCGCTCAATAACTTCTCTCTGATGTCCGCGGCAGGACCGGCGTTCAGCGTGAACTTTTCCGCCTGCGTGCAGATGGGCGTCGCGCAGTCGAAGCCCGTCCAGCCCGTTTTTTGGGGATCTCCATTGGGTTTTCTGAATAAGGGTCTTTTGACGGTGTGTCCCGACGGCCACGTACTATCCCAGAGCTTGCACTTGCACGTGTCCGGCGCGACGCACTCTCCATTATGATAGCACTCCTGCGCACATACCGGTCGATCGCAGTACTGGCCCTCCCAGCCGGACTCGCAGGTGCACTCGCCTGTGTGGCACGGACGCCGTCGCGAAACTACTCTCTGAAGGTACAGGCTCGCGTCGATGGCGTAATGGAAGGGACATCCAACTCAACGTAGACTCTCACGCGACCGCGTCGAGGGCGTCGACGCAAAATTCGGAAAAGAACGGACGCCGCGTCGGCACCGGGCATCGTGCAGTTGCCGTTGTGCTGGCACGGCTCGTCGCAGACCGGCACGGAACAGTCGTGGCCGCTCCAGCCGTCCGCGCATCTACAGGTATCTGGTGCCACGCACGTGCCGTTATTATAACACCCTCGCAGGACCTCATCCACACATTCCCCGCCGATGGAGGTCCAGGCGGACTCAAACCCATACGCCCTAGCATCATCATACGTAATGCGAGGGCGATACGCAAAGTCCGTGTCCTGCACCGCGACATCTGACAACGTAGGCGGCGTGATTCCACCTATTCGCTGTTGCTGAGAACCATCAACAAATGCTCGAGCTTTAGATCGGGTATCGGGAACGTGGAACTCGGGCACGCCCAAGTCGTCGTCCAGAACCCCAATGTCGGGATGGTCCGGGTTCGGACAAACTCTCTTGAACTCCATGAGGCAGGTCCCGTACTCCCAGGTGTTGTTCGTCGTGATCCAGACTCCGTCACGTCGATGACCTTCATTTGTATAGACGTACGTGACCTCCTGTTCCGCTCGAGTACCCTCATACAAGGTATGCGTGATATCGAGCTTGGCCGTAGCGGCGTGCGTCGGGGGCCACTCCATGCCGTCGTCCCAGTACGTGTACGTGATGCCGTTGAGTTGTTTTTCCGAGTTCATGTACCTCGAGTAAAAATTGAAGTGGTCGTAGACCGTCCCCGGCTTCTCCCACAGCGTGAACGCTCTAATAGAACACCTATAACCGCCCTGCGGGCCGTGTTCATAGAGATAACGCACGCCCGGATGGGTCACTTCGGTCCTCACCAGCGTCTTGTGGTCCGCAAAGACCTCCTCGTCCAGCACGAAAGCAGGATTTGAATAGGGCCAGTCCCGCCGGTGGGACGACATGTTCTGGTCCAGGGCCCAGTCGAAATTAGATAATTCCGTCGTCTTCTCGGTGCCAGAGACGAACTTCGGCTGCTCCGGAAAATAGTAGCCCTGCGTGCAGATTGGGGTTCTGCAATCAAAACCGCCCCAGCCCTCTTCGCATCGGCACACGTCGGGCGCCGTGCAGTTGCCATGGTTGGCGCAGACATAAACACCTTGCGTGACGTTGTGCAACTCGAAGAACGCCACCTGTCGGTCGGAAGCGTGGTTCCACGGTCGTGTCCTGTCTTTGCCACCGATCATGGGTCCGATAGGGGCTTTCCAGGGCCACCCGGTTGCGTTCCAGTTGTAGGGGCCGCCCGTGTAGTAGCGCATGAACGCCGTGGTTTTATTTGTGGCTGTGCTGTACTGGAACTGCGTCCAGGCGTCCTCCCGCACCTCGAACGAATCACAACGTTTAGGTCTATTTCGAAAGCCCGTAACATGTAGATAGTTCGGACCGGACTTGGCCTCCATGATCGTATAAGTTCTCTCGGGTTGCGCACAATCGAAGCCTTTCGTCGCGTTACACCATTCTTTGAAGAAACAAGGTCTATACATGGCCCACGTTCTTGGCCGCACGTCGAGACCGATCGAGGGATTGCCTTCTGATACTCTAGGACCCGCCTGCGTCGTGCCGTAGGCCTTGAACTCGCCCTGATGACATACAGGCAACCCACAATCGTGCCCGTGCCACTGGGGCGGGCACTGGCACGTGTTCGGCGCGACGCACCTCCCACCATTCTTGCATTCCTGCTCACATACGGGTGCTCTGCAATCTTCTCCACTCCATTGCGAGGGACAGGTGCAGGTATCAGGCCCCGTGCAATTGCCACCATTACCGCAAGTAGTAGCACAAACGGGCGTCGTGCAATTCGCGTCGAACCAGCCGTGCTTGCACTCGCACGTGTCCGGCGCGACGCATTCTCCTCGGTTCGCGCACTCTTGGACGCAGAGCGGCGTCTGGCAGTCGGCGCCGGACCAGCCCGGCGAGCACGCGCAGGCATCGGGGCCGACGCAGACGGACCGTTTTACTGTAGAGCATAAAACACCAGCAGCGGGTACGGGAGGTTTCGTATCTATCCGTGTAGGATATGGGGATGACGAGGGATACGACGTCGGTACTTGTGTAGGCGGATCGGATGCCATCAGCAGGCGTCTCCGACTGAAGCCGGCGAACTCGATGATGGAAGCACCAAAATTCAATAGCTTGGCGGCCGCCGTGCAGATCGGCGCGGCGCAATCACTACCACCCCAGCCCTCCTGGCATTTACATTTCTCCGGTCCAATACAAATCCCGCCGTTCTCGCACGGTTGACTACAAACTGCCGTGATCTTGCGAATGACGTTGTTGCCCGCGTCGGCCACATATATCGACTCGTTGGCCAATTGGAGGGACGGCTTCCCCTGGTAGAGCGCGATGCCACCAGGACGGTCGAAAGCAGCAGCTAGAGGCGGGTAGCCATCACTAAAACCACAAGCTCGTTCGAGTGGAGCTCTTGCAACACCAGCGATGGTCTGCACCTCCCAGGGCCCGTAGTCGTGGTAGGGCTCGAACATCAACAACCTTTCTACTTTATAAGGACCGCCTTCGTCCCAGGAACCATATAGTGTGGCCATGACTCCGGTCGTGTTTCCTGTCCTATCTCTCGTAAAAACCGTCGGTGCGATGGTCGGCCGCGCGGTTATTTTGGGAGTCGGTTCGGCCGACGGTAGGACCGTGGGTTCGGCGGAAGGCGGCGTCGTCGGCACCATGGAAGGCTGCGGACTTCCGCCAAAGAACGTCGGTTTGAGGGTGAGTGAAGGCAGCGCGGAAGGCGCGGGGCTCGGCGGCGTCGTCGGCACTTGCGAGGGTTGTGACGACGGCTCGGAAGTGGGTACGCTAGAAGGCGTAGAACTGGGTAATGGCGAGGGCGGCGTCGTCGGCGTCCTTGAGGGTTGTGCGGTTGGTACTCGAGACGGTTCTGGCGCAGGGACTTGTGTAGGTGGCTGCGTCCGCCAGGTCGTCGGTTCGCTTGTTGGTAACGACGTAGGAGCCGACGTCGGTTGCCACGTCACGTAGGTAGGTTCGTGCGAGGGCGGCGACGTCGGTACCGGAGAGGGCGGCGTCGTCGGCACGGACGTCGGCACCGGCGAGGGTTGTGATGACGGTGGAATGAAGGGCATTGCTGTGGGCGCTATGAGAGTGTTCGGTGCGGGAGTCGGCAGCGCCGTAGGTAGTTTTGTAGGCGCGCTCGTCGGGTCGTGCGACGAATAGTTCGTCGGCGCGGACGACGTCGGTGATCGAGACGGCGCGAAGGAATTCGCGTCGAACCCGTTGGCCCAGGTGTCATTTGTAAAAGCATGGGGCGCAATACCTCCATGTTTTACGTGCACGACGAAGTAGCCTCCTTCAGCATCCCTGATAACACCACTATGAGCCGCAGCCGCACATAAAGGTACGGTGTCCGCATAATACCCAGGCATGGCGCCCACTATCTCCAGCATGTTGAAGGACTCCGAATACAAACACCCCGCAGGACATTTAAACTTGTAAGTAGTCCCTTCGTGCGTGTCTTCGTTGAGGTCCCACCGCTCATCATCAACAGCTAAATTCAACCCGCTCTCCCAAGCCCTTTTCTCGAACCGGTCGGGCGGCGGACTCCCGACGCAATTCCTCATAGCCCGCCCGAAAGGCTCGGGACCGTCGTCCTCGCTTCTCTTAGGATATATTTGGTCCCACCTTTGTTCAAAGTTGTAGTGGACGTGGCCCATCCTCGGCGTCGCCTTTAGATCGCGGGCACCGACGGGCGCATCATACGACTGGCAGCCGTCCGGCCTCAGCACGTCCACGAGTCTCACGTCACACACGGAGGGGACCGGCTTGATTTCATCCAGGTCCGCCACGGCCCTCTTTGGAGGTGATGTTCTACGTATCCTGCAACCCCCACCATCCGACACGTAGACGTGGCCGTCGTGCGAGACGACGACGCCGGACGGTTCATCAAACGTCGCTTCATCCGCCGCACCGTCGCGAGGGCCCCGCAAGCCACTTCCAGCCACGGTGACAACTTGACCGTTCGTGGAAATCACGCCGCCGTCGAATTCATATACATCTGAAGACGGTCCGCCGGACCCGGGAATGACCCTTCTAACTCTTCTGGAATCGGCGACAATCACCGTATACGCCGTCACTTTCGTTTTACCAGATGTAACGTAGTCTGTCGTAGAAGCATGACGGGAAGAAGATTCGTCGATGGCTACTGATTTCGGGTACTCGAACCGCGCGATCGACGAATTCCCATCTCGATACCCAGGGACACCGTGCACGCAAGGCGGCGGGCAGCCCTCCTCGACGTTCTTGCGCACGACTTGCCCGGCGATCGTAAAGACGAACCTCGTAGCGTTGATCTTTCTTATAGCGTGATTGTTCGTGTCCGCAACAATAAGGTCTCCCGACTCGTGGTGCACCGCTAGACCTCTAGGAGCGTCGAAGCGCGCGAAGGTCCCAAACCCATCAGCGTATCCTGGTTCTGGTGCGGCGTCCTGTAGGCTATCTCGGTAGTCATTCGTGCCCTTGCCACATCTTCCAGCAAAACACGTCACTTGGACGTTCGTCGGGGTTGCGATGCCACCTCCCGTAATTTTGCGAATCCTATGGTTGTCCGTGTCCGCGACGTATATTATTAGTGAATCAGGGTCGCCCCAGCTACTATACGGTTCGTACGTGATCGCGACGGCGCGCGGCGAGGATAAACGAGCCGTAGCACCGGCTCCATTGAGGTCGCCCTTTTCTCGTTTCGGTGGTGTGTTACCAACAAGAGTGATCACACAACCAGACGCATCGATTCTTCGTAAAGCGTGATTGCCCGAATCCGCGACGTAAACATACCTATCGGCGTCCACGGCCACGCCAGACGGGTCTTTGAACTTCGCTGAAGACCCGCATCCATCCGCATAACCCTCGGTTTCCGCGAGACCGGCCAACGTCGTGACCTGGCCTTGGGCTTCGCTCCGTCGCGCGTACTCCCACTTGTCAGAAGCGACCCACTCCTCGCCGTCAACTAATCTGATCATGTCCGTGTTGATGCCCGAGCCGGGCTGGTCCTCCAAATGTGTCCCTGGCGTGGCTCGACCGCCGCCCCAGCCCCAACAGCGCGTGGCACATTTCGACATGTCCCTTGCTAATGGGTCCGTGCAGTTGAAGCCCGACGTGATGACACAAACGTGCGACGTGTGGGGGTTGCCGAAGTCGTAGCGATGCGTGCCATTAACACTCCAAGGTGAATCGGACGCCGTGGGGATATTTTTTGACATTTCCGACGACGGCGCTCCCTGGATCTGGTAGTCGCACTCGTACCGGTTCTTGGAGCCGCAGGCGATCTTCTCACACCGATGGCACTTCGACGAGCAGCCCCGGATGTTACATTCATGCCTCATGTCCTGTAAATCTTGGTTCGTGCGGCCTTTCCGCTCCCAGAGACTCCCTTCCCACTTCTGGTAGGCGAAGGGCCAGGCCGGCTCCTTGACGACGTCGCACCAGTTCTTCGTGAGCGTCCAGGGCCGCGAGAGGCGGAAGGCGCTCGTCAGAGGCGGGAGGAACAGCGCCCGCGGCGCCGTCCAGCCGTCCGCCAGCTGCGGGAGCAGCACTCCGAGGAGTAGCATAGCTATCCGCGTGATCATCGCGGCCCGCCGCGGCCTCCACCCAGCTGTGGGGTGGCTGGCTGCCCACAGCGGGCCCCGGCAGCCGCTCCAAACGGCTGCCTGCGATCGAGCGCGTCAAAAGCAGTGCTCCGGGCGCACCGACGAGGCGTTCGGCTGCCTCGGATGGCCAGCGGCCTGCGGCCAACGCGTCTCCCAGCGGCTATCCCTTCGCGTCGAAGCCTAGTATGTGCTAGTATGTCGCTGCCGCTCGCGACGCCTGTTGCCACAATTCAGACGCCAGAGAGCCCGTGGAGAGGTGGGTGGTCGCCCCACAAAAAAAAGGGATGGCTTTGGGCCAAGTTGGCGGTCCTGATGTGGGAATTGGAGCAGCCAACGCCATCGACGCTTTATAGTGAAGCTTAGCAGACAAAATTTACAACTTTACAATCGCGCGCCACTAGTTACTGTAGTACCGCTCCACCGACGACACGTAGCTCCGGCCGAGGTCGCGCCCCTGGGCCTCGATCCACGCGAAGAGCGACCTCCGAGCCTCGATGCGCGGGTCGTCCGGCGCATCGGCCACCGTGAGCCCTGAGCAAAGGAGATCGAGGTCGTCCGCGTCCAGCAGCGTGTCGCCCGTGACCCAGTCAATCGGCCGCGTCAGCGCCGTGATGGTCGCCGTCGAGAGGAGCGTCCCGGCGGCCGCGATGCGGGCCGGGCCGCCGCAGGCGTCGCGCAGCTTCGTGAAGAGCTCAAGCGCCGTCGGCGCGTCGGGGCCGCACGCGTCGATCTCTTCGCCCGACGTTTTCAGTGACATACTGAGCTCCTCCATCAGTTCAGCAATATCTCTCACATGCACCGGCTGGAATCTATGGCTCCCGTCGCCGGCCAGCAGGAACAGCGGCGATCGGCGCAACACCCACGCGGCATTGTTCATCAAGATGGACTCCTGGGCCGTGTCGCCGAAGATGCCGCACGGCCGGACGATGGCGTAGTTCACGCCGCACGCGCGCAGCGCCGCCTCGGCCGTCGCTTTGCCGGCGACGTACGGGAAGGGCGAGTCGACGGACGTGCGCGTGTGCGACGCCATGACGATCTTCCGGACGCCCGCTCGTTTCGCCGCCTCCCAGAGCCGCGCGCAATTACTTGCGGCGGTGGCGTGGGGGTTTTGGCCGCCGCGGTCGGCGAAGCGCACCCAGTACGTGCTGAAGAGCACGTCGCAACCTTCGAGGCTCCGCGCCATCGCGTCGACGTCGTTGAAATCGAGTCGCACGCGGTGCGTCCCGAGGGCCCGCGCTTGTGGCGCGCTGAGCGGCTGCGGCGCGATCGGCACGCCGCGCCGCGAGAGGTTCACAACGTCGTGGCCCTTGGAGAGGAGTGAGGCTGCTAGGTACCGCCCCGAGTAACTGAGCGCGCCAGTGATTGCGCACTTCATCGTGCCGATTTATGTTGGGCCCAGTAACCTCTGCCGGAAGCGACAGCGTCTGTTGCGACAAATTCGCGCCGCTAGGCAATGGCACAGTGTGAGAGCTGGTGCAGCTCTCACCAGCACAGCAGTCCGTACAGTGCCGCGACCAGCTGTCGAAACGCACCAGGACTACGCGAGCATCTCTTGAACACGAATCCGTCGCGCGACGAATAAACAAGGCATCGCTGTGGATAAGAGTTGCACACAAGCATTGCCTACGCAGTCAGGCCCAAGTCCCAGCGGCCCTACGCGTCGAGTTGCACACATTGCGATAAGAGGAGTCATGCAAGCCCTACGCACAGTCGCCTTGCTCGCGACATTGACGTCCGCGGCAGCTTTACTGGCACCGACGCCATCGCCGCGACACGCGGTGCACGTTTCGGCGAAGAAAAAGCCCGCGGCGGCCGGCGGCTTCGGAGCCGCGACGCCGTCGGCGCCGAAAAAGAAGAAGCCCAAGAAAGACGACGAACCCGGCCTCGCTCGCCCGTGGGACACGGACGACTCAGACCGGGGCCGCGACGCATTCCGCGGTGGAATCATCGCTCTGAATCGACGACATTATTAGAAGTAAGGCGTCAATTGGCTCCCTGTGGCGCACAAAACCCGCCCAAAATTAATGTGTAGCACAGTAGTATACGAGTATACGAGTATACGAGTATACGCACACATTTCACTTAAATAATACAACTACAGTTCAGACGACGCCACGTGCCCGCCGCTCAGCCAGCGCCGCCGGAGCCAGAGGTACGCGTCCTGGAGGCCCGGGCCGAGGGGCCGCAGCGATGCCAGCAAAGGCAGGAGCGCCTGCTCCGTCGCCGTCGGCGCGATGACGAAGGCCGGCGTCCTTCTTAATTTTTCGGGCACGACGCGATACTGCTCGAGCACGAAGGAGATGCGCTTGTTGTCGGGCTCGTGACTTACGGAGCAGTCGCCCTCACTCAGACAAAAAGCCTTCACGCGGTGCGACTGGTCGCCCCGGAACACTAATACCGATCCTTCCCGCGGCGCGTGGCTCCGCCCCGCCACGACGAGCTCGCCGCCATCGAGACCCTGGGGCACTTGCAAATAAGCGACGGACACGGAGTAGGCCGTCTGCTCGCGCTGCGTCGACGGCTGCATGAGCGTCTGGTCGACGTGCGATCCCACACCTACTGTCCTATTAGCGTCCCTCCCGGGCGGCACGACGAGAATATTAAAAACGAAGGCGTCGCATCTATCGTCCAACAATTCCCGCAGGACGCCGTCGTAGAGCCACGCGTAGGCCGGATGTTGAAACGCGTACGCATCACCAAAGGCAGCCCGCGTAAAGTGGAGGACGACACCCCGCGTGCCCCCGAAGCCCTCCTCGGACAGCGGGTTCGCGTCGCCGACAACTCTCAGCAAGTGCTCGCCCTTGTCGACTAACTCGCGGCGCTGCGCCACGGAAAAGACGTCGTCGCGCCACGCCACGTCGGGCACTATTCTCGGATCAGAACCAGGGACCTCGTCCTCCCATTTCTCCTTGAACGCGACGACCTCCACTAAATCCCTCAAAGTCCAGACGGCGAAGCCCGCGCAGATCAGCAGCGCGAAGACGACAATATCCAGCAGTCTCTTCACTCGCAATCCGCGTTTCCTGTCTATCAGTAGGTCGATGGCCTGCGCGTCGCCGAACGCCGCCGCTTTTTCGAGCCAGGCCTCCGCCTCCGCCTCGCAGCCGCCACAACTCTCGTGGCGGTAGCCTAAGGCGTAGCAGGCGCGGCCCTTCAGAGCAGCATCGGCCTCTCCATCAAGAATCGGTAATAACAACGCCTCCGCCTCGACGCCGTCGCCGGGGCCGTTCCGTCGCAACAATTGCGTGGCGCGCGTGAAGTACTGCATCGGCGGCTCCTTGGTCTCCTCGTAGCGGCCGCGGGCGTCGTCGGCCATTGTTATGCGCTGCGACGGCGTGTGGTGGGCTGTATTGGGCTGTTTTTTGGCCACACTCGTCGCGGTTTCGCGGCGCGAGCTGACACGCGCAGCCCTGATGTGCGGTTACGAGGTGTTTTTACTGGCTGGCCCGTCGGGTCAGCCAGTTTGCTAGATTTTGCCCCCAGCACGATTATAGTTTGCACCAGCGTAGTTACATACTAGTTTCTAGCCGGCGCGGCCGCGAACGCGCCTCACGGGTCGTATACGGACTGCGCGCAGGCCTGTAGAGCGTCTGCGACAGCGCGATCTCACCGCTGATACTCCGGAGCCGCCCGCGCGCCGTCGCCGCGCTCGGTTGTACCCCAAGGCTTCCACTGACCAAACGCCGCCGCGGCGCGAGCAACGAGCCGCCGCGCGCTAGAACCAGCCGCCGCGCGCGCGCCAGGCAACCATGCCCCTCGAATCAACAATAATCTGCCTCGACACGAGTGAATTTATGAGGAACGGCGACTTCACGCCCACGAGACACGAAAGTCAGCAGGACGCCGCGAATTTGGTCGTCGGCGCGAAGATGCAGCAGAACCCCGAATCGAGTGTTGGTGTGTTGACCATGGCCTCTACTGGAAGAGGCGCCGGGGCCAGAGTACTAGTATCGCCGACGGACGACATGGGAAATATTCTCAACTCGCTGCATAACGCTTCTGTTGGAGGCCAGTTGAACTTCGTCGAGGGCGTGCAGGTGGCGCAGCTCGCTCTGAAGCATCGTCGTAATAAGAACGGCGCGCAGAGGATTGTCTTATTTGTGGGTTCTCCGGTAGAAGCGGAACAAAAAGCACTGGTGAAGGTCGGCAAACTCCTAAAAAAGAACAACATCGCCGTCGATGTCGTGGTGCTGGGCGATCGGGATGGCAACGCGGACAAATTGCGGGCCTTTGTGGACGCGGCCAACGCCAACGACAACTCCAATTTAGT
>JACLAA010001321.1_pt1 | contig 16421 bp, 11 predicted proteins | sample 8027891 | NCBI WGS metagenome assembly JACLAA01 (sample SAMN15724900, study PRJNA655200) | protist metagenome | isolation source: fluorescence activated cell sorting (FACS) single amplified genomes of... | place: Spain: Blaines Bay Microbial Observatory, Mediterranean Sea | collected 2016-01-19 | reverse complement strand
CTTTTTATTTTCTTATAGTTATTATCGAATCGGTTTACATCTTCTTTCTTCGTTTATCTTCTTATTCGTTTCTTTTTTGTGTCGTTGGATCAAATCTTTCCTCGAGGCGGTGTCGAAGGCCTACCACCCATCATCGAAGTGAAGCCGCCCATAAGTTTCCGCTCCGCTGGTTTCAAAATCTGGAAAGAGCACATCAAGTTTTCGTCGACAGTCATCATAGCCCCGGCATTATCAAACTCCCCGCAATAGTTTGGAGCCGAAAAGACCGTAACGAGCTGCCGTTTCCCAAAGAACTCGTATCCATTCTCGACAACCTGGTGTGCGCGAACAACTAAATCAAAGTCAAATTTCTCCAAAAACTCCGCGACAACGTCTGTACCATACGTGTAACTAACGCCTCTATCATTTTCACCCCAGCCGGTGATATCCGCTTCTGGATCTGACCATAAAAAATCGCAGAGCATGCCCATGTCTGGAATATCAGTCGGTCTTTTGATTTGTACAATTTGCTGTAAGTCCTTCAACTCCGGCGATGGTCCCCCGTGGATACAGAAAATCTTTTCGTCTACGATTGCTGCGAATGGTAAGCAGTTGAACACGTCGCAAAATACTCGCCAAAGTTTAATGTTATACCGACGCTTACACTCGTCGTAAAAACCATAGATTCGACTAATCGCGTTACACTCGTGGTTGCCTCTCAAAAGGAAAAAGTTCTCCGGATATTTGACCTTGTACGCTAAGAGTAAACATATAACTTCTAAACCTTGTTTTCCTCGATCGACGTAGTCTCCTAAGAAGAGGTAATTCGCTTCTGGAGGAAATCCTCCGTACTCAAAAAGCCGAAGTAAATCCGAATATTGCCCGTGTACGTCGCCGCACACCTTCAACGGCGCTTCCAACTCCAATAAGCATGGTTGTGCGAGAAAAATTTCTGTTGATGTCATGTGAAGAAGGAGAAGAAGAGTGTGTGTCAGTCGTGAAGTTTGGAAAGAATGGTCCCGAAGGAGAGAGTCACGAGAAAAAACGATTTCGAATTCGCCTTGAAATTTGGAAGAGCAGACGCCTCTCTGAGAATTTAAACTGCTTTTTTCCTCGTTTCCAACGACCATCAGCACGATCGATTTGGCGAAATTGAGATTCGAAATCGCCCACGCTCACGTCCATCTGCTCAAAATGCAGCCAATCGACCTCCCATAACGCATTCATTACAATTCCATACGTTAGATAAGATCATCTTCCAGGCTAATTTCCATTCGCAAGTCGTGTTAACGCTTCCCAAAATTATGTCAAAAGTGTAGATTTCCCCGAAGGCGTAAAAATACAAAATTCGAATTCGACCGTACCTCTAGCCGACGCGCATAACGCACGTATCTCCCCTTCCGCTAATTGTACCGTACGGTTATTTGGTTGTCCTCTGACGCTCAATAATCGCTCGATGATCGAGTCTACGTCGAGCGTATTTGCGTGAGCCATTTGAAATTTTCGCGGGCCGTTAGAGAGCGGAAAATTCAGCAAAATTCCGCGTTCTGCAACACAACCTCAGTTCACGCGACGTGTTCTCGATCCTTATTCTCACGTATATTCGTCCACACTGTATCCTTTTACGCGATAAGTGGGAGAAAAGCGGGGGAGGGGAGGGCAAACGCCTTTTAGCCTTTGCTAAACGAAGAAAAACTGTGACGCGAAAACCACGTTTTTTTTTCTTCGTGGGTGAAAAAAAAGGACGCACTGCTCAAAAAAAACTCTCTGTCTGTCGTCTGTCTCTAACACAAAATGCAAAACACAAAATTGAGACAACGCACGCACCACTTTTCATAAGCGCGCTCGTTTGTACCGTTTCACACGGAAGAGAGAAACAGAGAAAGAGAGAAAGAGAAAAGGCGCTTTGGCGTGGGCGTGATGGGCCTTTGAAGAAAACCACGCGACGAAGGAAGGAACGATGACGAAAGAAGCGCAGGGATGTCTCGCCCTTTCCTCGCAACGGTCGCTGAGAAAGAGGTTCGCTTTTTTGCTTCGCGAAATCGCGTTGGAAGGCAGAGACGGGTGCTCGCTGCCAAAAGCGTTTGAACTTTTAGAAACTTCGTTGGAAAGGAGGAGAAAGCTACGAGAAAACGGAGAAACGAACGAAACGGAAAACGACGAGGACAAGGATATTGATTTGGACGCAGAAGAAGACGTCGAGGACGAGTTCGACGACAAAAACAAGAAAAAAGGTGAGAAACTGAAACGATTGTTGTTCCAGTCGTTAGTCTCGCGAAGTTCGCTCGCAAAGACGAGCGATTTTAACACTCTGGAATCGATGGAAATGAAACCACCAGACGTGCACTTCATGGTAAAAATCCCGGAAAAGTGTAAGGTAACCACGACGGAGTCAGAAGCGTTGGCTGAAATCGACGCGGCAGAGAAGTTTATCGTGCGAGAGAGTTTCGAGTTTCGAAAGTCGAGGCGTGGAGACGACGGTGAAAACAACGACAAGAACACGAGCAATAAAAGTAGTAGCAAGAAAAGGAGGAAACGGCAACAACAAGGACGCGATGATGAAAAAGTAGACAAATGCGTGATAACTTTTGAAGAGTGCTTCGATGCTGAAAATGCGAATCCAATCATGCTTGTCGCCTCTTTGCATGTACGAGAAGCCGTGTTGAGTTTAACCGATGCGAGGTCATGGGAACAAGTTATTTCGCCGTTTTCGCGACGTATCTTGGAATTTGTCGCAAAAAGAAGACAACACGGCGCAACAACAGCGGAATTGAGTGCCGATCTTAACATGAAACCAGCAAAAATAGATCCACACGCGAGGCAACTCGAAGGTTTGCGCCTCGGCTTGAGAAGGAAAGTTTTTCGTCAAGAGACGAGAACGACCGAAAGCGGCATGTGGCTCCCGGAATTTGTACCGAGGAAGGCCACGGCTTTGAGCCATGTGATGAAAAAGAAATACGTGGATCGGTTGTTTACCATTTTAGAAGAAGCGGGTAAGGCGCACGCTGTTCCAATTGACGACATTAAGCCTGAAATGGCGAAAACGTTGAACGGTTTGATTTACGGCATGAATCCAAGACGTAGTCAAAAATTGTTTGGCGAACTTCGCAACGAATTAGTCGAGAAAAAGTGCATCCTCCTCGGAGTAGTGAATATCGAAGACGAAAACACGGGGAAAATTGTTGCCAAGGAAGCGCTTCAATTGATCGAACGCCCGCAAGAGTACACCTACACGCAAACTTTATCGATGGTGCAAGGGATTGGTGGTGGCAACAAGAATGCGCAGCTCTCACCGTCCTTGGACAAGGAAAAGCAGAACGAACTTTTTCTCTCGAAGGTCGATATGAGCTGTCGAGATAGTGATAATACATCAATACCATGGGTTAAAGATGATCCCGAATACGAGCCTTCTCAATATACGATGTGGACTGGTAATGGTAGCAGAGAGCTCGTCTTACAAGAAACGTATGAGCATCAACTGCTCGAAAGAATAGCAAAAAGTAGCGCGGGTGTAACCACAAAGACTCTCGGAATCGAGCTCGATATCGCAACAAAACCGATGCAGAAAAAATTAGAAAAGTGCGAAGTGTTTGATAAGCTTCTGAACCGAACGACAATTCGAGCAGGGTCGAATGTTAACGTGTATTATAAGCTGAAGGAGACCATTGCTCGAAAGCGCGGCATCGCGATGGCTTGGGAAGATGAAAATTTAGAAACGAATGCAGACGGTGAGAACAATATTGCACAAACAGTGGCAAATAAACCTCTCGATAGGAACCAAGTTCGTTTAGAATACGTGAAGGCACACATCTTAGACAAAGGCTTTGCATTTCAATCGCGTTTGAGTAGTTGGTTAGCAAAGAAGGAGGGGCACGGATTAGCGCGTATTGACGTGACCCAGATCAAACAAATCGTAGAAGCTTTACTACAAAGGGAAAAGTTCTCTCATTTTGTTGTTAGGGGATTATCGGGCAAGCAAGACACGGTGCTGTGCTCGCCAGAGTTTTTTAATTCGATCGATGTCAAAAATCTTACGGAAGAGTTCATTACGAACATGTTGGTTCACGGCGAGCAGCAGCGACTTGCAAAAAGAAAGAAGTTGGAAAATTGTGGCATAGGGCTTCCACAGTTGCAGGCGTTCGAGAAGGAAATATCAACGGCTGCTACAGCAATGACGACGGCGACAAAGAGTGTGAAGAACAAGAGCAACACGGGCAGCGAAGTTTTGCTCGTTGCAAATGAAAATGAAATGACTCGTGACGATACGAAAAGATCAACACCGCCACTGCCACGAATCTCACCTGTGAGTGTTGGTATTCCCAAAAATCCAGTGGATGTTCCATTTGAACGACTGCGTTACGAAAATGCGTTGCGATTTGGCATGTTTCGTTCACATGCATTGCGATGTCGCGCTTTACATTTACACTTAATTCAAAATGCGACAAATGGATGCATCTCCGCGCACGAACTTCGAAAAAATATTCCAGTCAAATTACACTTTCAGCTCACGCCGCCTCCAAATGGTTTGACTGCGACGCAGCTTGCAACGTTATACGTCGCTGTTATCCAGGATACAAAATTTCATGATTTAGACAAGACTTTAGCCAAAGCAGCGTACGACTCGGATGCCATAGGAGACGTGTTGAAAGGATTGAAGAACATGGGATTGTGGACATACGGTACTACTACGAGTGCTCTGAAACCTTTATCATCGAGAAAGCGAAAAGCGCCCGTTCAAGAAGACGTAGAGTACAAAGAAGAGTTGAGCGATATTGACGTTTCTTTACAAGTCGCTGATGTCGGCACGTACGTCAAACCGGAAGCTGATGGTGGTAAACGCAAAATAGAAATGAACATTACAACGGTTGAGTCGTGCAAGGCGTACTGGAACGCTCTTGAAACAACATTTACAGGTATGAAATTCGACATCAACATGGGGGATTGGTCGACTGGGCCCAACACCATTGCAATTACGCAGAAGAAGAATTGGGATTTATCCATGATCATTCAGAATCCCAAAGAAGCTTTGCTTTTATCGAACCGATTTGAAGATTTGTGGAAGCGCTGGGTGCAAAGCTCAATGGACGAGCCACATCCAAACTACGCGCAACGGCGGTATCCCACTAGAGACGAACTATCAAAGCCTGAAAATACATTATTAAGAGCTAGTTTGGGAGGTGCACAACGTAAGGTTGGTTTGAAACCGGTGATAACTTTGAAAGAAACGCCAACCCTTGCGTTTGTTCTGAAACAGATAGTATCGGACACGAAAGAATACACTGGCTTGACTGAAAAGAGAGCCGACGATTTGTGGAAAATCTACGGTGAGAGTGTTCAGAAAACTCTTGTAGGAGGCCATGCGACGTTTGGTGTTGATGGTGGAAAAACGTTAGGGGTAAAAAGTACAGATTCTGGAGTTATCACGGAGGACGAGTTACAACGAATTGCACTCCTAACGAGACAAAAGTCTCAGCGCGAGTCATCCAAGAATCAAAATATTCAGCGCAACAACAACAGTAAGAACAACGCTGATGATAGCGATGGCAACGGGCGAAATGGTAACGGCGATGCTGTGAATGGTGGTTCCCTGTTAAATGACCCTGACGACGACGAAGATGACGAAGATGAAGATGACGACAACAATGCAAACCTCTCTTCGAGACTGCGCTTTAGAGCACCGAAAATGATTTTCGATATAGATTCTGATACCTTCTTGTTGGCGACTGTGATTCAACACATGATAATATCAGGACAAGAAGACATTGAACCGTCGATAGATCTTCGAACACGTTCAGCCGCTTTTGGTAACGTTGCTTTGGTATTCCAGGCTATGCGAGAATCCTGGGTTGATCGATACAGAAACGCGACGGAGTTGGCCATCATAAAAAGATGGAGAATCCTATGCAAACATGCTTCTCCAATGGAGGAAGCAGGTGGAATCATTCGAGATGCATACAAATACGCAAAGCTTGAGTACGAATCTGGAAAACAATCGCGACGCAAACGAGATGAGAGTCTCCTGAACGCATTATTATCGATAAAATCTACAGAAGAATCTGATGAACCTGTTGGGATACAGGAGCAGGTCCAGCGTGTGACCGATGCAATTCAAGGCAGAGAACGCGCTCCGGAAGGAAAGAATTGGGAAATGTCCGGTGAGTGGACGCCAGACATTCAGCAACGCACCTCGGTTATGGCGAGACAGATTCTCTTCAACAATAGTTTTAAAAGTCGACAGAATGTCGCTCATGACGACGACATGGACGTCGAGCAAGACCATATTGACGATGAAGACGGTGGTTTTAACGGCGCTGCTGCTAGTGTTGACGATGACGACGTCGAGAAGGAAGAAGAAACAGAAACAGAAAAAGTTGTCAACGAGAAGATGAAAAACGTCGAAGCTGCTGAAGCAGAGAAGGAAAAAGAAGAAAAGGGACCGGATACTGAGACGGAGATAGGAAACGAAGAAGACAAAGCAGGAGCAACAGGGGATGCAAAGGCTTCGGAGAGACGGCCAAAATTGGATCCATCCAAGTGGTTGGTCCTGGATGAAGTCAAATGCGAAGTGTGCGGGCGCGGCGATCGTGAAGATGAAGTGCTCTTGTGCGATGGTTGTGATAACGGATTTCATATTTTCTGTTTAAAACCGGCATTGAAGAAAATTCCCGACGATGAGTGGTTCTGTGAGAGATGTAAAGCCGCTTTGGAACCGACAGATGAAGGAGACGAGTACGTGCCGCGACCAACGCGTACGAGAAACGCTGGCGTTCCTGCTCGCGTTGTGGCTCCTCCACCCGTTTACCGTGAGAACGGTGAAAATATGGGATTGGCTATGGGAGGCAGGCGGAAGGTGGCGAAAAAGTTTACGCAGATAAAATTCAACGAAGAACGACGTGCCCGTAACGATAGTGTTGGCGAACCTATCATCGAAATTCGCAAAAAAGCAATCGAAATTTTCAACTCAATGTTTGCGAATAAATATTCAGAAGAGACTGCAAATACCAATGGTGTCACGAAAGAGATTTTGCCTGTGCACGAAATCAACGCCGCTTCCATGCTGGCGTACATTTCAGGCATGATTACAAACAAAATTGATATGGTATCCTTGGCAGAACACGAGGAAGTGAACAACCCTTCCGATGCGAAATGGGCATTCAAAGTGCTCGCGAAGAATAGTAAGGAGTGCTCCGCATTTGGTTTGAAAACTTCAGGGGAGAAAATCCAACGCGGTTTTAAGCTCATCGACGCAGAAGATAACGACAACAACGTGGAAGACGAGGACGCAATGGATATAGGTGAAACCGACCCCAACGTCGAGCAAGAGGTAACGCGATATGTTTCCGCGCGTTTAAATGCGAGCGAATCTGATATCCTAGAGTTCATTGGTGGCGACTCTTCGAGCACAAAACGAGCGCTCAAAGCGCTCGCGGTGCGGGGTGAGCTTCTCTTACGAACCGTGCGCGTACACCATTCTGGGGTACCAAGTATCTTCATGAAAGTGGAAAAAAGTAACGACAGAGCAACGACCAACGCGAAAACTGAAAACTTTTACTGCGTTCCCATTGAGAACCAAAGAGTCTAATATAAAAACTAATGATAATACACTCTAAGTAAGCAAGCAATCACTCTTTTCACGTTTTCACGGCATGGACACCTTTATCGCGCGTTTAATTGCATTCGGCATGGTTTGCATAACAATTGGAACGTCCACCAGTTTTTTGGGGATCCTCACATCGCCATAGCCTCTTAAAAAGAGAATTTTCGCACCATCCTCAATCTCTTCCACTTTCGCTTCAATCGTCCCCACGGACACGAACGACCCGGGATCCTTCGGGTTGGATTTCAAGAAATCCATCTCAAACCCAGTTTTCGTTTTGTCCACTTTTTGTGGGAGGACGAAAGGCATGTTCTGTCCATTCGTCGTGAGAGTCGTTGCCCACTGAAACATCGTAGAGGAGAAGACGTCGACATCAATATCTTTCGGTAATTTCGCAGTGCCAAGTTGGACGCTTTCTGCTCCCTCTAAGTTTGATCCCGCGCAGATTTTGGAAGCGAGAGTAGACTTTCGCCGTCTGTTGGTGGTTGGGACCGCTACAGTTTGCGTTGCGACTCTCTGCGTGCTGGTGAACATAGCAGTAGAGGACGAGGAAAATTGAGAAGTGACGCGTTTTCCTTTTTTTCTTCTTTTTCTCTCCAGACGAAGAGAGGACTCCATCGAAACATCCAACTCGATCCCGCACTAAACCTTTTATTTATGCCACGCGAATGCGCGGTCTCTTTCTCAGCGAACGACGCAACAAGATGTCTGTCCTCCCCATTCTCCTCCTTTTTCTTCTTTTCACGGGTACACTCTCGCAACAGATGCAGCAGCAGCGCATAAATATAACTACAACTACCGATGATAACGCCTATTATGATTTTGACTGTAATAAAAATATCAACCTTTTCGTGGATCAGCTACAGTACGAAGAGACGAACGATGCGCACGAATTTAGTGCCTTTCGAGCGTTATCATTAGCCACGAGGAGCTCAAATTGCAAAGGATTACGGCTAGGACAATCGCACAGGACAATCTTTGCGACGACGAACGAGGCTTTCCAAAAATATGTGCACAGATATGTGACTTCAATCTCTGCAATGTTTGAAGATGAGTATCTTTTATGTGAGTTGGCAAAGAAAACTCGATTTGAGCAAAGGATATACTCTAAAGATTTCATCGATGGACGAGTGTTTGAGGAATGGGAGGATGGGGTTAATAAGAGAGCACACATTCGCGTCGTCAATCAAGACAGGTCAAAGAGAGAGATTTACGTAACAAATGCGAAAGTAATATCGTCGTATTCCACATGCAATGACACCGTCACCGTACACGCGATCGATGACTTGATGATTGAGAGCAAAGATACTCCAGGTAATGCGCTCGCAATGTATAAGTTACCATCATTATATGATTTTCTCGAATACAGCGCGTTCGCAGAAGACGTTTCGATTTCGCTGGAAGCTTTATACGTCGCGTTCGGATACGTGAAGATTTTTCAGAACGCCGGCTCGGCGCGTACTGTATTGATACCGTCAAACGACGCGTGGAGAATTTTTTTTGCAGAAACATCTCTCACGAAATCGATGCTTTTCAAAGACGAATCAAATCACGACCAGTTGAAAAGTATAGTGTTGAGATTCCTAGTCTCCTCTTTTCAACAGCTAAAAGCGAGTTCTGGAGCCATGAAATCATTCGCACAGAGTTATGGCGGCGATGACCTCCCCTTTATACTCGTAGAAGATATCCATACCAGCGATGGATTGTTAATGATCGTTTCACGCCTTCCTCTCCTAGAAATGCGAGTAGAGAAGTACCCGGCGTCGAAATTCTTCGCCCCGGTGTTTCTTTTACAGAAGAACGCTCGCGTGTCGCTCTATAAAAATTTGTTACAGAGCGAAAGTCAAATCATTGATTTTCTCCAGCAAGAACTTCCGGCTATTTCATCATCAAATATAGATGGTGGCGTCAAGACGAGATCCGTCATCGGTGTTCTGGCACCCACAAATGCTGCATTTCGAGACGCGCTGAGATACTTGAACGTTCAAACTTTGCTATCGCCTTCGAATAATTTAAACGTGACGGATGATGAGAGAACTCTGTTGAAACTCATCACGCAGCAGCTTATCACGTACAACACGTTTCGAATTTTGGAAGCAGATGCGGTGGCACTTGAATCCGCCGCACAAGATGGTGTGACGGCTGAAATCGATTTTAATTCATTGGACAGTTACCTCACCTACCCGATCCTTAGACGCCCCGGTAACGTGTTTATGGGAAATCCAATCGCAAAGAAACTGAAAATAACGAAACAAAAAAGTGAAAACGTTATGAAAGTGCGCGGCATGTTGAATTCCGCTTCAATTTTGCACATTTTATCTTCAAATAATGGGTTGTTAATAGTGACCGATGAGTTACTCATTCCACCAACGGCAGAACTAGGTTTGAGTTTGTCCGACAGACTCGAAAGAATTCCGTTCGCGTTCTTATATCGAAACCTGCTAGCTTATTTAGGACTCTCGCCGGAGCTGCGCTCGGGATGGAATGATGCCATAGTATTCCTCGCTCACGATTTGCCTATGATTTCCACATTATCTGGTGTTGACATAAATATTACATCTAATAATGCAAGCAACAGTGTAAACGTGTCGTCATTATTTGTTAATGAAGATGATAATATGATCGATGAAGCATTATACGATATAATCATGCGTAACATTTGGTTTAACCATCTTCAAAAAGATACGAATTTGTATCATGAATCATATATTTCTTTAGATGTGCACAACTTGGACGAAAATGTAAACTGTTTTCAAACGCTGAACGATGCAACTGCTAGCGATACGTGCAACAGATTCAATAGGGAAGACGTGTTTGATGCCAATTCTGAAAATGTCGCAAGAAACGCTTACTTAGAAGTTCTCGAACAAGACAATAACACAGAAACATTCGTTACGACTCAGACACGACAGATTATTGGGGATTCACAACTAGCGCTCAACGGGGAGGTTTACGTCATATCATCGCTACTCATCCCGAACTTCTATAAAAAATGTTCACGATTGCCCGATTTTTCCCTCAAAATCACAGGAAACGATACACAGTCTCAGGTCTTTGCGATTGATGACTTGTACGAAAAAGTAAAAAAGCGTTTCTCTGTGGAAACTGTCATTAAGACTTTCAAGCGTCAAATACTTGCCAATTCGTCCATATTTGAACTTAATGGATCAGCCTATGATACATACGATAACATGATGCGCAATGGTACCTCATCAGACGAGGTAGACGTATTCACGTGTGATCCGTGGTGTTTAGGTCCAACCACTTGGATCTTTTGCAAACCGTGTCGTGGTGAACAGTTTCAAGTAATATTCTCCATCGGCGGTTTCGCGCCATATCAACCCAGCGGTGGAGCAATGATACTTGCCGTGAGCGATACAAACGAGTTGTATTTCGGGGTATCGCAATACGTTGCAACATTTAATTTAGGTGCAATTGACGCTGGTGGTGGATTGAGACTCATAGACGGGCGGGTTAAAGCGATCGGTGTAACGATGCCTCTAGAGAAACCTGTTCGTATTCTGGCTACGTACGATGGATACGCAAACATTACCAAAATATACGTAAACGGTAAATTTTGCGGCGTTGGAAGTTTAGATGGGTACCAGTTTGAACCGTTCGATGGCGACGATACGCCTCCGTCACTTCGAATTGGCACGTTAGGGACGGTCACATCAAATTCATCATCATTTTTTGATAAACAACCAGCTTTCTTGAAATTGTTCCCTCGACTGCAAAGCATCTATGACAATGACGTACAGAATCGGTATTTAGATTATGCGGGACAGATTGATGCCGTGAATGTCTGGTTTGACTATGTCAAATACCCATCCACATGTTATAATTAGTTCACTGCAATAGCTCAAAGCTTCGTACGCACTCTCGCAGCTCTTTCTTCAATTTTTTCCACGAAGACAAACTCCCTGTGGCTCGCACCGTCACTTCCACCTTTTCGTTTACAACGAATAGCGAAATCAATTCCACGGCGGCACCGAATCTTCCCGCTGTCCCACCTCCCACCTCGGTTTCAATTTCCCAAATTTCTCCGACGCCTTGTTTCGTATACTTTTCTTTCCGTTTCGTCCTTTGATTCTTCGCAGAAAGTGCCATCTGTTTCGCCTTCGAATCTATTGACACGTAAGAGTCCTTCAAAGTTCTTTTATCGGGTGGCAAAGTATTTATAAATATAGCCAACGTACTCGCTTCGTCCCGCGGATCTTTAAACGAACAGTCAACCCCGACTACTCGCGCGGAACTGACGTCTGTCAAAGCCGCGAATCGTTCCGGAAATTCTATGCTGTAGTTTACTCCTGCCTTTTCTTTTAATATCGAACTTTCGTCAGACCAAATTTTTCTTCGCAGTGCGTTATTTGTTTGTATCTGCGAACTTTCGTACGCGTACCCCTCGGGAGCATCTATCAAGACGACATCATCGCTATCTCCTGCTACTGCTGCAACGCTGTTGGTGAATAAAATAGCAGCCGTGGTCTGCGAGAGCACGTCTCTTCGTCGTTTTAGTTTTAGCATTTGTCTGTCCGCGCTCTCTCTTTCCTCCTCTACAGTTACGGGTGTCATCATCATCGCCGCTCTTCTCGTACTCTCACGAGAAGAAGTCGTCTTCTTCCGCATCGCCAATACAACCACGTCCAAACAATGCGCGCTCGCTCGAGTAGAAGAAGATGATGCTATCATCGAACTCATTTCTCTCTCTCTCTGTCTCTCTGTGTGTGTGTGTGTGTGCCTGTGTGTGTAAAGTCTGTACGAGTATAAAAATTTTTGTTGCGCAAAAGACTGTGGACTGATTATTCGACGTTCGAGTGAGATTTTTGCGCGTTTTTTGCAAGATGAGTCCGAAAAAGATCTCTCTTTGGGACGACGAAAAGAGAAAGAGAAGCCTCTCTCTCTCTCTCTCTCTCTCTCTCTCTCTCTCTCTCTCTCTCTCTCCACATCCGGACACACGTGTTGTTGGTATTCACATCGTACGACGGGATTTTATACACAAAACTACAGGCGGGATGAGCGCGACTTCAATCCTTTCTGCGCCTTCCGTGCACTCGTCTTCGAAAGTCTTCTTCGCCTCTTCTTCTGGGAATACCACCACCACCACGACCACCAACAGATCGATGGTGATGACGCCGGTGTCGTCCACATCATCTTCCACGAGAAGAAGTAGCGCATCAGTAGTAACATTAAAGACAAGAACAGACAGCAACACCACGCGACAAAAGAAGAACGCGACAGGATTATTCGTGAAGAAAAGAGGCTCTCAAATGCAAACTTCTGCGCTTCCTCCTCTCGCTACTAATACTGTTTCTTCCTCTATCTCGGAAATCTCTGCGTTAGAAGGCAACATTCAAGGATTTTACTTGGGAACGTTGTTGTTGATTTTAGGATTTTCCGGATTCATCGTCGTTCGACAGGTGTTCATCCGAAGAGAGTTGGACGACCAAGCGAAAAGGACTGGGGAACGCATTCGCGCGGGGAACGCGACGTCGGACGACTACTTTGAAATGGGTTCCATCATGTTAAGAAAGAAAGTATACACGCAAGCGATTCGAAACTTGCAACTTGCGGCGGAGAACTGGGAAGGTGACGAGGAAGATTTGGCGCAAGTGCACAACGCCTTAGGTTTTGGATACGCAGAGATGGAGAGATACGAAGATGCGATTAAAGAGTTCAAGTTGGCGAGTCAATTGCAGCCAGGATATGTGACCGTATGGAACAATTTGGGCGACGCGTATGAGAAATTAAAGATGCAAAAAGAGGCGGTGAAATGTTACGAGGAAGCTTTAGTGTTAGCCCCGGAGAATTCGGTGGCGACGTTGCGGTTAAAGAACATGAGAGAGCGAGCGGAGCGATTAGGATTGACTATTGAATAATGAATTCATTATATTGGTAAAATCGTGCTAACTTAGATTTCCCAACTGCGAGTTGTGTTGTTCAGATTTCGCCTTGCAACTTGCGGCGGAGAACTGGGAAGGTGACGAGGAAGATTTGGCGCAAGTGCACAACGCCTTAGGTTTTGGATACGCAGAGATGGAGAGATACGAAGATGCGATTAAAGAGTTCAAGTTGGCGAGTCAATTGCAGCCAGGATATGTGACCGTATGGAACAATTTGGGCGACGCGTATGAGAAATTAAAGATGCAAAAAGAGGCGGTGAAATGTTACGAGGAAGCTTTAGTGTTAGCCCCGGAGAATTCGGTGGCGACGTTGCGGTTAAAGAACATGAGAGAGCGAGCGGAGCGATTAGGATTGACTATTGAATAATGAATTCATTATATTGGTAAAATCGTGCTAACTTAGATTTCCCAACTGCGAGTTGTGTTGTTCAGATTTCGCTCTCATATCCGCTTCCATTCTTTCCCTCGCCGCATCTTGTTCCCGTTTTTTCAATCGCGCTTTTTTATTCTGAAACCAATTATACACGTTGCACTCTTGAATCGGTCCGAGCGCGCTCAACTCTTCCGTCACCTGTTTCAAATGTTCCCTCATCGGTGTCGTCGTATCAATGGCGAAGAGTTGTTCTAAACGTTCAAACTGTGCCGGGGTCGGGGTCCATCGACTTTTCCCATACCCATATACTCCAGTGTTGGAGAAAACCGACCCGGATTTTCGTTCTTTCGGATCTCTCGGCTGTTTTTCTTTCTTTTGTTTCTCTCGGTAGTTGGAAATGTGGTCGTATTCTCCTCTCATTTGGTCTCTCTGTGCAGCTTCGTGGGTCAATTGCAACAACTGTTGACAAATGTGCGCGCACGCGGCGATTTGTTGCCTCAAAGCGTACTTCTGCTGTTCCGTCACGTGTAAGGCCGCATTTCGAGGTAAGTCTGGGACGTTGGCGAGTATTTTCGGGCCTTCTTTTGGGTCGTACTTTTCTTCTTCCGTTTCCTTCGTCGTTTGTTCATTCTCTTTTTCTTTCGCTTCTTCCGCTTTCTTCTCGCTTTGCTCTGTTTCGTCTGCTTCTTTCATGTCCACATCGTCTTTACTCTTGGTATCGGTGGCAACACCATTCGCGGCATCCGCGTCCGGCGGCGGTTGTTCTGCGAGTGATGTCATCGCGCGTGTTCTCTCTTCTCTTCAAAAACTGAGGAATTTTGATTTCTGCGGAACCGTGTTACTTTGAGAAGGAAAAAGAGAGAGAGCGTGTCATTTGTGTTTGGGTTTGGATTTTGAGAAGAACGAGAGAAAAAGAAGAAAACTTTGAAAAAAATATTTGAGAGGAGGAGGAGGAGGAGGACAATGGAGGAGGAATATTTTTGTGGAAGAGAGGACACGACGAACAACAAGGTGAGAGTTAGTTACAAAAAATGACCACCACGAGCTCTCCTTTTTCGGGTCACGACGACCTTTCGGAGTCACTCGTTTTCCCCGCGCGTGGAGAGAGATTCAACCACACATAAAGTGTGCATCGAATCATCCGTTGAACTTTCGCGCGAAGAGTAGACGCAATCTCGTGTGCGCGTTCGATACCATCTCCACGCAGACGAGAGGGAGAGACGGGGAGAAAGAAAAGGGGAGTATCGACTTTGGCGTGAGCGCGCCCACAACTGTAAGACATAGTAATCCAAAAAAGAAAGTGAACACGGGAAAGTTCAAGGTACAAAAATGTTTGCGTTCATGGTAGCCGCTTCCGGGTTATTCTTGCACCAAATGAAACAGAGATCGGACAAGGCTTCGGATACGTTTGATCCAGACGCCGTGCACGACGTGACGATCGTTTCCGAGATGCGCAGGTGTGGGAGCATGAAATCAATCTCTTCTTCTCTAAATTTGTCAATTTTGAACACCTCCGAGGATGAGGAAGATGAGGAGGAATGTTCATCTTTAAGAGATGTCAGCGAAGAAATAGAGGAACAAACTGAAGTTCGATGCAGATTTTGCTTTCAAGACGAAACGGCCGGGGATTTAATCGCACCGTGTGCGTGCACAGGGTCGCAAGAATACGTGCACTTGAAGTGTTTGCGGATGTGGCAAAAAGTTTCTCTGCGGTCGAACGGATGCGCCGAGAAAAATTGCAGGGTGTGTAAACAAAAGTACACCTTACCGTACATCCCTTTGAAACGTCGTGTTTCGTTTTACTTCTCCTTGAAAGCAAAGGATCGATTGAATGAATACACCAAGGCATGGTTCGACGTCGTCGCGACCGCAGTCATGCAGGCGCGGTTACAAGGAGTGATTTCTCCGCTTCACATCGTTCGACGGTCGAATTCGATCGCTGAATTAGCCGTTTTGATGGCCATGTCTGAACTACGCATTTTCGCTAAGCGGGCGGAAATAAACACGCCGATGGTTGCGACGCCTTCTACGCCTTCTCCTCCAAAATTCATCGACGGGGAGAAAATCAAGAAAGGAATGAAACTCGTCGGGTGGGGGTACACGACCTTGAACATGTTCGTCAAGTTTCATCACGCCGTGCACAAATAAATAAAAGACACGTGTGCGTTGTAAATATAAGAAAATTGCTGTAATATACTATTCTATACGATTGTAATAACGTGTGCATGAAAAGAATTCACGTTGAAAGCGCGCCACCTAATTTCGCAGTATCTAAAGCTTTTTCGATAATAGAAGGCGGACGTCTTGGAGGCGGATACGGACCGACTCTCATTTTCTTCTCTAATTGACCAAGTTTTTCGCGCAAGATGGCAGCTAAAGCGCTCAAGACGCCACAAAAATACGACGGTTTCAAAGCTTTCGCACTGGTCGATACCCACGCTGTCGAAGAAGACAAACACGCGGCGACAAACGCCGCCGTCACCGCCAACGCAATTAATGAAAATACGTGCAAAAACTTACGAAAAATGACAATCTTTGCCAACGCCTGTGCACACGATTTACAATTTTT
>JACLAA010003755.1_pt1 | contig 16430 bp, 24 predicted proteins | sample 8027891 | NCBI WGS metagenome assembly JACLAA01 (sample SAMN15724900, study PRJNA655200) | protist metagenome | isolation source: fluorescence activated cell sorting (FACS) single amplified genomes of... | place: Spain: Blaines Bay Microbial Observatory, Mediterranean Sea | collected 2016-01-19 | reverse complement strand
ATTTAGCTAAACTTTCAGCTAGTTCTTTTATCATATTTACCCCCTTTGGTAAGTTGATAAGTCTAGTGTATACAAATAGTAAAGTATGTCAAGTAATGTGACATTTTATTTTTCCAACCTAAATTAGCATTAGCAGGTAGCTCAAACGGATTTCCGAACCAGGAAGCGTAGATCCAGGCGTCTGGTGTGTGTATTGTGTGTTATTATTATATATATACCAACAAACTTCTTGCCGACCGACTATAAACCGACATCCGACCGACTTTAAGGCATGATTTTTATTTAGAGAGTGACCAAGAGAGAGAGGGGGCGCAGTTTCTTACCCTATATCCAACAAATACTATACTTTAATTTGTATTTACTATTGACAATTAGTATCTAATATGTATACTTTTTGTCTATAGGAGTTAATTAATATGTCTACACGAAGTTTAATTTGTTATGAGGATGAACAAACAAAAGAAATATCCTCAGTCTATTGCCATTCAGATGGCTACTTGCAACATAATGGCAGAATTCTAAATGCTCATTATAAAGATCATGCAACCGTTAAAAAATTAGTAGATGGTGGCAACATATCTTGGCTATCAGATACTATCGAAGATTCTGGGTATTATAAGAACTTAGAAAACAGAGGTGGCTCAGAAGAACAAGAGAGAACTAAAAAACACCTTAATCAATATATGTTATTTGACTATTTAAGAGGTGACATATTTATCGAGTGGGTTTATTTATTCAAGGATGGGGCTTGGCACTATTCTTATCTAATTACAGAAGATCATAAAAAAGGAACTATGGAACAGCATTTGGAAATGTCTAATGTTGCTCATTCTTGTTGGAGATTACTCAAACTTGCAGACGAAGTTCAAGAACAAACAGAGGGGGTAGAATAATGGAAAAATCAAGTAGTTGGCTAGAAATAGCAAATATGCCGTTATGTTGTATATGTTGTGGTAGCAGAAATGTTGATACTACTAACGATACTTGCTTGTCTTGTGGCTCGACTGAGGGCTTGTGGGCAGATGAAAGGACAGATGAAGAATATGAGGAGATGAATGATGAAAGATAAAGAATTGAAAGGAATTGCTAATGCATTAAACGATCATTATGGTGGACAAGAAATTACAACAAATCATTTAGATAATGTTGCAATAATAAAAAACTACACACCTGATTGTCCAGGTTGGCAGGGTGACATTGCTCTGGTTGTTCATAGTGGTGGCTCATGTTTTAAAGACATTCTCTACAAAATAGATGGGAAATGGACATGGGTAGAGGGTATGAATGAAGGTGAGTATAAATGTAATTTGGAATTAATGTAAGAGAACACAAACGAGCAGTCAGCTAAATAATAACGGGTGTTATTGTTTGGTGTTGAGTGCATAATTTTCGAGAGGAATTTATGAATAATAAAATGCGCGAACAGAAGTTCGTAATCAACCCACCTAATTTCAATCTTGTGAAATTGCAGGTCGAGGGTTTAACTCCTTTAATCCAAAATAAGATGAAGGAGGCTTTGATAAAAGAAATGGAAGATGTCCGTTCTGGTAAGTCTAATAAGGTCAATGCCAAAAGAACTGCTATCGATCCTAAAAAAGAGTATTTGAAATCTGCTTATACTCAAGATGATGGCTCTTTTGGATTTCCTGCAAGTGCGTTCAAACAATGTGCAGTTAGGGCAGGTAAGGCTTTAGGCTTGGCTATGACAGATGCAAGAACTTTGTTTTTTGTTTTACCAAATGCCCCAGATGGAGAGTGTGTTTCTATTAAGTCTAAGAAACCAGTATTGAGGAAAGATCCAGTTAATGTAAAGACTGGTAAAGACCTCAGATTTAGACCAGAGTTTAGAAACTGGTCAGCAGAACTCCTAGTGAAGTATGACGCTGATAGAGTGACTATAGAGCAGATAGCTAATTTGCTCAATCATGGTGGTCAAACCGTTGGTGTAGGTGAATGGCGTCCCGAAAGGAACGGCACATTCGGTATGTTTACAGTTGGTTCTAATAAGGTGGCATAATGAGAAATAGCAGAATAAATTTAACTGCTGAACTCGTAAAAGTGCAAGAAAGGTATGGGTCGGTTTCGGCTCATACCGTCTTACGAGAGGCAAAGAAGAAGTCTAGTCCCTTGCATAATTTCTTTGAGTGGGATGATAGTAAAGCTGCTCAAAAGTGGAGAATGCATGAGGCTAGAATGTTGATAGCAACGGCTAAGGTTTATGTTAATGACGTTAATCCTGAAACCGTCAGAGCTTTTGTAAGTCTAAAGACAGATGAGGGTAGAAGATTTGTTGAAACTGCTGAGGCTTTAACTGATGACCAAATAGCTTCTGAGTTATTTGAAACACTACTAAGAAGAATGAATAACTTAGAGGAACAGTTAAGGTTGATGAACTTGTATAAAGGCTCATATAAAAATACACTAGATAATGCTAGAAAACCTCTACAAAATAAACTAGTGCAAAAAAAAGGTCAAACTACAACGAATTTAACACCAAGATTAGTTTAGTTGATCTTTTTAGTAGGTCGTGTGTCTTACATTTTACCCCCTCGATACATGACCTACTTTTTAATTTTGGCAGTCAAGGTGAGTTGGGGTTTGTTGGGTTCTGGTAAGCAAGGCAGTTAAGGTAAGGCGGGTCTTGTTGGGGTCAGTCACGTCTTGTCAAGGCAGTCCAGGTGGGGTTGGTTGCGTTCTGTCACGTTAAGGCAGTTGTGGTTCGGCGCCTCGTGTTTCGTTCCGTTTTGTTAAGGCAGTTGAGGTATGGCAAGTCACGATACGTTCTGGTGCTGTCCGTTTTGGTATGTCAGTTTAGGAGAGGTTTGTCAAGGTGTTGCAAGTTGAGTTATGGTTTGTTGGGGCAGTTGTGGTGTTATACAACAAAGATTATAATTAGTTAGCTGGGGTCAATCCAACTCCCTATAGTGTATTTCATATTCGGGTTGGCTTCGGCTATTTTATGGAGAGATTTTATGAAAGGAAGAGTAAGTAAAAATTTTATATACGATAACGATAGAAGTCCAATAGAAAATTTTAACTTTTGGCTATCAGAGAATGAAAGTGAAAGGTTTTGGAATGAAGAAAAACCGTTATCTTATAAAGAGTCTGTCGATCTGTTTGAAAAACAGTATTGTGTCAAGATAGATGGAGTGAAGATTGATGAGTAGTTTATTAGCTGTTATCTTCGTTATCATCCTGGCTGCTATTATCGATTTCATGAGTGGTGGCAGTAGTGGACACAAGTGATTCATCATTTATTGGCACATCTATGATTTCTTGACCCATAAGTTGCTTCAACCTATTTTCTATCTCTTCTCGTGACATCATATCGATCTTACCAAATCTAACTTCTTTTTTATCAACAACTAATCCACCTACTTTTAACAAACTATTCTGGGCTGCGATTGCAGCATTATAAGATCCAGAGTCCAGAGCTTTATCTCTTATGTCATATAGATCTTTAACTGCTCTATCATGATTTAATTCATACTTCTTTCTAACTTCCGACATTAAGTATTTGTATTCTGACAAGACATTATCGTTTTTCATCAGTTTGTATGCTGATTGTCTAGCATCTTTGTAGCCAGATCTTTTTGCAGCTTCAACATAACTCATTTGTGGATTATTGACTATTGTCCAGACGAACACTTGTTGTCTGCGATTAAGTTTCTTATCTAGATCAAAATATTCGATAGGTGGTGTTTCTTCTTGATGAAGTATAGGCTCGAACTTAACTTCTGGTTTGGACATATACTCGTAATTCTATGGTTTCTTATTGTAGAAGTAAAGTATGGTCTAGGAACTGAATATTATATGTGGCTATCTCTACTTATCTAATAAGTATATTCCAAGACTATCACGCCAGATTATGTATCGTCAATATAAAAAAGCAATAAATATTAAATTAGTTTCTAATTCTCTGACAAAAATGAAAAAAATGTTTTTATTGTCAAAACCACTAAACATAAGGCTTTCATACGACAAGAAAAGTCTGACAAAAATAGACAATAATCAAATATCCATATTTTTAAGGATATGTTCTATTACTGATACTGTGAATCCATTACCTAACATTTTGTATGCTTGGGTGTTGCTTACTGGCATTTCGTAGTCTTCTGGTATTGTTTGTAGTCTACGGCACTCTCGAACTGTTAGCTTTCTCCAGGTTAAATCTTCTTTTACTGCTACTGAATCTTTGCTGACCGTTGTTATAGCATTTGATTTATCGTCTTTTCTTAGCTCTAACATTTGTTTTGTTTGATTAGCTACCGAACTGCCATCTCGATCCATTCTTTTACCATCACTATCATATGCTCTACCTCTTAGTGCACCACCAGATACAACCCTTGGTTCTCTGTTGCCACCACCCATACTATTAAGAGTAGGAGCTTTACCGTCTGGGCTATAGACTCTTTTTAGTATATCGTGTCCATTTACATCACTAGCCACCCCAACTTGTTCTGGTTTAGTTTTGATTTTTGGACTGTAGCTTGAAATAACCGTAGGTGATTTACCCTCAGAGGAATACACTCTTCTTCTCATTTCATTATCCTTTAATATTTCTCTTGGTATATCAAATGCCTTTTTTGGTTTAGTTTCTATTTTGGGAACTGTGCCTTTACCAGCATGAGCAGTAACTGTAGGTGACTTGCCATCTTCACTATAAACTCTTTTTAATATATCGTGACCTTTAATGTCATCTAAACTACCTACTTGTTTTGGTTTATTTCTGACACCAGTCATGCCATATGTGTTCCAACCTTTGTAATCACGAGCTAATAATGTTGAGCCTTTTTTTATGTTTTCTTTCAGAGCTACACTTCCATTATTACCAACTAAATCTGTTTCTCCATCTGTTTCCAAAACATCTCTTAACACTATGCCTAAATCATTTGGTTGTTCTATGTTTGGTATATTTGTCCAATAAAGTCGCTGTCTGCTTTGAGCACTTAAAAGTGAGCTATTTATCAAAATAGGCTCGATACGACCACCAAATAAATCTTGACCATCTGAATGCTCTGGATAACATTCTGAGACTTGTTGTGTAATGACTTCTTGAAACTCCTTTTTCATTCTGACATTTTCCAGTAAAAAGTATTTAGGTTTAATAGCTTTCAGTAATCTCACGAACTCAAAAAACAAAGCAGATCTAGGATCGTCAAATGCCAACTGTTTTCCAGAAAAAGAAAATCCCTGGCAAGGTGAACCTGCCACTATTAGAGTGACATCTTTGTAGTCGTTTGGGTTTAGCTTTGTTATATCTCCTACTTGGACAGTATTTGGAAAATTTGCTTGTGTGACTTGTATGCCGTATTTATCTATTTCACTAGCGAAATAAGTATCAACTTTAATCCCTAAATTTTTAAGTGCAATCTGGGTGCAACTCATCCCGTCAAATAAACTTAATACCTTCATTCAAAATCTGGCATACTTTCATAAAGTGCAGAATAAATTTCTTGTTCAGAGTAGCCAGAAATAATTTGATCTAATGTGTTCAAAGATAAATTAATGTCTTTTTGTTCATGTATAAGTCTAGAAAAACAATAGCTAATACACCAAACTACAGTATCTTGGGGTGGCACACCCCTAATATCATTTTCGGCAATCAAACCTTCTAACGATTTAGCCGTTTCTTTTGGATCTGCATCTGGTCTGTACTCTGACATTTCTATGACTTCCATAAATTAAATTTAACATAAATAAAAATAATTTACTATAAGCGAATTGCTAAGTTATATTATGTGTGCTATTTATAGAAGCAGAGGGTTATGTTGCTAAGGTCCCTCTGATACCTAAGTCCGATCAAGACTTCTATTCAAAGTGTATGGAGAATTCTATACAGAATAGGCAACAAAAAATTAAATACCGTAGTCTTCTGGATTTTCACCAAAAGCAGCTAACAATATACTGCATTCACTAGATCTTTCTACGGCATCTAAATCAATACCAGTAGATTTTTTTAGGTTATCAGCATACCTAGATGTTAGCTCTTCTGTTGAATCGCACCCAAACTTATAAGCATCATCAAACGCCTTTTGTCGTGCGCCATCCTCTACAATATTATCGTGATATTCTCTCCACATTCTAGACATTTATTATCCTTAGTTAATAATATTTATTACCAACAGTAGACATATTATACTATTGATGTATAATTTGCAATATAGGAGAAGAACTATGTCGAAAAATACTAAAAAATTAGAAAATAAAACAATCAAAGATTCAAGTGATCTTTCTTTGTTTGAACATGCAGAATATATGCAGTACCTAGCTTGGAGCAGTTTGCAAGATTTAAAAAATATAGATAGAGAAACCAAGAAAGATATGATAAAAACTATTAACAACATACCTATTTATAAAGCAAAAAAAACTGGGAGAGATAAATGAGTAGAGAAGTTTTTATAGAAAAAATGAAAGAAATAATGACACCTAAAGATTACCGTTCTTGGAGATTTGGGCAACTACATCCAGAAGATCTTGAAAAGTATATTAACAAAGTTCATAAAAAAGGAGACAAATGATTTTACCAGAAACATTAGAAAAGTATGACCGTCAAGCATTAGGAAATGCTATCTACTTTACTTCGTTAACCAATGAGGAATATCACAATTCTCCTGGTATATCATCATCTGTAATAAGAAAATTTATGGACTCACAAATACATGCTATGGAAGAAGATGTTTTAAACACACCTGCATTAAAATTAGGAACTGCTGCACATGCTTTGATAGTCGAGGGAGATAAGGCTTTTGCACAAGATATTGCATGTATAGAGGGCTCTCCATATACACAATACAACAAAAACTTAAAAGCAGACTTTGAAGAAAGAGGTATGACAGTAATCACAAAAAAAGAGAGAGATGATATTTTTAGGATGAGAGATCTTTTAATACCAGAGGCAAAAAAACTCTTACAACCAAGTGAAAATGAATATCCAAGTATTTTTAATTACCCATATGAAAGAGCAATATATTGGTTCGAGAACGATCTTCTGCTCAAAGTAAAGTCTGATATTCTAAGATACCCTCTAGAAAATGCTTATGCAGAAAATAAAATAATTTTAGTAGATTACAAAACTACACAAAGTTGTGAACCAAGTTCTTTCTTGTCCTCTGTAAAAAGATATAAATATGATTTACAAGCAGCTTGGTATAGAAGAGGTTTTGAAAAAGCTGGTTTTGAAGTTGTAGATTTCTATTTTGTAGCACAAGAAAAGAAGCATCCATATGCATCTAAAATATTCAAAATGAAAAAAGAAGATATGGATAAGGGTTGGGAAGTCCTAGAAAAAAATCTAAAAGATTATGCAAAAGTTTTAGATGGAGAAAGACCAACAGTATACAACACACCAGATATAGTTGAGTTGAGTTTATCTGATGAAGAATAAAAAGAACATATTATTAGTTACTACATTTTCATTATTTATATTTGCCGTAATAGTAAGCAAATATTTTTTATGGGGATGCATAATAATTTGTGGAGATTGGTATGATGAATAGGAGGAAATATGTCGATTGATAAAATATCCCCAGAACAATGGGACGAAGCAAATAAAATTATAAAAAAAATAGGTCCAGGAGACTCTGAAAACACCAATGAACAAGATATGGTAAATAAACCACCACATTATAATCAAGGGACTTTAGAGGCTATCGAGTATATAAAACAACAACTAGGACCATTAGGTTATAGATCGTATTTAGAAGGAACAGCAATAAAATATTTACATAGGTTTAAATACAAAACATCTAACATACAAGATTTGGAAAAATGCGTTTGGTATATTAGAAGATTAATTAAAGAATTAGAAAATATGTAGCCATGAATATTGATCCCTTAACAGTTATCGCAGTTCTAATGTTGATATGGGTAATTTATGGTTCACAAGACGATGGAGAATAATGCAAGAATTAGTTAAAGATTTAGGTGATATAAAGGTTAGAAGAGCATGTGTAGTTCATACACAAAAAGGTTATAGAGTTGATCTTTATGAAAAGATGAATTTCATTCGATCTGTTGACCTAAAAGAATACAACCAATTATATGCAGAAAGTCTTGCAGAAAACTGGATTAACAATCTAATTAAGGAATAAAAAAAGGGGAGTTTAAAAAACTCCCCAACCATTCGGGAGAGAACTAATGAATGATATACCTCATTCTATCCCAAAATGCAAATAAAAAAAAGGGGAGATTACTCTCCCCTATATACTCATAATTTTACTTATAAGGTTGGTTTGGCTTTTGCCGTTGGCTCTCCAGAACTTTGTCCTGCAGATGACTCTGGATGAACAAAAGATCTAACTCTTGTTTTAGTAACCTCAATGGTTTCACCAAACTCGTTTTTAAAAGAATCTTGCTCGTTAGTAACTCTAATATTTAGATGTTTGTTAACGAAATCTCCATACGCATTAGGAAATTGTTTAAATCCTACTGCTTTACATAATGAGGTAAATTGCTCATTAGAGATTCTTTTAGCGTCTGCATTAGCTGACCACAAAGAAAAATATTCTGTGTGTTCTCTGAATGCTCCGTTCTGCAAATCAAAAATTACTCTTACAGACCAGTTATCACTACTCTTGGATTGATACTTTTCGCAAGATATAATTTTTGCCTCATATTCACCTGGTGGTGCGACATCTTTTGTTGGCTCTCCACTTGTTTCAAGCCAATCAACATTATCAAAATCACTCATTTACATCCTCCTGTTTTAATGCTTCTTGAGTTTTAAAACCTAGCTTTTTGATTATGCTAGTTAAACAAGGTTCTTCAAAAGGATCTAATTTTCCAGACCTATCTTTTGCAGTATACCCTTGACCAATTTCTGTTTGTAACCATCTGTTTTTTACATTTTTACCGTCATCATCTTGTTCTTCAATGACACGCAAAGCAAGAACTTCATCAAAAAAGTAGGTAATAGATTGACCTAGTTTTGTTCCAACCATTTTTGGTTCATACAATAGGACATTATCTACATTTTGCTTTTCCATTTTAGAAACAAAGACAACATGCATATGTAAATCTCTATATGCTCTCATAACATTAGTTACTGATTCTTGCACATTACCATATGCCATCCTTGGGTCTTTATGTTTTGCCTTTTCATAATTCAACAAAATTTCAGACATTTCAGATATAGAATCTAAACAGACAGTATCGTAGTTAAGTTCACCAGATTTTAATGCATCATGTATCTGCATTATTTCTTGTGCTTCTTTTACTTCGATTGCATCAACATTTTGACGATCTCTAATAGAAAGCAAACCACTTTCCATACTTATCATCAAAACTTTACCAGGAGCAGTTGCACATGCAGTAGTTTTACCAGCACCAGCAGCCCCGTATATTAGGATTTTTGCACCTTGATCTTCTACTAAATCAGACGGTGCAACTATGCGATTTTTTAAATCACTCATAATAGTTTCTCCAAAGTTGTTGAAAAAGTATATAACATATATTACTATTTGTAAATTAATTAAGGAGAAACTATGAGTAATAAATTAACTTGGTTAGCCAACTACTATTACCGACAACTAATTTTATCTAATAAACATTTAGAAACTTTAAACAAAATAAACGTAAAACCAGAATTTACGGAAAGAGAAAAAAGTATGCAAAGGTATACTTTAAAACAATATATTGAATTTATAGGGATGCCAGAGGCTGCAAACTTATTTGGGTGTTCAGAAGCATCTATTAAAGCCTGGAGATATGGTTATAGACAACCATCAATAAACCAAGCGAAAAAAATAATACAATCATCTGACGGTAAGTTAGACTTTGAATCCATATATGGTAATTTAGATAGCTCAACCTCAGATAGTGTTCAATCTAAACTTAACAGATAATGAAACACCATTAGACTTAGCCACCGCATATCATGATGAGGGGCTTTCGGTTGTTCCATTATATAGAAACAATAAAAAACCACCTGCTTTCTTAGGGGGTTGGCATCAATATAAAACTGAAAAACCAAAAAGAGAACTGGTAGAGTCTTGGTTTAAGGACAGAGACGATCTAGTTGTAGCTTTGATATGTGGTGAGTTTTTAGTCGTAGATGCTGACACACCAGAGGCCATGACTTGGGTAGAGAATAATTTGCCTACTACCCCATTTCGTGTTGTTACTGGTAAGGGTATGCATTTTTATTACAACAACCCACAAAACTTTACAACATTTGCTACCAAAAGATTAAATGAAACTCCATTAGAAAGACATATAGATATTAGAGGAGAAGGTGGTTTAATAATTGCGCCTTACAACAAACATGCTACTGGCAGAATATATAAACCAAACATCATACCAGAATGGGACATACATGATTATAGTGATTTACCAGACTTTACTGAAAAAGAATGGATCCAAATAACTGGTAACGGTAAAAACAATGGTCATCAAGTAACTGCTCCAATATCACTAGATGGTGTAAACGAAGGATCAAGAAACGATCAAGCTGCAAGACTTGCAGGATATTTAATATCTAAAAATATTAACCTAGATTTTTGTAAGTTTTTTCTACAGTCTTGGAACACACAAAATACACCACCTTTACCAAACAACGAAGTTTTATCTGTAGTCGATAATGTAAAAAGAACACATGACAGAAAAAACCAAAGAGCACCCTTGTTTGTAAATGCCTCTGAAAAAATCGATCCACCAAAAGATTTATTTAATCCACCAGGCATATTAAAAGAAATGTATAGATTCTGTGAAGAAATGGCAAAAGTATCTCAACCAGAATTATCAATAATAGCAAGTTTATCCTTAGCAAGTGTTTGTTGTGGCAGATTATACAGAACTAATATGAATAATTTTTCATCACTATATTTTATGGGTATAGCCAAGTCTGGACAAGGTAAAGAAAATATAAAAAGTTTTGTCGAGGCTATTTTAAATATGTCTGAGCACTCCGAGTTGGTAGTTGGTGATGGCTATACCTCATCTGGAGCAGTACATTCAATATTAAGGTATAGACCTACACAAATAACAATAATGGATGAGTTTGGTAAAAGACTAGAAAATATTAGTGCCCAACAAAACACAAATAGAGAGGATGGTATACAGACTTTAATGGAGGCTTGGGGTCGTTGTCATGGTACTCTTAGACCAGATAATTATTCTCTAATGAATGTTCCAGAACAATATAAAGAACAAGCCATGAATAGAGTTACACATAAACCAGCAATCACTTTAGTTGGTATGTCAGTACCACAAAACTTTTATAAAGCGCTAAACTCTGGTCGTATTGCTGATGGTTTTTTGAATAGATTCTTAATAATAGAAAGTAAAGAACCAAGAAAAATACAAAGGCTTAAAAAATATATAAGACCACCATTAACTTTAGTAAATTGGGTAAATCAAATAAGAAAACCATCAACAGAGTTTGGTGCAGTAGGGGAAAATAATGCAGAGCTAGATGTTGAACAAAAGATAATTAGTTTTACACCAGAGGCAGAAACATTATTGGAAATATTTGCAGAGGAAATAGTCAAAAGACAAAACGCTTTGGAAAAGGATAATTTAGAACCGTTACTATCTAGAACTAGAGAAAAAGCCATGCGCTTATCACTATCTTGTGCATTAGCAGAAAATCCTAAAAATACAACAATATCAGCAGATGTTACAAAGTGGTGTATAGATTATGTCAGATACTATGACTTATTATTTATAGAGGCATGTAAAGATAAAGTTGCCTCATCAGCTACTGAATCAAAAATAAAAAATGTTCTATCGTTCATTAGGTCTAGAGGAGAAGAGGGTATAAGTAAAAGAGAAGTAGATAGACATGAATTATTTAGAAGTATGAAATCTTATGAAGTAAAAGAAATAATAGATAGACTTAAAAATGCAGGAGAAATACAAGAAATAGATATTAGAGTGGGTGGTAAAGGCAGACCTACAAAAAGATTTGTAGCTGTAGATCCAAACTATTATGAAGATTAATAAAAAAGCCATGAAAGAAGCAATATTTGATACTGCTTTGGGTTTGCCTATAAATTGGTTTTTTGCATATATAACGATAGTTGTGTTAATGTTGTTTGGTATAAATAGTGCTCTTGCAATATCAATAGCACAAGTAGTAGTGCTTACTATACTAGCTTTAATAAGAAAATATTTGGTAAGAATCTACTTCAAACAAGGAGACGACTATGAGGACACCAAGTCTTGAGACGAAAGATGACCAAAAACGTGAGGAGAGAGTTGCTGGATTTTTAGAGGGGGCTTGGGATGTTACATGTCATAAGTTGCCCACTTCATATAGTCTAGATTACTGGATAGAATCAAAAGCAAAATGTTATTGGTGTGAAGTTAAATGCCGTACATTTGCATCAGACAAGTACGATACATTTATATTATCAGTTAATAAATTAAGAAAAGGAGCATCTTATACAAGATCTACTGGTATACCTTTTATTATAGTTTATGCCATGACTGATGGTTTGTTTTATCATGAGTGGGATAATTCACATGAATATGATGTAAGGATGAACATAAAACCAGAAGCCGTATATGACGATGAAAATGAACCATATGCTCACATACCTAGAGATATGATAAAATGTATTACAGACAAACCTTTAGGTATGGATAGGAACGAAATAGGTTTTTGATGGGACAAATTACAGAATCAGTAATCGGAGTAGCAGACAAAGTTCTAAGTAAATTTGTTACCGATAAAAACTTAAAACTTAAATTAGAACACGAACTCAAAACTGAATTACATAAAGCTAATTTAGCACAAATAGAAGTCAATAAGGAACAAGCAAAACACTCATCTATTTTTGTATCTGGTGCCAGACCTGCAATTATGTGGGTAGCTTGTTTTGGTTTATTATGGTCATATTTTTTAGCACCTATTTTGAATTGGATTATCGTTGTTAGTGGAAGTGACGTGCCATTACCAAAAATAGAAACAGAAGGTCTTCTAACTTTAACACTCTCACTTTTGGGATTAGGCGGCATGAGAAGTTATGAAAAAATGAAAGGAGTTGCTAGAAATAGTATGAATGAATAGAATTGGGTGGCGGTTGTACTAAAGTATCTGTTGTTCCCTATTACTTAATATCGTCACCCTCTTATTCGCTTTCTAATAACTTTTGTTAAAAATTTTTGATAAAAGGTAAAGGGGTGCCAAAAGTTTTCGTTAAACTAACGGTGAAGAGCCGAGGAGAAAATCTGACCTAATTTGAGGGTCTTTTGCTAGTTTAGAGCTTCTTATTGGTGATATTTCTGGTAATTCTATCGAAGCTGTTGGTACATCTCTAATTAATTCTTTGCCTTGTCTTTGTATATCTGGTAAAACTGCACCAGCTTCATCTATTAGTCGTTCATCAAGATCTGTGCCCTCTAATTGTTTTTTAAGTTCTTCTTCTACATAATCATTTATATCACCAGTAAGACTTGCTATACCTCTAACCGCTGATAGTCTGAATGCTCTATCAAAATATTCTAGAACCTCTACTACTGATGATTTATCTGTTTTAGCCATAGCTTTTAAAAATCTAGGGCTCATAAAAACTCTTCTTAGAACCTCAGCACCAACTATAGTAGGCCACAAAGCTGGATTATATGCATTAATAGCTATAGCAGCAGCAATAAGTGTACCAGATGTTCCACCAGTTCCTCTTTCTCCTTTTGTCATAATATCTAATGCCCTAGAGTAATCTCTAAGTCCTTGTTGTATTTCTTTGCCAAACATAGCTTCCAAAGTTTCATCACCATAACTGTCTAATGTTGTTTTAAATTTGTTTGCATTTAATATTTTTGTAATATCTGCTGATTTAGTCGGTCCATCAAAGTCAATAGCTTTTTGTAGAAGCCTAGTCATTGCATTAGCTTGAAGAGCTTTGAAATCATCTGAAGCCTCTCCTAATGCCTGCCTTATTACTTTTATGTTAGAAGAGCCTTGTGGTGTAAATATTTTACCAATCAATTCTTCATTTGTTGCTTCTGGCAACTTGTTTAAAATTAAATTAGCTTCAAACTTTTGTTTTTCTGCGGATGCTTCTGCAAGATCAGACAGCCCTCGTAAAAATTGTTGTCCAGGTTGTGTTGCACCTAACCCTACAATTTCTTGTCCCTCTCTTGGTTTATTAAATTGTAATATTAATTTTTCAACTTCATCTGCTTTAACTTTTGGGCCTAATTTATTTAATTGTTCTATGGTTCTTATAAAATTATCTGAGTTTTGACCAAACACTATGGATGCTTTGTTAGGAAACTTTCTATAAAATTTTGATATTTCATTTGCAAATACATCAAATCGCATAACATCTGTGCCAAAACTTGTAGCCTCTCTATAAGCATCATTAAGAATTCTTTGTGTAATATATTTTTTTACCTCATTACTTTTGTTTGTTCTACCAGGAACGGTGGTGCCATAGTTGTCATAGTTATCTAGAGCATTAAAAAAAGCTCTTAAATCGGCACTATCCCCATCTAAAATAAGATTTTTATAAATATTTTCTGGGTCGTAGGCACCAAAAGCTGCTTCATTTTGTGCCTTAACTATACGTTGTTTATCAAAAGGTTTTAGTACGTTTGCTGCAAATTCATTTGCCTCTTGTAATTCTTCAACTCCTTTTTTCACTCTAGCAGAATCAACATCAAACAATTCTTTGACTGCTGTGAGTCGGCTTACTGCATCTGTTCTTTGTTTAAATCCTTTACTTAGACCTTTAACTGCTGTTAACCTTGGATCAGCAAAAGTTTTGAAAATATCTTGGTAATCTGTTTTCATATTGTGCATGATTTTGGTCATGGTGTTTGTTTGTGTAAAAGATTTGACTTCTTCAGCAATAGTGCTTAACTCTCTTCGTAAGTTTTCCAAACTAAATGGCAAAACTTTCATGTCAGCAAAATTATCTGGGCCTATCCCAAGCCTTTGATTTGCAGGAGTCAACTTTACGAAATTTGCATAAGCATTTTGTGTTGCAGGACTTTCTGCATCTCCAAAATAATCTCTAATTGTTTTGAGTGGTGTACCTGCGTCTGCAAATGCTTGTACCTCATCTGGTGTTGCTTGTGTAATGTTTAAAGCTCTACGTCTAAGTCTATTGTTTATTTGTTCTAAATATGCAATGGGAGCAGTTTTTAATTTAGCAACTTCACCTAATTCTGGTCTAACTGCAAGTTGTGGTTCTTTTGCACCATACCTTGACAGCATACCTTTTGTTTTTTGAAAAAATACATCAGCCAATTCTCCTAATTTAATAGCAGTAATTGGATCTTCTAATTGAAAAAAAATGTCATCGACATTTGTATATTTTTTTTGCATAGCGTTAGTTACACCGTCTCTAGCCTCTTGCAAAGCACCTCTAATTAAAGCACCACCTTCTAGATTACCACCTGGACCATATTGAATACCCTCATCTACCATAGCGTCCATAGTATCGTCAACTAATTTTTCTAATTTGTTTATGACTTTACCTTCTTGACTACTTAATTCTGTTTTCAACTCAGCTATCTTTCTGGCTACTGCTCCCCTTTCACGAGCAGATACCCCTAACTCCCTAAACCTTTTTAGAAATTCTTCAAGTTTTACTTGTTGCATGTTAACTAGCCCTAAATCTTCATACAGAGATGCCATACCTCTAAGAGCAAATTTTACGTTTGGCAGATTTCTTGCATTACCTAATATCTCCTCAGTCATAGCTTGGGCTCTAGCTGGTAACGGCCTATTAAATGCTTTTTGTGACGGTAGAAGACCCTCTTGAAATTTTCTTACGGTAACACCTTGAATAGGTTGTGTAGTTGCTCTTTTTAATTCAGCGTCTGTAGCTTCTCTACCCAAAACCCTATTTAACTTCAAAACGTCTATTGGGTTATATTGTTGTATCATAGCCCTTTGTAAATGTAGATCGTCAAAAGGAGCTTTTTTACCTAACATAATTTGATAACCAGTTCCTAAGATTTCACCTACGCCTTGACCAGTAGAACTTTCTGGCATAACAAACGCTAATCTAGTCCCAACCAAGGGATTACAAGTAATAACATCTGAAATAGACAGACATCTTGTAGTTTTGGGTGCTGACCAACTTAATGCTGCTGGTACTGCAAGAACTGGGTCTGTAGACCCTATGTTTATAGCTTTTTCCGATCAAGAAAACGAATTAGAATTTGAACCAAAAATTACAAATACTGCTGGATCGTTAAGACTTTCGTCTGGGTCTACCATTGTAGGTGCAGTCAAATCACGACAAGAAATAGTTATTTTTACAGATACCTCTGTTTATAGTATGCAATTTACTGGGCCTCCTTTTACCTTTTCAGTAAATCTAATAAATGAGGCTACTGGCTTAGTAGGACCTAATGCAGCTGTTACTGCTCCTCAAGGTGTGTTTTTCATGTCTTATGATAATTTTTATGTATACAACGGTACGGTACAAAAACTGCCTTGTAGTGTGTTAAATTTTGTATTTTCTAATTTTAAC
>JACLAA010007228.1_pt1 | contig 16439 bp, 16 predicted proteins | sample 8027891 | NCBI WGS metagenome assembly JACLAA01 (sample SAMN15724900, study PRJNA655200) | protist metagenome | isolation source: fluorescence activated cell sorting (FACS) single amplified genomes of... | place: Spain: Blaines Bay Microbial Observatory, Mediterranean Sea | collected 2016-01-19 | reverse complement strand
AATGCGCACACATCGTTAACGCGCGCCTTGCGATGTTGAGGCACGCGTGCGCTCGGCTGACCTGTTGCATGACGCCCAAGTGCAGGAGCACCTGTGGTGACACGGGAGGGAAACGTGAGATTGAAGGTTCCTGCTCTGAGGCGACCTTGAGCGACGCCGACTCGCCTCGTTCACCAAGGCGACGATGAAGAGCAGCAGGAGCGGGTCGGAGATGGCAGTGCCTGCCCACGGTTCGGCTTCGAGAGAAAGCATCAACCCGTACCTGCGAGAAACGCGGTTGGATGACGGATAAGCACGCGGGGCCTTCGATCCAGCCTCTCGAAGAAGTATCGCACTTGGAGACAAGGTCGCCTCCGATCGCGTCGACCATGGAACTCAGCTGCCACCGCAGGACGTACAGTGCCGCCAAGTACGACTCGAACGACGACCAGTCCGCGATGATCTGAGACCGAACCGGGTTAAGATGCGACGACGCGACAATCTCTATCTCGTGTGCCGCGACTGACCTTCAGCAAACCGCGTAGCCTTGATCGCACGGCGGACGGAAGGGGCATGAACCAGACGACGAGCAGCAGCACCTGCGAGACGCATCGCGAACGCGATGATCAGAGGAGCCGACCCCTTCCCGGGCTCAGCGCTCGCGAGCGCACCTGCTGCGCGAAGGCGAGCCCGATGACCATGGTGAGCGTCAGCACGCGCAGGCCCGAGTTGTCGAAGCCGAATCTGCGGCAGAGTGGTCGAGCCCATCGCGAGAGGGCGGCGAGTGCGTTATGGGTGTGTGCGCGCGCTGCTCGGAAAAATAGTCCCTGGGGCTAGTTTCCGGCACTCACGTGTTGTCATGACCGAGCAGCTCGGCACCGCTCCATATGGAATGCGAAACGGACATCACTTGCGTGCCCTGGAGCAGCACACGCGCGAGAGAGCGCGCGAGAGGTCAGACCGGAGGGCTATACTATTCGAGACGCCAAAGCTTGCGCACGCGCCTCGATCTCGGCGACGACTTTGTACGACGGGAGCACGAAACCCTTGATAAGAATCGTCGTCGTGAAGATGAGCGAGAGCGAGATGAAGTAGGAGTAGGCCAGGACGGCCCCCGGCTGGTTGAAGCCAGGGAGTCCGGGTGCAAACATTTCCCCAGCCCCGTCGGAGGGCTGGGCGAGCAACAGCTCCTCTTTGGCTGCCTGGTGTGTTGCCTGGACAGCAGCGGGTTTTGACGGTCAGAGGACACCGCGCAAGCGCCTCGCCGGGGCCCGGTAAATCACCTGGTTGCGCACGACAGCCTCCAGGTAACGACGCTCGCGTGCCATCAGGTTGTGCATGATCTGCGGCCGCGGCGCACGGGAGCGATGAGCGCCGCGCGCCGTCGAAACGAAGAGAGAGAGAGAGATCGCGTTGCGCGACGATTGGGCCCCGCACCTGGCCGAGCGCCAGAAGTGTCGCCAGCCCGGCGAAAATGAAGTACGTCCCGTACCTGGTTCGCGCGCAGGCGCGTAAAGCAGTGCGCTTCGCGCGCTGTGCGCGCATGTGCGCCGCGCGAGCCGCGCGCGCCGACGGGACCGGCCGAATACGCACTTCCCGGTCGCTTGCATGGTGAAGTAGCCCGTCACGGAGATCTCGAGGTCCTTCGTTTCCGTGACGTTCTCGATGGATGAGGAAAGCCGCAGCGCGGTCGCGCACACCGAAATGAACCAGATGTACGTGAGCGACCATTTGCCTGGATATTGGACGGCAGCGGGCGCGCGTCGAGCGTCGCGCGGGAGCCGCAACGTGTGAAGCGCGAGACAGAAAGAGGGAGAGGCGCGCGCGAAAGAGCGGCGGGAAATCCAAACCTGCGTGGCACAGCAGCAACACGAAGTTCTCCGAGGCTTTCCTGCGACGGAGCGACGGGTGCTGCGCCAGCGCCACCAGCCCGAGCAGGACGAACGGCCACACGCCGACAATCTTGAGCAGGACCTGGAGCACTTTCGTGCTGTCGTCGCATTTCGAGACGAATCCCCAGAACGAGTAGTTCTCGGTGTCGGAGCTCGAGGTCGTGTCGTCGGCGACGTCGTCGTCATAGTGGATCCTGTTGCCCGCTTTGACCGCGACGACGTCGGTCTCCGTCCACTCGAGCGAGAGCGAGGTTTCGCGCTGGCCGTGGGCCACGAACGCGGCCGCGAGCCCGCCCACGACGAGCGCGAACATGAAGCAACAGTTGCGCTGGACCTTGTCCCCGCCCTCGTGCTCGCGCATCGTCACCTTGATCTTGCGAGAGCTCGCGGACGTCGCGCCATATCCCGACATCGCGCACACACGAGTCGCACACGCGGGGTTCTTCCTCGCGGGTGTGAAAGGCGCCCCTGCGCAATCGTGCCGCAGGCCCGAGTGAAACGGGCGCAGAATAATGTAGCGCTCGATAAAATGACCTCGTTCGCGCCCGATCGCCGGGAGCGCTGGACGACCGACGTTTTGCGGCACGCCGACTCGCGCCTCGAAGAGCATGACCACCGCGTCGCGTCGCGCGCCGCCGAGCGCGAGGCGCGCGTCGAATCGCGCGCGAGAGACCTCGCCGGTTTGACTGAATCGGCGGTCCCGCGCGGCCGCCGCGTTCAGGACGCGCGCGAGCCCGACGTGCGGATGCTGGCGAGGCCCAACACGTCGGACGGGAATTCGCCTTGGCCAATGGCGCGCACGACCTGGCAGTTCGCCGCGAGCTCGAAGCAGCCGCACGACATCGCTCGAGATTTCAAAACACGCACCGCCGTCAACCACGAGCTCACGCACGTGACCGCGCTCGCGGCGCCGGCCCTCGACCTCGTCGGAGACCGCGACGTGCTGATCGCCAGCCGCAGCGACCAGTGGCGCTCACGCACGGAGAACGCGCTGCGCGCGAGCTCGCTCGGGCGGGGCTCGGGCGCCGCGCGCGGCGCGCCGCCGCAGCTCAATCGCGCCGACTTTGAGCGGCCGGCGACCTCGGCCGCACTCTCGCGCGTGGACAGCGCTGCGGCCCGCGCGATTGGACGGCCGGGGGCCTCGCTCGGGGAAATGCTCTCGGCAGGCGCGCGGCGACGGCTACTCTCCATGCCGGACGCGGAGGCGGTCCTGATCCTCGCGCAGCTCGCGGCCTGGAACGCGCAGCAGCCGATCATGCCCGGTGGTGGCGTACCCGCCATCTCGCGCCGCCTCGTGTACTTGCTCGACCGCGCACACCACGGCGCGCGCGCGGTCGCCGACGCAGCGCCGCCGCGCGCGTCGGCGACGTTTTTGAACGTCCCCGAGCAGCCGCGGGGCGCGAGTGAGCTGGGCGCGTACCTGCGCGAACACGCGAAGGATCCGTCGAAAGGGGCCACCGAGCTGACCGGCGTGATCGCCGCGCGACCCTCCAGCAGCGTCTCGGCGGGCGGACGACCCGATCTGGACCCGAAGCTCACCGGCGACGCGCGGGACCCAGCGAATCCGAGTCGCACGTCGCTCAAAATCGGGCTCGATCCCGGCCCACCCACGCCGCGCCGACAAGCCCCGGCAGCTGCGGACTCGGGCGACCCTCGGGTCGACACCACCAAGTTCGTGCCGACCGCGTACTACTTTTACGGCGGATTCACGGCCTCGATCGATCGAATCGGCCAGCAGCGCAACCAACCGGCCCTTCCCCATCAACTCGCCTTGCGCGCACCCTCGCACCAGCCGTCAGTGCTCACAAAAGGGCCACAGAAACGAACGGCGCCATGGCGGGCCACACAGACCAACGGGCTGTGAGGTGCCGAGTGAAGCCGGGGGGGGGGCTTGCACCGTGTGTGGGCAAGGGCGCCGTAAGATAATGTGAGAGTCACGCGCGCGGCGTGATGTAGAGGAGAGCCCCCAGCGCGGGTCGGATTTCGCAGAATGCGGGCAGATTTTTCAGTCGTGCGCCGCAGGATTCGCAGCGCCCTCGCGCGGATTTTTCAAACATATTCTGCGGAACCGCAGATATATTCTGCGGCGCCGCAGCCTTAATTATTCTGCCCGCATTTCCTCAAATCCAACCCGAGTTGGGGGCTCTTAGAGGTGGCAAGGGCGCCGTTAGACAATGTGATGACCAAGGGCGCCGTTAGGACCGACGCCTCCGCCACACGCTGAACGATACCTGCGTGGCCACATGGACACGCGCCCGACACGCCCACCACGGCAGCCTCGCTGCGTTCGCAGCGGGCAAGTGCCCATCTCCGACGACACATGCAAATTGTATTGTATTTGGTGGACCCTCGTGCGATCGCCGCACATGACATGACATGTGGGCGTGCGCGCGTACGGCGAGGACGGTGATCTAGCGTGGTGCAAACGCCCGTTTCAGGTTCACTGCGCTCACGGCACAGACGCCCCAGAGCCGTCGCCATGCATCGAATGCTCTTGAAGCCACTGGTGTGCAGAGAGCTGACTCAGAGTGAGACGTGACTTCGGGTCTTTCGCCAAAGCAGCAGTGAGCAGCGAGAGCAAATGAGATGGGCCGTCATCGGGCAACGGCTGCGGAAGCGGGAGCGGTTGCGTCTTGATCTGATCCATCAAGGGGCCAACTCCTTCGTCGTCAAACGGCAAGAATCCAAACACGAAGCAGAACAGTGTGATACACAGCGCCCAGGCGTCAGCATCGTACGCACTGTAGGACTCCCCGGAGCAGGCCTCGGGGCTGAGGAAGTAATACGTGCCCGCAGTATCGCAGACAAAGCCGTCCCCGCTCGCTTCGGGCGGCGCATCATCCGTGTGCTCCACGGTGACCGCAGCAGGATCGCGCGCGAAGCAGCGAGCACAGCCGAAGTCGGCAATCCGAATAGTACCGTCCTCCGTGAGTAGCAAGTTCTCGGGCTTAATATCGCGGTGAGCGATACACCGATCCCGCAGATATAGAAGCCCGCGAGCAATCCCATCGAAGTACTGCGCCGCCAGCGGCTCGGGAAGAACGCCGCCGGTTGCGGAGGAAACGAACCGCCGGTCGGCCTCGTCGTAACTCATCGAGCAGCCACCCGAGCAGAATTCCATGACGAGGCCGATACTCTCGGCGGAGGTGTCGTCCAGGACCTCGAACAACAGTATTATGTTTCGATGCCAGAGGCGGCGCATGATCTCAACCTGACGAGCGGGGCACGAGGCCAGTGAGCGGTAGAGGCTGCGGAGGTGTGAAACCTCGCGGGTGCCCACCTCGGCGGCTACTTTGCGTTCTCCAGTGATCGCAGCCAAGCGACCGGTCAGAGGATCGTGCGCAAATCGATGGTGCTTCCGCAATCGTGCGCGCGAGTAGATCTTGAGCGCGAACTCTCGGAACGGCGGTGCGCCGACGCGTCGCTCGCACTGCACGACCCTCCCGAAACTGCCGTTCCCGAGGTGGCGGCCAATGCAGAACGCGTTCGCGCGGGTCTCGCACCACTCGACCTCGTCCGTGATGACCGCGTCCCAATCAGGCTCGACAACCTCTTCGACATGAGACGCCATTCTCACTGGAGCAGACGCCGTTTTCCCTGACCTTCAAAATTAGTTCGAGCACGTGGTGTGGCACCATGGGGAGGGGTTCCAAAGGGACTCCCGCGTGTTGCGGGTGCTCGAATCTCGTGAACCGGCTCATGTGCTGCGCGCGCCAGGACGAGTCGCTGCCGCCGCCGCCACCTCTGGCCGACGCCACCGTGCACGCCGGGAAATCGCGGCAGAAACGCAGGCGAGGATCATACAGCCCGTTAGAGCTGGCAGATCAAGCTCGGGCAGACGCGCGGTTCGCCCAGCAGTACAAACTCTTCGAAGAGGTGGGGCGCGGTGCATTCGGTACGGTCCGCGTCGCGAGGCGGCGAATGGGCTCGGACAAGACGACGCTCGCCGTCAAGACGTTCAATCTGCGAGATCTCACGGCGCTCGAGCGTCGGGATGCCATCGATGAAGCCGCGATGCTGAAATCGCTGCACCACAAGAACATCGTTAGCTTCGTCGACCTCTTTGTTGGCGTGGACAAAATCCACCTGGTGACCTCGTTCGTCGGAGGAGGCACTGTTTTCGACCAGCTCTCGCACGGCGGCGAGGCCTCATCACAGCCCATCGCACGCTATACTGAGAGCGAGGCGTGCGCCACTCTCCGCCGTGTTCTCGACATCTTCTGCTACCTGCACAATCGCGAGGGCAAGGACGGGCTCTACGTGATTTACCGTGACCTGAAGCCCGAGAACATGGTATGTGATCGATCCTCCCGCGCGTGCTTGCTTACCTAATGCCTCCGCCTTCCGGCGCAGCTCATCGAGCGCTCACGACAAGGCACGTTCGATCGCACGAACATCCGCCTTTGCGATTTTGGATTCGCGATCCGTCTGCGCACCGCTGTAGCTGGCGTTGGGGGCAAAACGACCCGCGAACTGGCGACGGAGCCTTGTTACACCCCAGGTGCACGCAGAGCAACCCAGCAGAAGTCCTCTTTTTTCACACTCTGCGATCCCAGGATACGGCGCGCCGGAAGTGATCGCTGGCCGACCCTATGGCGAGCGAGCCGACGTGTTCTCGTGTGGTGTGCTCGCCTTCGTGCTCCTCACCGGGGGGCTCCCGTACGATGAAGACATCTGGGATGACACTGCGGCTCTCGATGCGGCAACTGCGGCCGGTGAGCTCATTTTCGACCATGCGCCAGAATGGGCAACGCTGTCGTCCGAAGCACGCGAGTTCGTGCGTGCAGCTTTGGCGTACAGTGCGCACGAAAGGCCACTTGCCCACGAGCTGCTCCGTCACAGCTGGTAGGTTTCTTTCGTCAACCACGGCGTGCTTTGCCGTGCGCCAACCTCTCTGAAGATGGATGCCCCCGCCCAAGCCAGCGTTTGCCAAGGCAGCATTCTGACCTGCATCACTCCGTGTCACGGCCGCACCTCAGGTTGCTGCACCACGTTCCGAACGAACAAAACAGGCCGCCTGAAATCGCCCAATCGAAAGCACGAGTTGAGTCTGCGGAGGCCGCGGAAAAGCGGAACCATCGCGCTGAACAGAAGCCCTATCGCAAACCAGCGAAGCAGCGGGTGAACCAGAAGAGTGCGCAGAAACCCGCCCATGGCACAGGGACGCGCTTGAAAGCGCAACTGCTTCGTCGCGCGAACGCTGACGAAAGCCAGCCGCTACTTGACAGCGGGGTCGGCTCTTGACGGCTAGCCTGGACCTGCTATAGATATCCACTAGCATTTCCCGCCCAGCGCCTTCCCGGGAGAACTACGCGAGGTCGTCGATAGCTGCGCTGAGCGCGTGGTCGCGCGCATCGATTTTCTGAACCGCCCCACATCGCGCTGTCAGCGCATACACGCCCACGGCTCCGGTACAGCTGCAGCTGTACTCCTTCGCCCTCCGAGGAGTTTCCGTCTTTCGCGCGTTTACTCATGGCATGAGTACGCGCGAACCCGGTCAGCCGCCGCCACGGACAAACTCGGCGTGCAGAACGAAGCGCGCAAGGAGCGGATCGCGAGCTTGAGGCGTTGTATAACGAGCTCTTTGTCGTGAACTTGAACGCGCCCCGGCCGAGCACGCGGCCCGAGGGCCCCCGGCACTCCATGCGAAGGCGTGCGCGGGACAGGTTCCCGCCGACATGGGGGCCAGAAAACTTGTGAGGTTCCAGCACCGTCATATTTCCGAGATTGAAGCCAGAAAGGCGCGCACATCTAGCGATTCATACTGGTCCTCACTCCATGAAAGGTCCGGGCAAGCTGGCTGGGCCCTTCCGTCGGAAGTTGCGCCTTGCTCGAGCGCATCGAGCACGTGAACGAATGGTCTCGACTCGTTGGTGTTGTCCACCATGCCACTGGCATTTCCAACATCAGCTACGACAGCCGAAGCAATTTGTTGCTTGAATCTCTGTGCATCGAGCACGCGACCCTGACACACGGCACCCCGCGCCCGCGTGTGTGAACGGCATCGCGTGCTGTGAATTGCGATGGGGAGCACGGACCTCAATTGTGCCGGTCGCGACGAGTCGATAAACTTGGACAGTGCGGGTTTGCCCGAGCCGATGCGCGCGATCCATCGCCTATCATGCGTCAAAACCAGGAGGCACAACCGCAAGCGCTCAAGCTTCTCCAGATTCGTTGGCGGGAGAGTAATATTACCTGCAAGTCTGCGTATGGGTTCCAGTCGTGTTCAAGGAAGATGACCGTGTCGGCTGCGGGCAGATTCAGGCCAAGCCCACCAACGCGTGTCGTGAGCAGCAACAGTGCGACCTGTCGGGTGGCAATGTGAGTCCAAAACACCGGTGCCACGCGAGGCGAGGCCTGCACCGAGGGGTCGCGATTGAATCGTGCTGCTCTCTCCGCGCGATCGCTCGCGGCGATGCTTCCATCAATACGCAACGCCGCGCCCCGCGGCAGCCCCCACTTTGGGCTGTGGAGTATTTTCTCGACAAGGTCAAGAGTCGCTCGGTGTTGCGCAAACAGCAGGCATTGGTGTCTGTACACAAAACACCCTTCACGCGCAGCATCCTCATGGGGACAAAACTCTTCCTCGTCGTGCGCGCAACTCGTGTGCCCGAGAATGCCGAGTTCGCATAAGAGCTGACGCAGCGCGAGAAGCTTGCCAGATGGCCTGTCGTCGTCTGAAGCATCACCATCTGATGTATCATCGTAATCGTCTGCTCCATGCGACTGCGAGCGCGATGGACGCTGCGGCCGCCTCGAGCTAGAATCGACATTATGTGCTCGCACCAAGGCCGGATGAACGCAAAGCAGCCGTTCGAACAACAGTGCGCGCAGCGCGCTGGCGCTTGTGCCTGGAGAGCTAACGTCGCGTAACGGCAGCGCGAGCGTGGAGGCCGCAGCTGTGAGAGAAGCCTGCTCGCGGGAGGCAAAGCGCGCGTAGCGCGCGCGCTGGCATTTCGAAAGCTCGCATGGCACGTCCACAATGAGCTTCGGGGGCAATTCTGAGAGCACGTTCGTCTTCTCGCGCCGCAACAGGAAGGGGCCGATTCGCGCGTGCAGCTGTGCGTAACGGGAACATTGTTACCCATGCCCACCGTCCAACGAGAGAGCGATTTGCCGCGCTCCCCACCTCGGCCAAGCGCGCGATGCCCATCGCTGCAACTCGTCCATCATCACGCGCACTCACGTCAATGGCCGCGTGGTGCGCGCCTCGATCCCTGCCAGATGTCACCTCCGCAGCATCGTCAGCGTCCTCGGCATCTGCAAAATGCGAAGCCATAGTGGTGTTGTCGCGAGCTGGCATGAATGCGGCGGTGATCACAGATTGATAACGCTGCTCGAACTTGGACCGCGAGTGAAGGAAGCCTGAGTTCCAAGAGACGCTTTTTGTCAGATGTGAAGGCCTCGTTTCAGAGCAGAGCAGGCACCTGGCATGAGGAACTCAAAGAGCCCCCAAAGGTCGCCAATTCGATTCTGGACAGGTGTGCCCGTGAGGCACAAGCGCCGTCGTGCGCGTAGTGCGCGTGTAGCGCGCGCAGTTGCCGTTGTCGCGCACGCAAGCGCCGCCGAGATTGCGTGTGCCTCGTCCAGGACAACCTGCGCGCAAGTTCCAGCGCTCAGCCAACTGATTGCGAGTGTTCGGAAGCTTGATTTTGCGCACCCAGTTCCACGTAAGGGCGGCAAGCGTGGCGATATCGCGCCGCAGGAACTCGTAAGAAGTGACGACGAGCCCTCCGCCATCAGCCACGTACGCAAGACGTGCCAGGCGTGATGAATAGTCGCCCGCATACGCGACGATTTCGCCTCCAAAAGTGGTGCTGTGCTCATGCGCCATCGGAGGTACACCTGTGGCTGGTTGCGCATCTCCGAAGCATCGCGTCGCCTCGCGGTGCCAGTGCGCAACGAGCGTGGACGGGCATACAATGAGGGACGGCGCGCTGCTGCGGCCGCCCTCAGCTGCACGGTCGACGGCGATGGCCGTCAGGGCCTGCAGCGTCTTCCCGAGCCCCATCTCGTCGCACAACACGCCGTGCACACCAAGTGCTGCATGGCGCACAAGCCAGGAGACGCCACACCGCTGCACACACAGGACGGCACGGAGCACGGGAAGACGCTCAGTCATGTTGCAGAGCGGTTTGACGCCGGAGAGGAGAGGCAAGTTCACAGCTACGCTTGGCGCGCCTGATAAGCGCGCAGTGGCGTGCCAGCCTGATCAAGTCGCTCGCTGACGGCTGCGGGCAGCGCGAGCGGCGGAGGGGCTGAGCCTGAGAGCATGTCGACAACGAGCCTCGCGCAAGTCCGCGTCGGGATATCGAGCACATCTGCCTTGCCGAGCTCAGCCTTGCGCAGCAATTCATCAATCGTGTCGCGGTGAACGGTTGCTTGACGTAGGAGCTTCGCAAATGCCGTACTTGCGTTGCGCCGCGTGTCATCGTGCGTGGTACTCATCGCTGCGATGGCCAGCGGCAGCAGTGACACAAGCTCTGCAGTAGCGAGCGGCGCGTGGTCAATGCGCGCGCGTGCCGTGGTGGCTGCATCGGTCACGTCGTCGGCCCATACGTTCGCGATCTCAACGAGCAGCTGCACCGATGCCCGAACCCGCGCTGCACCGTCACACTTTTCACTTGCATCGTGAGCGCACAGCCCCTCGCGCAGCGCGTGGACTAGCGGTGGAAGTGCGACGCGTGGTGCGCGCGCTGCGAGCGCAGCGGCCGCTCGTGCAGCGGCGGCCGTGGCGAACACGGCATCGTCTCCGATAATTGTGAGCGCAGCGCGCGCGAGTCGCTTGGAGGAATCGCGTTGCGGGGACAGTATGGGCGCATCAACTTCTTGAGAGGAACGGCAGTGGGTTTGCAATACGGACCTCAGGCAGTACAGTAGCAGCGCGCGCGAGGCTTGCGCCAACGAGGTGCGGCGCGAGCGCGAGGACAAGGCGAGAGAGTTCGATCGCAGCGGCGACGCGCTGTGCACCACTATCCCGGGCGCAAGCGAGCGCGCCATTCCCGGCGGCTGCGAGGCTTAGTGCATCAACGCGTTCCCACAGAGGGTACACTACTTCAAACAGCTGGCCACGTGCATCACTTGGGCCGCCGTTCTCGCTGTCAGCAGCGACAGCGCACGCGCGGAGCGTGGCGCACGCACCGGCGAATCGATACCGCTCACTGTTGTCACCATCGAGAGCAGCCCCTGCACTCCTGTCCTCGCTGTGTGGGACGTTCAGTTGCGGCGGACCGGCGCCGATAAAATTGCAGAGGTTGGATACGAGCTTTGCGCCAGCACGTGATTGTCGCACCGCCGCACCAGCATCGTCGGGAGCCGCCCCTGTCTGGAGTAGCCGAATGACAAGGCGAGCCGTCGCGCGCGCAGCCATGCTTCGGCGTGCACTGTCCGGCTCCTGTTTGAGCGTGCTCACAAGCGCGCGCAGCGGCGTGTTGAGACGTTCAGGCAATGCCTCCGCCGCGATCAGCGCAGCCGCAGCGGCCACACGCACACGACGCTGCAGTGTGTGCGTGTCGGACGAGAGCTGCTCCTCGACTCGAAGCGCGCGACCACGCCAGGCGACAACCGCCTCTGCTGCGGCGTCAGCAGGGGCGTCGAAAGAGTGGCGGTGCGCGTTTCCAGTGCTCGGCGTAGCAGGTTCCGCGGCCAGCCTTAACGTAGCAGCCGCGAGCCGCACAGCCGATTCGGTGCCACGGGAGGGTTGTGCCGTATCGTCCGAGATCGCTGCAATAAGCCCCTCGGCGGCGGCAGCGGCGGCACCGACGGCGTCCGAGCCGCGCGCGTTCGAGAGGGCAAGAGCTGCAGACAGGAGTCCACGGCAGGCCGACTCGAGCAACCGCTGAAGCGGCCTAAGCTCAGCGCAAGGTTGTTCGACGCTCATGCCGCCGCTGTCGGGCTCGAGGATTTGTGAAAGCGGTGCGATGCAATCACCCGGCAGCCGCCACGCGGCTCTGTTGGCCGCTGCGAGGGCTTCGAGCAAAGAGCACGCAGCTTCGCGTGTCCCTGCCCACGGCGATGTCATGGCGCGAGACACTGCAGCGCGAGCGAGCGCATCGCTGGCCATCGCCTTCACTGCGAGCAGCGCGAGCGCCGCGGCTGCCGCGCACCGTGCCTCGTAGTCGACCGATGCGGTGGGGGCGTTGGCGACGGTGCATTCTTCAATCGCTTCGGGCGCCGAGCAGCTCGAGCGCGCTTGATTCATAGAACAGCACCATGTAGCGCACGCACTGAGTGTGGAGTCGTGCTGCCGCCACTTGCCGCAGTCATCGCACACGACCCATCGACGCGCGACCGGCGCGTCAACTGATGGCGTGCTTGCGCCGCTCGCGTGCGACCGCTTGCGCGTCGCACGGCTTGAAGATGCCCAACTGGGCCCCGGTGTCGCACTGCCAGACGGTGGCGGTGGGATGTCCGCCGCAGGCACGGGCGTTGGTTCGAAGAATTTGTCGCACAGCCTAGTCCAATCCTTGGCCGAGAACGGCACGCGCAGTGACGGGCCCACGTCTTTGACCGTGATCGCAGTGGCGGCGAGGCGTGCGTCGACTGTGACATGCCACGCATCGTGCGCGGCAGCGCGCGCGTCAGCATCAGGCTCAGCGAGCAAAACCTCGAACAGAGCGTCGAGGGCCTGCGGCAGAGGATTGTGAGTTGACGCTCGCCGCTTCATTGTGATGCTCTTACCTCCTGTAGAACACCATCGAGAGCGAGTGCGTGCGTGACGCACACAGCCGCGCGTGATGAACCCGCTGTCGCACTCATCACGAGAGCTGAGGTCGCGCGCGCAGCGGCGATGCGTGTCGCAGTCGATCGGCTTGTAAAAAAACTGGTAGGACAGGGCGAGTTTTTGTGCGAATGATGTGAAAGGGTGTCAACGGTTGAAGGAGACGATCTGTCCGCGGGCCAAGGCCGTGAGCCTTACCGCGAGAGGTTTGGCGAGAGCCATCGTAATGGTCGTTCGTCGGGCGTCTCGCGAGCGCCACCAACGCGCGCCAGCAAGGCCAAGAGCTCGGGGACGCCTGCACTCGCGTCGTCTGTGCACTCGAGAGTGCGCTGCGCGCGGAGATCCAGGCTTACACGCAAAAAGCTGGCTCGGGGTCTCGCGGCGCGCGTGGCGGGCAAGGGTTCGGCACCTGCAAAGGTGCAAGCAGTGCACACGCTGCTGTGGACGTGCTCGGCACAATGGCCCCCGTGTCATCATCACTGAAGACTGTGTCGCTTTCAGGCAGCGCTAGGAGCACGCGTGCCGCGCCACTCCGCACGTCATCCGAATCAATGTCGTCGGCGCACCGCAGAGCCTTCGACGCCACGGTTCGCGCACGCTGTCGAATTAACTCGCACGCGTCAGTCGCGCCGCCAGCGCTTTCGGCTGCAAGCAGCGCTACTGTGTACTCCAACAACAGCATAGCACCATGCCGCGCCTCCCATCGTGTCGCGCGCGAAAGTGTCGCGGCTGCGTCACCCAGCGCACGTGCGCGCACGAGCTCAGCACGTGGGTTGCGGCTCAAACCTGGCCGCACACGCGGCACAAGGAGCAGCGCGACGAGTTGAGCGGCGCCTGCGCGCACGGGCGCAGTCGCACCGCCACTGCTTGAAGCAAAGTCACCAAATCGATCAAGTGCGAGCACGCACAACGCGCGCGCGGCCACCTGCGCCAGCCAAACGCGGCGAACAAATGCATCGTCAACGCGACGCCCGAGTGTGTCGCCCGCGTCGAGCGCAGATGGGGGCGGCCCTCATGCGCAACGCGCCTCGTGTGCCCACGCTGCAGCTGCTGGGTCAGAGGCTTGGCCAGCAGCTGGCGCATCCTCGGCGTCGGCGTGCCAAGTATTGCGCCAGGCACGTGCGAGCGCGAGGAGCGCGAGCACCGCACCATGCCGCCGCTCCCATCGCGCATCGAAGAGCGCGCTCGACAGATCGCCGAGCAGCATCGCGCGGAGCGCGGCCGGGGGTGCGCGATGCGTGTCGTGCTCGCCGCCGTGCACGGCAGTGTCGAGCGCGTCGTGATCACGAGTTGCGCGTCGCCGTTGCAGCGCGCGTCGGCGCGCGACCCACGCGAGCCACGGTGCCGCGCCATCACGATCGTGGCTCGCTTCGTTGCCCGCAGCGCGCACATCGCGGCGCCGCGGCGGCTGGTGTAGGTCATCATCGCCGATGAGCGAGGCCAGCCCGCCGCCGCCGTCGGCGACGCGGTGCGCAGAGCGAGCGTCATCGGATCGTGCCTTTATGCGCGCGAAGAAGCGCGCGCCCCTCGCCCATTAGCGCGCCGCGAAGCCACGCATCACGCAACACGCGCGCATCGCGCACCTCGAGGCCGAGTTGGACGAGTACTCGTTTGCGTTGCGCCGCGATGCGCTCGTGCGTGTGCTCGACGTCGCTACCGCCGACTCCACCGCAGTCATCATCGCTGTCGGCCTCGGCGGGTGCCGAAAGCAGCGGTTCACCTGAAACAGTACGTCTCCCACAGTCAAACGGGCCAAACGCGCCTACACAAACCCGAGGCGCGTGTGCGCTCACCGTGTGCCAGCACTGTGGTGAGGTCAAACGGCGCGACATCGACACGGAGCGATGAGCAGCCGTCGCTCTGGGGCTTGTCGAACGTGGCCGCCGCTGCGTCTGGACGCACGCCCGGCGTTTTCGCGACGCGCTCGAGCGCTGTGGCCGCCCCCGCGCGCGCAGCCCACGGCGCAGTCGCATCCAGTGCGACGCGAGCGAGCGATTGTGTCGCGCGCCAAGCGAATGTCGCCGCGGCGTCACCAGACTCGCACTGCTTGACGAGGTGCGTCGAAAGCAGAGTCGCGTCGGCGGTTGAGCACGTGCCCGACCGCAGGAGACGCAGAACGCGGGATGCCGAAAACTCGGGCGCCGGGTCGGACGTTGTGTGCATGGCGGCGCCGTGTTCTGCCAGTTTGAGTTTGTTGCAGCGGCGTTAGGCCGTTTGAGATATCTCCTGAGATGACCGTGGACATCACACCACGGCGACGCCGGGGACGAGAGCAGACGAGGATGAAGAAGACTGAACGAGGATGAACGAGAGCGGACGGCCCGTCCGCCGTCTCGGTGATGTCCCCCGCCGAGAGAAAGCCGCGGCCGAGAGACGCAGAAGAGACTCGGAGTCACGCCGACCCACGGTCGAGTCGAGTCTTACGGCCACGGGCCTACCACAGGCGCGCCTTAAGTACGAATCAAGTCCTGCACTGTGTAGTCCTACACGGGGCCGAGGTCGCCGAGCCGGTGCTCGAAGTCGCGCTCCCAGAACTGGTCACGGTATGGTGCCGTGTACGTCTCGCCGTCAGGCGGATGGAACCAGTAGTTGATGGCGCAGTGGCACTCTCGGTCGGCGTTCCCCGCCGCTGGTGCTGGGAACGATGTGACCTCGTGGAACCAGCCGGTGGGCAGGTACAGCATGTCGCCAGCCAGCACGTCGCACATGAGCTCGCGGGCGCGCGCAAGGTCCGGCCAGCGTTTCCGCACCTCGGCACGCGAGCGGCATGGATCGGCCATCGAGAAGTTATCCGGCAGCGGTGCGCGTCGGCGCTTGCGGAAGGCGAGCGGGCGATGCCGCCATCGGCCCGAATTTGGACCGACGGTTGGATCGGCCCTGCCGTCGTCGGGATTGTCGTCGCCCACCGCCGCATCGGCCTCAAGCGCGTCCTCGAGTGCCGCCTCCATTTCGTCGTCGTCTCCATCAGCAGCAGCCATGTTCAGACGGTCAGCCGCGGCGGCCGCGCGGGCCTGCCATGCGGCGCCATCGCCGCCGCTTACGGCCGCCGCAGCGCCGTCCGCTCGAGTCGGGGGCGTGCCCGCGTAGTTGATGAGGCCGTTGGAATGCACGCGCGAGATTGCTCCCGCGGTGCACATGCTTGCCGCGTCGGCGGGCGAGTAGAGCCGGAAGCGCTTGCGACCTCGCAGCAGCACGTACATGTTATCGTGAAAGTCGTGATGAAGCCCCGATGACGTGCCGTGCGCGTCGCGTGCCAATGTCGCGCGATGGCGCTTCTTTGATCCGAAGCCGAGCCACACATTGACCGAGTGTGGCACGAGGCGACCGGCGAGCCGCGGCCGCGCGGGGATGATGCCCGCCCGCAGAAGCTCGCGCGCCGGTGCCTCTGCGAGGGGCGGCCGCCCATCCTCGTTCTCCTCGCCCGCTTGCGTTGTGAGATAGGTGCGCGGCGAGGCGGTGCGCAGAAACTGCCCGAACAGTTGCTGGCGCGTCACACCGCGACCAAACGCCGGTGCCTTGCCCTTGCGGACGAACGGTCTGTGCTCGACCCGCACCGTTGCCTCGCGCGCGTCGCCCACGTGCGCCAGCGCCGCGCGCAGGTCGCCGCCCGCGCCGCTGACCAGCCGCGCGAGATTAAGCCAGTCCCTCGACGCCTCAAGCGCACCCACTATCACCGCCGGCCGACGTGGGAGGATGAAGCGGGTGAAAAACACCTCCGGCGTGATCGAGGTGTCCACTCGCGCGATGGTGGCTCGCTCTTGGCGTGGGGGCGTCCAACCAGAGTACTCATTGACGAGAGAGACCATCGAGCCACACTGGCATCGTGACATCACACGTTCCAGGGCATG
>JACLAA010003728.1_pt1 | contig 16460 bp, 19 predicted proteins | sample 8027891 | NCBI WGS metagenome assembly JACLAA01 (sample SAMN15724900, study PRJNA655200) | protist metagenome | isolation source: fluorescence activated cell sorting (FACS) single amplified genomes of... | place: Spain: Blaines Bay Microbial Observatory, Mediterranean Sea | collected 2016-01-19 | reverse complement strand
AAATTAGAAAGTTCTCTATAAAAAGCTCTTGTATGGTTTGCATAGCCAGTAGTTCCTATATAACTACCATGAGCAAAAATTTTAGGTTTTTGTTTGACCATTTATACCATATTTACTAAATTTATACCAGAGTCTTTCGTGTAGAAAGTAAAGCACCATTTTGGAAATAATTTCTATACCCCCTATAGCCAAACCTGCTTCCCAAGAACCCGTTATTAGTCCTGAAATTACTACTGTATCTATTGATCCTATTACTCTCCATGATATTGTTTTTGCAATGTGTCTTTTATAACTTACCATCTTTTCTCATTTGTTCTCTAATCTTTGTAGCTGATATCTCACCTATTTCAGTTGGAGGTATATGTTCAATAACTTCATATCCAACACCTCTACCATAATTAATTGATTCAATATCGGGTATTATTGTTGTAATAACTCTACCATCTTGTATCAATTCTTTTAATTCACCCTCATGAACCATCTTTTCTATTTCTTTAGCAGTCCAAGGTTGATTTTCATTTGGTTCAACATCTCTGATTGCTAAACATATATTCTTTCCTTCTTGTAATCTTTGATTAATTAACCAAAGATGACCTTGATGTAGGGGTTGCCATCTACCTATAAACATTGAATATTTTTTACTCATAAGCTTATTTTTTTATATTAATTATCTAGTTGATAATCTGAAGGGGGTAATTCATTTAATAATGATCCTTTAGGATATGCCACATCTAAACCAGTCTTTTTAGCTATCATCTTTAATGATTCTTCTGGTGTTTGGTTTGTAGTATCAATATCAATATAATCTAAGTCTGGTTTTTGGAATTGCATAACATGATAATTTTCTCTACCTCTAAATCCTTTTTCTATATCATAATGTACAAAAATTTCATGTAATTGCCACTTCATTAAATCCTTAAATTCTTCTCTTTGATCCAAATAAGGAGAAACTAAAGATACAATTACATCTTTGCCCTGATTATGTAAATAATGTGCTATTTTTTGAGCTGCATCTACATTAGTTATTCTACCTTTTATAGAATAATCTTTATTAGTAAATAATTCTCTCATTTCATCTCCATCTATACGATAGGCATGAGGTAAATATTTTTCTTTAAGTAAGTTTGCTAAAACAGTCTTCCCTGAACAGGGTTGACCCGTAAACCAATATATCATATAACGTTATTTTAAATGTAACCATAATGTACGTAACTATTATTAAATATCCAAATTATTCTTGTCTAGTTTGCCCATTAGGAAATGTTCTATTTGCAGGAATAGATTGAACACCAGGTTTAAAATTATCACTATTACTTGTAGTTTCAAAATTAATTGTAACTTTAGATTTACTATTAAATTTATTAATAGAATGCATTTCTTTTTGAATAGTATCAGGTATAATATATCCTCTTAATTGAATATTAAACGTACCTAATACTAATCTATCTTTACCTGTTGTTAATTCTGTTTTTGTATTAAATGAATCTATAAAAGCTCTAAATTTAAATCTTTCAGGATTGCCCCAATAAGCATCAGATGCATATTCACATGCTTCAATTATTTTATTTAATTGTTCCATGTAATATGTTTGCACAAGTACACTATATTCTAAAGTAACAAAATCTGGGACAGCAACTGCGTAATGTTCTTTAACGGGTTTTTTATTATTTAAGACTGCAAAATTATTATAAAAATTATCAGGACTATATTTTTTCTGAAAGGATCCATATAAGTTTACTCCATTAGCATCTAGTTTATTATAAACAGATCTGTCTTTTGTTATAGTATCTCTTTTTAAAACAATAATAGGTAACATTATAGCACCTTTTTTATCTCGATAATATCCATCTCTTTGAAATGACTTCCACCTTTCAGGAGCTCCATAAATTATAGGTACATTTCTTCTTTCTCCATTTTGAAACACAAAAGGTTTAATTACATTTTGAAAATAAAAAAATACTGCTTCATCTAAGTCTTGTATTCCTATTGAAAAAGGTTTAACACTATCTTTTTTAAAGCTTAATTTAGTAGATCTATTAAAAGATATTCCTGTTTCTGATTCATTAGGATTTATACGAGCATTAGGATTTCCTCTTCTAGTATCAATAGCTTTTTGTTGCTCAACACTTAGTTGTCTTTGGGTTTTTGGTATAGGTTTTCTAATTTTGCTCATTACATTCTTTCTATATAAGGTGAAATTGCTACTTTATCTGCTGGGATATAATAAGTAGAAACTAAAACAGATAAATTACTTCCAAATTGGTCAAGATTAGGGTTTAATGGGTTAGGAGCACCATCTGAATCATCATTAGGGTAATCAGGGTTTTTACCACCAAAATATTGATTTGCTACTGTACTTTGTACCCCATAATATCCTTCTTGGTATAAAACAATATCTCCAACTTCTGGTACAACATTAGCGTCTACAAGGTCATCTCTAAAAAAATAAAAATCTATTGATTGGCCAAATTGAATACCTTCTTCATTTTCACCATATTCTTCATTTGATCTATTTATCAAAACATTAAATAGAAAAGGACCATTATAAAATTTAGATCCTGCTGCTTCACCATAAATGTTAACTTTAGTTTCTTCTAATTTAAATTGATATAAGGCACATTGTTGAGTAATTATATTACCCATTAATTCTCTGTTAAGTTTTCTTACCAGAGAAACATCTCTCTGTCCTGTAAACATTGCCATATTATCCTATAAAAATTGTCCAAGGGACTTGTTGTAACTCAACCATTTTAGATTCCGCTTCTTGAGCCTTTCTATTTAATAAAGCAGCTCTAGATGTTTCATCTAAATATGCTCTTAATCTTTCTATTAATGCTGTTTTTTCGGCTGTTGCTGCTGATAGTAAATCTCCTTGGTTTAAATTAACTTCTGCATTAGGAATTGGGATTGATGAATACTTTCCTCTAACATATCCCAGCATTTCTTTAGCTATTGCTAATGTCATTTCAAATATCCATTGTCTACCAATTGAATTAATTAATGTATATTTAGGATTTTTAAAATTAGCATTACTAACATTATTAATTTGATCTTCGGCACATTTTACTGTTCCTCTATCTTTTTCAAATATATATTGAAACCAAATCTTACCTAAGCTACCTTCTTTTTTTCTGGGTATAGGAAATACTTTTAGTTCATTAGCATGTATTTCAAAACTATAATCTGAAAATCTAACCATTTCATTCATTTCAATGGATTGAATTACTTGCATATCATAACTAAGGGGCATCATTAAATATCCCATATCACCACCAAAACCACCTACACCAACTAAACCGGCTGCTATTGCTCCTCCAAACCCAAAACCTGTATATGGGTCTAAATATTGTGCCGATGCTGGTATTGGTCTTTGCCAAAATACTCTTTTTACTTCAATTCCTTCTGAGTATGCGGAACCTGTAAAACCACTAGCTGTCATAAAAGTTTCAAAACTATAATTTTGTTGACCATCTTCTAAATCAAAAGAACCTGAGTACCAAGGAATTGTTCCTCCTACTCCTGCTTCGTCTGCATATTGTTGAGATAATCTAACTATTGTTTTCATACTAGGAGTAATAATAGTTTCGTTTAATTCTTCAAATATAGAAAGACCTTCTAAATCTAAAAAATTATCTCTAATTATATAAGCCCATATTTCATTTCCATATATAGTTACTGCTTCTTCAAATGCAGTATAAAAAGACCCAGATTGTAATTCAATGTCAACTAAAGGATAACCCATTCTATTTGCACAAAAAACAGCTACTTTGTCTGCATCCGCTCTAAACTCGGGATCATTATCGTAGAAGCCAAAAGGTGTTTCTCCAGGTGCGAATGAACTTGAACCAGGCCAAATAGGTATATTCATAATTTATATTTTGTTATAAATATGAAAAAAAAGACCTCAATTTGAGGTCTAATTTTTTATTTTAAAAATTAATAAATTTATAAAGATATTTTTATTGTTCCACTATCATTATAAAGTTGACCAGCAACACCTGGGTCTGTAGTTGGTAAGCCTTGAGAAAAAATTGAACCAGTTACTACAAATGAACCTGTTATTTTTAAAGCAGGATTACTTCCATCTGAACCAGAAATAAGAACTGGACCTATTGATGCAGTAATCTCATGGGATCCTGTAAAGTGTCTAAAATTATTATCTAGTTCTGTTATAGTTAATGCTGAACCTTTTACTGATCTATAAGTTAATGCCATTTTGTTTTAATTTAATTTTATTATAAATATTAAGAAGAAGCTACAAAATATTCTATTTGAATATCTTTAGTATCTGCTTTTGCTTTTATTTGTGTTAATGAGGCAAAGGAACCAAAGTATTGTTCATCAACATATCCTTCTACAACATAATCATAAAAATTATTACTATCAAATTGACCATTCGAAAATACCATTGATTTACCTGGATCTAGTTTAAATAAACCATCATCTCCTGATCCAAAATTTGTTGTATTAGGAGACTGTGCATCTGGGCTATCTTGAATTAAATATAAAGATAGATAATTAGATGTACATAAATTAGTAAATCTCATATATTTAACTGTATCTCTAACAAAAGACCCTGCTACTTGTTGTTCTTCAGAATCAACAAATCTTAAAATTTCAATTCCACTTCCACTAAAAGTTGTTGAAATAGTATCTACTCTTCTTACCGTTTGAGCTATACCAGGTATTGTAACTTCATTAATACAAACTTCTTCGTTTTTATTAGGTAGGGTAATACTTTCTTGTATAAGGACCTTTAGGGATCCACTAGTTACACATTTTGCCATTTTGTAATTTTGTTATAAATATGATATTAGTTTTTATTATTATAAATATATGAACCAGAAACAGTAATACTTGCTCCTTTATTAACAGCTTCATTATAATAATCCAATAAATCTTCAACAATTTCATTTCTATGATTAGAAATTAAAGTAATTGCTTCTAAATTTTTAATTTTTCTAGCTGCTATATACAGAAATTTAAAACCAGAATCTGCTTTCTTTTTTAAATCAGTTTGATGAGCATCACCACATATCATCATTTTACTTCTTAAACCAATACGTGAAGTAATCATTTCCATTTGTTCATGAGTAACATTTTGTGCTTCATCAACAATAATCATTGAATCCATAAATGTTCTACCTCTCATAAATGATACAGGTACAATTTCTATTTTGCCATCATTAACTAATTTTTCAATTTTAACTTTATCATATAAAGCGAAAAAATTTTGATAAATAGGTTGAACCCAAGGGTCCATCTTTTCTCTTAAATCACCAGGTAAAAATCCTATTTCTTCTTTTGATACAGTAGGTCTAGTAATTATAATTTTATCATATTGTCTTCGTAAAAGACCATCTAGGGCAACATTACATGCAAGTAATGTTTTTCCACTACCTGCTCCTCCTCCCAAGAGGGTGATTGTATTATTCAGGATATGTTTTTTAGCGTCTTTTTGTTCGTCATTAAGTTGGAGTTTGAACTTAATTGGGTTCTTAGGAATTCTCTTAGGACGATATACATCATCCGTATGGGGTTTACTTGCCATAAATTCTTGAAATTAGGGATTATACAATAATTGGATAAAACCGAAGTAAATACGTTAAAAAACAGTAAATTTTGAATATAGCTATATAATGAGATAAATATAGTTTTAATATAACGCATTTTATTATACATATAAAAACAAAAAAAAACCCGGTCAAAGACCGGGTTAATTTTACTAAATTATGTTAATCTAAATACTATAGAGTATCAAGACCGTTAATCATAATCTTACCATAGAATTCAGGACGTACCATTTTCTTAGCATATCTAGTCATCAATCCTTTTCTTGGAGTGAATGTAGATGGGTCATAGATAAGTGGAGTCATGATTAATGGAATGTATGGAGCAAATACAGCACCAGTTTCAAGGAATTGAGCACCTCTAAATCCTAATAACATACAGTTGTCTGTCATGTAAGGATTTTTGTATACTTTATATCTTCCATTGAATGCACCAACTTTTTGTACACCAAAAGCGTAAGTTGATTTTGATACATCACCATCAGCATCAGCAGCGTATCCAGGAATTGATTCTAGGATAGTACCGATTGTTGGAGAAATTACCATAAAGTTAGCACCACCACGTAGAGTTTTCTGGTGAATGATGTTACTTAATTTTTGGATTTTAGTTCCTAATGTTTGGAACCATTGTCCTTGTGAATTGTAGAATCCTGCATTGCTAACTACTCCGTTAACACCGTTTCCTACAATCGATCTGTTGTTTACAGCTGACCAAATTTCTGTTCCAGCAGCAGCAGATTCAATTAACATATCTAAAATTTCTAAGTCAATTTCTAATGAAATGTACTCACTTAAGATAGAAGTTAATTCAGCTTCAGCATCTAGAGCATGGTAAGCGTTAAGATCTTGAGCGAACTCAGGAGTCCAAACAGCTTTCAATTTTCTAGTTTTAGCAACGATAGCAGATGATTGCATCTGTACATTGATTTCTGGAATTGAAATTGGAGTGTTGTTACCATTTAGGTTATTATTTCCATCTTCGAAATCACCTCTCTCATTGTCTAGCGGAGCTAGTGAATAAGATAAAGCAGTATCAGTAGTTGGTACAATACTATTTTCTGGTACAACAAATTGGATTTCATCTCCTGCAGCATTAAACTGTGTAAACTGTGGGTATTGTAAGTTAACGGCTGGAGCATTAGCACCAACTAAGTAAAAACTTCTAATTGCTTCAGCATCATAATTTGCATCAATTGCAGAAACAGCAATAGAAGCAGTTACTAAAGCACCACTAGCTACAGAAGCTGAGTACTGAGAATCAAAACAAATAGAGTCTAAAGTAGCAGAACCAGTAGTTAAACTAGCATTAGCTACAACAGAAGCTGTTGTATTAATTGAATATCCAAATCTTCCTGCACCATAAAGACCACCTGAATTAGTGTTTCCAAATGGAGCTGTTGAAGGATCGCTACCGGCATCTCCGTAAAGTGATCCACCTTGTGTGAATGGAACTTTACCAGATCCGTATTGGAAGTCTAGGTAAAACACTAGACCTGAAGGTAAGTTCATTGGTTGAACGCTAACGAATTCTTTCGCTGCGATTTGACCAAATACTTTTCTTACCAAAGGTAAGGCAACACCTGCCCATTGAGCACCTGTTCCCGCTGTAAAAGTACCAGATCCAGCACCACCGCCAGTATTTGATTCTTCTACTACAAGTTGTTTAGCTTGGTTTTCAAGGATAATTCCCATATTGGATTTATTTGCTCCTTGTAAACCTTCTAATAAACCTGTTTTTTCCCATTTCGATGCCAATTTGGCTGCGTCACTCTGCATAGAGTGGTATGGGTTTGCGCTTTCTAAAAGAGTATTTAAGCTCATTTTTTTAAAGTTTAATAGGGTTAATAATAATTTTTTAAATTAGTCCAGCAAGTTTACGCATACGATTGTATACATCATTGCTTTCAATAATTGGTTTCTTAGCTTCAGTTATTGTTCCAGTTGCTCTAGAGGCACTACCCTTAGGTCTTGCAGGAGCATTTGATTTAGACACTAAGCCTTCGCTTAATGTTTCAAAAATAACTTTAGCTTCCTTTACTGTTGATGCTTTGTCAAATGCTTTAAGCACTTTAACTTTTTTATCTTCAGTTAAGTTTTTAGATTTGAAAATTTTGTTTGTGTAAAGTAGTTTAGCGTTTAATAGGTTTACTTCATTAAGTTCATTTTTTAATTCATTTACTGAATTAATAGCTGACTTAAGATCTTCTTCCATTTTGCGCATTTTTTCAGTTTCCACTTCTGCTTTATCGTCGTAATCACGGTCATCACCTTCTTCTTTTTCTTTTTTGGTCATGTACTCTTTTCTTTCGTCGATTTCTACGTCTACGTCAACGTCTTCTACGTCTTCTACATCCACAACATCTTCAATTTCTTCCTCTTCAAAATCCTCACCTGCTTCAATTGTTCCGTCTGATACTAAATCTTTAATAACATCCTCAATGAATCCTTTTAAGTCATCTTCTGACATATCTTCAAGGTCAATTTCCTCGTCGTCTTTGTCATCCATGTCTTCTTTTTCGTCCTTCATACCATCAAGATAGCCTTCTTCTTCCGCATCTGTTCTAGCGTCCTCTTTAACTTCATCTTTGTCGTCAGCTTTTTTAGCTTCTTCCATTTTGTCGTCATCAGATTTTTCTTCAGATACTTTCATAGATTTAAGTTCTTTTTCGATGTCGTCTTTAGCGTCTTCGAATCCGTCCTTATAGCCTTCTTGTTCAGCGTCTGTACGTTTGTCTTCATCCAATTCAAGTTCAGCAAGTAATTCGTCTAAGTTAATCTCATCAAGCTCTTCTTTAGCTTCATCCATATCTTCTTTCTCTTCTTTCATGTCATCTTTAGAATCCATTTCTTCTTTAACGTCGTCTTCTTCATACTTTTTACCGTATCCTTCGTCAACGTCTTCTTTGTCCATTTCTTCTAATTTTGCAGAAAGCATAGATTTCAAATGTGGAGTAAAAGCCTCCTCAAGAGCAAGTTTAGCATTTGCGATAGCAGTTTCTTTAACAGCTTTAGCATCGGCAATTGCTTCTTTTAACAAATCATTGTTTGCCATAATCTCAAAATTTAAGTTTGTGAAATACGATTATTAGGAATCGTAATAGGAATTAATTATATATCGGTGTCATATTCAGATTCATGACACATTGCGATTATACGTATATGTAGATTTAGTAAAATTACAGAACAGGACAAGATCCTTTAGAACAAAGTATTTCGTGTAATATTTTATTTACTTGGGTGTAATCGTGGGTTGTATTTTCTTTACCTTCTTTAATAATTTCATGCATATAAGAACCAGGGTTTGAAGGTGTTGAAACAAAATCCCAACATAATAATTCAAAGTCATCTTGTACTTCCATTATTTCACCTCTTTGTTCTAATGAACCCATACCTCTAGATGATACACCTACTGTACAACCGTTTTTAATAAGTTCTTTAAGTATATTACCTGATGGAGTTGGCAATATTTCAATCTTACCCATTACTTGATCCCCATCCCACCAATATTCATTTATAATGTGAGAAACATTTTTTAGGTTTACAACGGTAGATTCTGGGTGGTCTAATTCTCCCATTGAACGTCTTTGTTCAATAAGTTCATTGTACTTATCCATTTCACGTTGCCATAAATCTTTTGAATAATAACGACCATTACCATTTTTTACTTCAGCTGTAGCTAAAATACCTTCAACTAGAACATTACCATTATCTTTATTAACATTTTCAGTTAGTAAAGGAGATGATAATTTAAATGGGTTTACTTCTATTAAGAGAGATTTACTCATTATTTATTTTATTTTACAAATTTTCCATCTGGTCCGTCATCATACTCATCATCATTTAGATCATCTAAGTCTTCGTCTACCATTTGTTTGTATTTTTTACCACACATCTTTTCATACATTTTTTCCATTTTGCCTTTTCTTTTTTCTAAAAGCTTAATTTCTTTTTGCATGTCCTTCATTTTCTTTTTATCAATTAATTCTTTAAGGTTATCATCTTCATTAATTGAACTTACTCTATCAATTTTTTCATTGATATGGTTGGATAAAAATTCTAATTGAGCTTCTAACTTAGTAATATCACCAGCTTTTCCTATTTCTGATAATTTAGTGTCAATAGATTCTTTTTTAGGTTTTTTAGCTTTTTTATCTTTAAGAGCTTTTTCCATTGATTCTTCTCTGTCCCCATCCTTATCCACATCTGGGTAATCAGGTCTTTTTTCTTCTTCAACACCAGCACTTTCATTTGATGCATCTATAGCTTCTTGTCTTGCATCTACGGCATTTACTTCATCCATAGGCAATTCTTTTTCTTCACCAATAATTTCATCTATAATAACTGTCCAAGGATTTGTACCTGTAGTTACAACACCACCTATACTTTCTTTAACAATTTCCATATTATTAGAACTGTCTTTTAACTTATCACTATATCCGCTACCACCATAGTTTTTACCATCATTTTGAGATATTTTTTGTTCAGTATAACCTAAACCTTCAACCCCAAATTGTCCTTCTTTTACATAAAATAAAGGATCTTTAGCTAAATTTTTAATTACTTTTTCCTGGATTTCTACTTTAGTCATATCAGGATTATTTTTCATTTCACAATAAAATCCTTTTAATAATTCTTCACCATTTACATTATTAATATTTTCTACTGATGGGTTGTAGTCATAATTATGGGAATCAATATTTTCTAAAGTTTTATCTACTTTATAAGAAATTTGAAATCCTTCACCTTGTGGTTTTGCTTTTGATTCAGCTGGGATTTTATCTAATTCTTCTTTAGTATTAAATTTTTCTTCGGTATTAACAATAGGTTTTAATTCTTCTAAATCTCCTTTTTTTTCAGTTAAAAAATCAGCAAATTTAGTTTCAAAATCTGCTTTTGGGGAGGCTTCAAATGTAGTTATGGGGTTTAAATCCACATAATTTTCATTAATTAATTTATCTGTTAATTCCTTATGTAATTGTTCTGGTGATTTCATAATTTATTTATCTAATAATGTTTTAATATCTTTAAAATAATCATCAATTAAATCTGTTCCAATATGTACTCCGAAACTTTCCGGATTTTCTCTATAATATTTTATTGTACTTATTTTACCTTGACGTAATAATTTTTTTATACTTTCTAATTCAGATTCAAGTTTATCGAACGCTTCAATTCTTTTTTTTTGAAATTGTTCAATTTTATTTTCTTGTTCTTTAATATTTTTATTATACATATTAAAATAATTTATTTACGTCGAGTCCTGAACCTTTTTGTACGTAGGTACCATCTTTGGTTTTAGGAACTAATTTATATTTAAATGCTTTTACGTAATAATTATCTTTTACCCCATCTTCTGTTGCTTTAGGACCAGGTCCTAAATCTTCACCCGGGTTTTTTGCATCCTCTTTAACTTTTTTTTTCTTTTTTTTAAAAGCATAAGGTGTAGCATACTGCATTCCTGTACCTGCACTAAAACTAGCTGATCCAGCTCCACCTCCGGTTGTAGACATTTCGTCTATTTCTTCCTCTGATATTCTTACAATTCTTTTATATTGATCTGGGTATTCGTTTCTAAGGTGGGTTCTTACTTTATTTCTTAACTTACGAGCTTCTTCATAAAAATCTCTAAATTTATCATCATCCTTAGTTTTAACATAAACTCTTTTAGCTATACTAACTAATTCATCTAATTCATCGTATAATAAATCATACCCTGGTAGTTGCTCAATTTTCCAACCTACAGCCCCTGTTTCAGGATCAATTTTATAAATAGTAGATTTTCTTTGACCATCATCACTAATAGTAACTTGGCCTACTTCAAAACCTCCTTTGGGTTTATCTAATACCTTTTCAGCTTCTTTTTCAGAAGCTACTTTAGACATTTCGCTAAGTTTATATTTGAGAGCCATTTGCTGTTTTTATTTCATTTACTAATTCATAAAAACGTAACAGATCAACTAAATTATTGTCTCCAACTTTATCAGTTTTTTTCAATTCAGTTAAAAATTTAGATACTTCAGTAATTTTTATTTGTGTAACTTTATCTTTTACTAATTTGTTAATTTTAGATAAAGTAGATTTTAATTCTGTTATTTTTATATTATAAAAATTTCTTAAATCAGGGGCAGAATCAACTGAATTAATATATTCCTTAAGTACTTGTTTTTGGTCATCTGACAAATTATCGTATTTATTATTAAATTTTTCTAATAATACTTTATATGTAAGGGTTCTTACATCTTTATCATAAGTAGCAAATTCTTCTAATACTGTTTGTTTAGCATCAGGTTTAATGATTTTTTCTGTTAAATATTCTAATAAAGTAAGTTTACTATCAATAATTTGCTCCGTTGCTATTGTATTATCCGCATTATATGATTCAATTAGTGTATATAAAGAAGCTAGTTCTTTATAATTTTTGATTTTTGAACCGAAAAAAGACTCTAAATTATAATTCTTTTTAATTTCATTAATTAAATTATATTTTTGCCTTTTAATAGCCTTTCTATTTAGCTTATTATTTACTTCTAAAATAGAATTAATAATTAAAATAGCTTTACCCTCAGTTAATACTTTAGATTTAATAATAGATTCATATAATTTATATTCTCTTCCTAGTTCAGTTTTTACAAAATACTGTTTTAATATGTCAATAGCAGGTGAATCACCTCCTTTTAACGTATCTGCTGTTATTTGGCGTACTAGTAGTTCAAATAAAATTCCGGTATTTTTGTACTTTGAATGTTTTATTTTCATTAAAAAATATATTTATTTATAAATATGTAAAGTATTTTACTTCTTTAATTGGTTTTCATCTAATAATGAAGATGTATCCTTATCTTCTTCAAAGACTAATTTTTTCTTATTTTGTTTAGGTAATGATTTAAATATATCTTTATGTTTTAAATAAGTCATTCTAGCACTTTCTAAAGCTAATGGACTTCCTCCTTTAAATTTTGGCCGAATAGAATCAGAATCATTTTTATCCTTATCTTTCATTCGTTTAGTACCTAATCTATCTTTTCCAAAATTATCATCTTGTGTGTTACGTTTTACATTAGTATCTTTTGGTCTCCCTAATTTGGGATCATCAGCAGCATATTTTTCAGGATCTGGTACATTACCAGGGTCTGAGTACATTCTACCTTTACCATACAAAGAAGCTAGATCATGAGGGGTACCATATGATTTACCTGTTTCTACCGGGTCATTACCTTCTGCTTCAATTTGAGCTATTCTAAATTTACGTTTAGCATCTTCTCTAACTAAGTCTCTATATTCATCATATTGGTCTTCACTAAAGTGATAAATATTATCATAAATCCAATCGGATGGAACTAATCCTTGTTCTAATAATGTAGCTGATAATTCAGCCTTTGATTTCATTAATTCAATTCTTTCTTGATCATAAATGATAGAAGGAGTTGTCATACTAAGAGTAAAATTAGTTAACGTTTCATCTGTGTATCCTTGTGTGTATAAATGAACTAATGCTATTTTATTTAATTCTGATAATATAATTCTCTGTATTCTATCAATTGTACGAGCAAATCTAATATCTTGTTGAGCTAGTGTAGCTTTTCCTTCTACTCCTTCTTCATAACCTAAAAATGCTTTTGGTATTTTAAGGGCGGCGAATAGTTTACCTCTTAAGTATTCTACATCCTGAATACCATCATATTGTAATCCAGGTGTAGTATCAATTTTAGTTGTATTATCATTACCACGAACAGGAATATAAAAATCTTCTAACATATTTTGCATGTTATATTTTAAATTATATTCACCCGTTTTTTCATCCATAAATGGAGTACGTTTCATACTTGAAATAGTTTTTTGCATAAATGTTTCTATTTCATTAGGAGGTATAGCCCCAACATTTACATAAAAAATTCTTTTTTCAGGTGCACGTGCAATTCTATGAATTAACATTGCATCTTCCATTAATGTATATTGTTTAAATAATTTTCTAGCTGGTTCAATATAAGCTCTACCATAAGGAAGATAATTTACATCACCAACTAACCTAAAGTGAGCCATTTCATAATTATCAAATATAATTCCTGTTGTATTATCTGGGTTTTGATTTACAGTATAATAACCTGAGCTACTTGTTCCTCCCCCTACATAACCTTCGGGATTGTAAATATAACGAATTTCAGTTGGGTTTTCTTCATTATATCCTTCTTGTCTTTCCATGTGGTAAGCTGTATAAGGTATAACATTATATACACCAAATTTTTCTGCAATTTCTAATTTTAAGAAAAAATCACCATATTTACACATTTGGCGAATCCACATCCACATATTAAATTCTATATTTAATACATCATAAAATAAATTATATAAAATATTTTGTATATCTTCATTAGCACTTCTAATTTGAAGTACTTCACCCATATCATTTTTTAAAGTTGATTCATCAGCTAATATATCTAATGCAGAAGCAATAATAGCATCTTGATCCATTACATCATATTCTGAATAGATCATTGTTCTTAAATATTGATAATTTAAGTTAAATTGTGCTCCATACAATGATGAAGGAGCAGTAGAATAAATTCTATTATATCTATCTATTAGTGAATTTGTTTCATATTCACCACTTGATTGTATATGACCAGAATCAATGGTTTTTATTTGATTTCCACCAACATTTCTAATTATTACATCAGTTGAAAATAATCTTTTTAATCTTGAAAATACGCTTTTATCAGCCATAATTTGTTGTTATTGTTATAAATATTATTATAGGAGCCATCTAATATCTTCTTTGCCATCTTTAGTATCTATATGGTAAGGATTATCAGTTCCTTTTGAAAAGTAACTACCTTGATAAGGGGTTCTATTAACCGACATATTACTTAAAGCATTTTTAGTTGCTTCTAATCCATGTTGTCTTAAACGTAAAGCAGTATCCCTTATATACATAGCAATACCAAATGACATTACTAAATCGTCATTATATCCACTTTGAGCTTCTGCTCTATTATTTCTCCATATAAAGGTTTTCATTTCTTCTATTAACCTTTTTGATTGTATTGTTACTCCTTTATCACTAATATATTCTTGAAACTTACCTATAACCATAGGCCTTGTTCTTGAAGACATAGTAAAACCAGGAACCATTTTTGAATGGTCTTGGTATTTATCAAAATACGAACTAGCATTGGGGGAATCACTCTTTTGTGAATAATAAAGATTAGGATATGCTCTATCAATAGCTACTTGAATAGTTGCCCAGCCAATATTAGCATTTTCTATTACTAGCATAGCTTCATTATACTCTGTAGCTAGGCCAACTAATAAATGGCCATATTCTTTTGTTCCCAATTGACCTTTATATTCTGCTACTTGTACATTACTTTTTACATCAATTACATGGCACGCCGAATAATCTTTACTATCACCTCTAGAAACATCAGCTACAACTATATAATCTCTTGTATAATCAGGTGATTCCCAAACCCATAAATTTTGATCAGCCCCTCGTCTTTCCATAGGATCCTTTATATAGGACTTTTCATAAAAATCAATATATTCAGGATAAAATACAATATCACCAGAAGTACTAAAATCACAATCACACTCTTGAGCTGCCATTCTAGGATCTCCTAATAATTCATCCTGTCTTTTTCTCCATGCTTCATCCCTTTCTGGGTGCACATACCAAGGTAATTTGATTGGTAAGAATTCATTTTCTGATGCCTCTGCTCTAGTCCAAGTCTGGTGGAACCAATTACCTGTACCATAAGGGGTTGATAATGCTATGCACCCACCTCCTGTTGCTAATGTTTGTTGTGCTGATGCCCAAATTTCTCCAATATTTTCAATAAACGCAGCTTCATCAATTAGTAGTAGGGATACTGCTTCAGATCTACCTGCATCACTACTTGCAGATGTTGCCTTTATTTGGGATCCATTTTTTAACCTTAAATTTAATTTATTATTTTCGGCCGCATCTATTTTAAGCCATGAAGGTAAATTTTCATACATAAATTTTACCTTTGTAACCATATTTTTAGCCGTTTCTTGTTTTGTAGCTATACAAAGTATATTTTTATCTTTATGGAAAGTCATCAACCATAAAGAATAACCTGCTGATAGTGTAGATATACCTAATTGTCTTGATTTTAGTATAATTGAATAAGGATTATCTCTCATAAGAGTTAATACTTTTTCTTGAAAAGGATATAAATTAAATTGAATACGTCCTCTTTGGGGATGTTGTATATAACAATACTTACGCATAAAATGTACTGGATCCTTAGCGCATTTTAAGTATTCTTGACGTATTACCTTTTTTAAATCAGACATATTATTTTAATAATACTACTACACCCACAACAGCTAAAATACCTGCTCCACCCATAAGTTTAGTTTTTAATTTTTGTTTTTTTAAATCTGCTTGTAGTCTTTTAGATAATTCCTGAGATAGGGCTAACTGATCCGTTTTAGTTAGCATTATGGATTCAAAATTTCCTACTTGGAAATTTAAACTTTCTATAACACTATCTTTTAAAACAACCTTTTGTTCTAATAATTTTATTTTACTTACACTAAGTGTTAATTCTTCTTTTAAACCATCACCAGTAATTAAATCCTTAATTACTAGTTTTGCTATTGGTTTCTTCAGTTGAATCGATGTACTGTCTGTAACGTTCTGTGAAAAACCTTTCAAGCTCATCATCATCAAAAGAATCAACGGCATTAACTTTTTCATTTACTTTCCATTTTAAAGTTCTTATTCTATTATCTTTTAGATCAATTTGTTGATCTAATTTTGATATTTGACCATTTAATGTATCAATTTTAAAAGTCAATTCGTCATTTATATGATGCAACGAATCGACTTTTTGTTCTAATGCTACTATTTTAGCATTGTAATCT
>JACLAA010005458.1_pt1 | contig 16483 bp, 10 predicted proteins | sample 8027891 | NCBI WGS metagenome assembly JACLAA01 (sample SAMN15724900, study PRJNA655200) | protist metagenome | isolation source: fluorescence activated cell sorting (FACS) single amplified genomes of... | place: Spain: Blaines Bay Microbial Observatory, Mediterranean Sea | collected 2016-01-19 | reverse complement strand
CTCATCCAACAACGAACGCACCGCTCTGGACGACGCGTTTAACGAAGCGCAAATATTAGTTCAACTCGACCACGAAAACGTGACCAAACTCATCGAGTTTCTCTGGGACGAAGAGAGTCCGAAACTGTACTTTGTGTTGGAATATTGCGCTCTCGGTCCGATACTAGACGAGGAACGAGAAACGTTTGAGAAGGTCGACTGGAAGACGTGCCTTCGGTACGCTCGAGATGTGTTTTCCGGAGTTGCATACATACACGAGGTCTTATGCATAGCTCATTTAGATATCAAACCGCAAAACATGTTTGTACATGCGAGCGGAACCGTAAAACTTGGCGACTTTGGCACCGCGGTTATCCTCTCGAAAGATACCCGGACGGTACTAAAAACGCCGGGTACGCCCGCATTCACGGCTCCTGAATGTTGCGAAGGTAAACCGTACGATGGCTTTAAGGCGGATAGTTGGAGCGTAGGCATGTCTTTTCACGCGATGAGAACGGGAGGTTATCATTACAAGACAGGGAATTCGTACGATACGTATCAGAGAATATTACGCGAGGAGGAGGAGGACGAGGCGAAGAATCCGTTGTCCTTCTCCAATACGGAGGGCGGTCCAGGATACGACGCGCAGTTCGCGACGGTCTTGTCTTCTCTGTTAGTCAGAGATCCAAAAAGGAGACGTGGGATGGCAGAGGCAAAAGAAGAGATTGATCGCTTTTGAATGTAGAGAATATAGATAGAGAGGGTGTGTAGTTTACTTAGTTCGCAGTTGTTTGTGCAGACGATCAAATTTTTTTCACCTCTCCTCCTCCTCGTTTTCTTTTCCTCCAAAAACGAAAACATAAGCAGAGCAGGCGGGAATTACGCAAGAGGTCTTCTCTCGAAAAGAAAATTATTATATATTCTTCACACAAGAAACTCATTCGTATCAGTAAGAGAAGAGAAGGAAATCAACCAGAGAGAGTGAAAGAGGAAGAGGGTGAAAGCGCTCTCAGTTGGTGCGAGATCTCTTAAGATATAAATCAACGCGCGTAAGAATATACGAAGAAAAGAGGAAGAGACAAGAGGGTAGAATTGGGAGGCGGAGGTGAAATTTGAATTTCGAAAAACCTGACCTCTTCTTCAAGAGAAAGAGAAGGTTTTGATACGGACGATCAAACGCTTTCAAAGCAGAAGCAGAAACAGATAAAGAGAAATGATTCCACCCGTGGAGGGTGGTTTGCCGTTGAATAACGCCAACATTCAAACCGATCGTAAGACGTGCAACTGCAGAAACTCTCGGTGTCTGAAATTATACTGCGAGTGTTTCGCCTCTGGGCAGTACTGTTTGCAAAACTGCAACTGCGTAGAATGTAAAAATAACGTGGAAAACTCGGTGCAAAGACAAGAAGCCGTAGAGGCGACTTTAGAGAGGAACCCAAACGCGTTCAGACCGAAAGTATTGCCGACTCTCAATGGCGGAGAAGGCGACGAGAAGCACAATAAAGGGTGTCACTGTAAAAAATCTGGCTGCTTGAAGAAGTATTGCGAGTGTTTTCAAGCGTCTATTTTCTGTTCGGACATGTGCAGATGCTTGGACTGTAAGAACTTTGAAGGGTCGGACGCGCACAAAGCGATCGCGAGTCAGCAAGAATTCATGCCAGCCGGGTCGGATGCGAGTTTACTAGTCGCGCCCGGGTTGCAGATGGACGTCAATAAAACAAACGGAGGCGCGATGAAACAAGAGGCGTACGTGCCGCAGAAATCTCCGATGGGTTTCGCCGCGAAAGGAGGCGCGAGCCCTCACTTTTTAAAGACGAAGAAACCGATTTTGCACGGTTTGATAAAGCCAAACGCGGTGGATCAGTTAGGGGAAGCTTTGCTCAGCGCGGCAGAAGTCGCGAGAAAGCGAGCACACGACCAGGTGGCGTACGACGCTTTGAAGAGGAGAACGCCGCAGCCACCGCCGCTCTCGACGAATGGTGGGAAGATTACCGCGAAAAAGTCACCAACAAAGTCACCGTCGAAATCGAATAACAATAAAATAGCCAAAATAGCGGAAGAAGAATCGACAGCAAAGCTCGTGTACGCGGAACAGGAGAAAACGGTGCTGAAAAAATTATTGACCGAAGTGACTCAGTTAGCAGACGCCGCAGAGAAGCGGATTCAAAGTAGGAAATAATAGCGCATAACATAATTAATAAGAATCGTAGCAATACTCGCTGTATAGTATAACAAAGTTAAAAGTTGAATCTGCAAATGTCATCGCGTTCGCTACTCGCTCGGCTCGACGCTTCGCGCAACGTTTTGTAGTAATACGAGTGCGGTTGCTCTCTCTCAGAGTATTCCACGATGAGTTCTTCCATTATCTTACCTAAAATGATTCGATCCTCGGCGTTACTGTTCGTGCTATTCCTTTCCGCAATGGACTCGAACTCGTGACATTCCAGTCGAGCCAATCGTTCCACGTCTCTCTGTAAAATCTGAATCTGAATACTATTTTTGTTGCTCGTCTTCTTTGTTGTTGTCGTCGCAAAATTACTTGTACTATTCTTGTGCCTGCTGCTATTGTTGTTGTTGTTGTTGATGTTGTTCGTGATGTTGCCTAACGCGCCTCTGTTTTGTTGCGCTCTGTTGCTCTTGTTGATGAAATTCTCTCCTCCTCCTCTATCTAAGAGCGAGGAGAAGATGTTGTTGTTGTTGTTCTCGTTCATCGTTGTTCTGTGATGAACGTTCATGATTTCTTATTCTTCTTCTGATGTTATTCTTCAGACGAGGAAGACGGAGGAGAAAAAAAGACGAAACCCGTCGTAAAGCGCTCTTTATCCGCGGATGTGCGCGTGTTTCTCTCTCTCTCTCTCTCTCTCTCTGGAGAAGGACTTATCGCGACGATGAGAAGAAAAAAGTAAGAACGAGGGGTCTTAAAATCCGAGATTTGTGTTTGTGATGAGTCACTCTTTCCTCCTTTTTTCGTATTTTTGAACTTTTTTTACACCACAGCTGGGGGCAGTTATTCTAAAAAGAGTCTCATCGTAACCACCCCACCACTACTACCACCACCATTGCCACGACGAAGATGATGATGACGATGACTAACAACAACAACAGGATGATCTCTTCCTCCTCGTCCTCTTTTTCCTCCTTTTCGATGATGGAAAAATGTCCTCCTCCTCCTCATCGTCGCTCTCATCATCATCATCAAAAGTCATCATCATCATCTTCAACATCATCATCATCATCTTTTTTTTCCAGAAGAAGAGAGGGGAAGAAGAAGCTTTTTTCTTTGATGATTGGGAGGACGAAGAATGTCCCCAACAGCGTGATCATCATCGCTCGGGCGGCAAGAGCAGCAGCAGCAGCAACAACAACTGCGGGTGGTGACGAAAATGGTGCGGAAGTTTCTAAAACGGGAGGAGAGATATCTTCTTCAGAGGTAATAAAGGTGTATCCGTTAGCGGAACCACGAATTCCCCTAAAAACAGCAGAAGGAGAACAAATAAATAGTATGAAAGAGTTGACGGCGAAAGCAATCATCGGGGAAGTTTTGAGAATATCTTCGAGAGATTTTTTACCGACCGTGACGCTCGTCTTCGTCGCTGGTTTTTTCGCGCAAGCGTTGAATCTCGGAGGGACGTTCCTCTTAGCTTTGATACAGGTGCACGAGGTGGAAGTTATCGCGGCGACGTTCGTCGTCGCCACGCAGGCGTGGAAGTTTCTGTGTCAGTTTCTCGTTCGTATTGCAACGTTTAAAAACGCGTACGTTGGTGATAAGGAAGAAGATGGAACGATAGAAGAAGAAGATGATAACAGCGACGACAATACATACGCGAAAGTTAAACCAAAGTACGCGTACGGCGTTTTGAAGCAAGGTTTGGAGCTGTACAAATCGATTCTCATAATAGACTTGCGCCGAACGCTTTCGATCGCGTGGAACGGTATGATTACCATTCCTATTCCGTATTTGGGGTTAATGAGGTGTTTAGACTTGGCTCTTTGCGTTCCCGTTCGAATATTTGAAGGTAAACAAGGCGGAGAGAATTTGAAACGGAGCACCGAACTCATGCTCGGTCGGAAAATTTTGCTTCTCAAGACGTTCTTTTACTTATCTGCAATTGCATCGAGCGTCGTCGGATTAATAATTGGATTATTCGCCCTTCTCGTGCCAAGCTTAGCAACTGTCTTGCTTCCTCCGGTTGGTGCTGATCCCGCATCGCTTGGAGGTGCCGCGCAGGGTTTGGTCACTGGAACCGCGTTCGAGCGCGTCTGGGACGTTGGAACTGTCACCGAGCGGTCGGCAACTATTCTTTTACTTATGATTGCCGTCGTGTTGAGTTTCTTCTTTACTCTTGGATTTCGACAATTAATATACGTGTTCCATCGCGAGGTAGCAAATCGCTGGATCCCACCTCCACCTCCGCCACCTCGAAAGTTGCCGGAGTGGGCGAAGAAACTGAAGAAGAAAGTGCAGTTTTGGAAAAAGGACGATGTGAAGAAAAGCACGTGATAGAAACATACCGCACACTGTAGCGTAATTGTAGTAATATTATTAGATTATTTAGAAATGTATGCGCGCAATAGGAATGTATTATCAATTGAATTACTGGTACCGTGGTACGACGGCAGTTTTAAAAGAATAACACTCGAAACAAGAACTTGAGAATGTAATACCCGATGAACAACAGAACCATCATGGAGTACTCTGCCATGAATCTCAAGTTGACTCGAAAACCTCTTCGGCGTAAAAGACCGAGAGCGAGATCGATAACACCGAGAACTCCGATTTTTGCAATTGAACAGACCGTTTTAATTACGCACCAATAGTCTTTCTTGTTCGGGCACTCGTTCCACGTTTTGGTGACGAGCGCGAAAATATCTTCCTGGTCCACGGTTTCATTTCGCGTACCGTCAAAGTGTAAAATGGTGTTCAGAAATTGAGAAAGATACACGAGTATCCTCACCAAAGGACCAAACTCTGTCTCACCAATAGGTCGTTGCATCCAATCGCCAACGTATAAATCGCGTGCGCTTTTGATATTCGATTTTTTATTCCATTCGAACGACGAAGCACCGCCATTTTTCGCGACGTTCTTCGCCGATGCCGAAACTTGCGAGGCGGAGTTTTTGAGGAGCGAGACGTCGTCCAACTTTTCCAAGGGAAGCAAGTCAAATGCTGATTTGCGAAATTGTGGCACGAGCTTCCTGAGAATGCTACCCGAGGAGGATTCCTGGACGTCGCGACTGAGACGTACCAAAAGAGCAATCGTTACTTGAGGTAAACCTTCGGGACCTAAATCAAACATGATCAATTTTTGCAGTTGGTACTCGTCGTGTTGATTTTGTTGGCCTCTCATGGGCGTTCTGCCTCCTGGTGTGCCCATCATGCCAAGCTTCTTCCTCGATAGCGGGGAATTGAATAATCCAGCGTTACCCCCTAATCGGCTACTTCTATTTCTAAGAGGAGTGTGTTGTTGCGCTCCCGCGGGGGTTCTAGAACCGCCGAGCTCGTTTTCCGGCTTTAACGCCGGGGGATCCCAATATTCGAGCTGATTTTGAATGATTGGAAACATGTGATCGTACGGAGTCAACGTTTCTTGATTGTTGATGCGATTGGCAGTCGCTTTCAAAGGATCCTCGATGTATTTATTAAAGCCTTCCTCGAGAGCTTTGAGAACGAGAACCAAGTCTGGAGACTGCACGAGATTTTCAAATACTCGCGTTAAAATGAGCGCCGTGCCTTCGGGATCGCTCGGTACGAGCTTGCAACACAGTTCTAGAAAGTGTTTCATCAAGTAATGGTAAAACGGAACGTTCCCTAGAAGATGAGACATGTACTTTGAATCCTGCGGCTTGTGCGAGAAAGGAACGTTTTCTTTGCACCAAGGCATGATGTAAGTGGCCCATAAATTCGTGATCGGTTCGAGCGATTTCGTCGATTCAATCGGCCACAACATGAAAGCTTCGCGTAAAAATCTATACAACGGACGCTTCAAACCCTCTCGTGTGCGCAAAAATGCAGGAGAACTGTATTCTTTTTCTCCCAAATAAGAAACCAAAAGCGTGACGGCGTTGACTAAGTTGTCGTCCGGAGGATTGTACAAATACCTCGACCCGCTAGAGATGTCGCTTTCACTCAACCAAAACTCAATGAGAACGTTTACAATCATTTCACCTTCCGTGACAACATTACTTCCTAGTTTCTCGTTTGCATCGTCCGTTTGTCGAGGCTTGAAGAAATATTCGAGGTGCGAAATGAGCAAGTCTTGATACGGATGGTGGTTCTTTTTCATCGATGCTCCTCCACTACCGTTCAAACCAGCTGGACCACCACCACTGCCGCCGCTCCCGTTTGCACCGTTTCCACCACCAGACCTTATCGTGTGATGCAGCGCAGAATTCTTTATCGATGATAACGTTGAGTTTGGCCATCCTCTCAAAGAGGATGCAGGAGTAAGTACGTCGTGCGTTTGCGCGAGTGTCGGTCTGTGCGAGTGTTGGTGTTGCTGCATGTATTGTTGTTGGTGTGAAAGCGACGACGAGCGGTGTAAGGACGACGAACCTCCCGACCTACTCGTTATGTTTCCAACTCTTTGGACAAAATACGCGTTCCAAAAGAGAAAGTAATGATACAGTCCCAAATGCACTTGAAACCGTCCGTTTTGATCCTGTTTTATTTTCCCCCTATACAACGGGTTGCGATTTAATTCCATCGCCCCTTGTTGCGTTTGCAACATTCTCTGCGTCTTGGACGGCAAGCGCTCCAACGGAAACGCGAATTGGACCAAATTATTCGAATCTGCCGAGAATATCGCCTTCATCAAAGGTCCGTCGGGACTCAAAAACTTCAACAAAAGATGCACCGTTGCTTCGTTTTCTCTCTTTTTCTTCAACAAAGTCGAGGAAGTAGACGTATGAGATGCGTTATTCGTTCCCGCAGTTCCTCCCGGTGTTGTCCCGGACGCACTGCTCGTCGCGGAATAATTCAACGCTTGCAATCGCATGTTGTACACGCTTTGTAACCATCCACTCCCGCTCTCGTCAAAGTTGAATATCTGCCACAGAAGCGTCTGATAACACGTCGAGAAAAACTCTCTCAAATTCTCTCGGTTTTCTTTCAAACATCTCTCCACGGCTTGAATCGACTCGGGCAAATAATACGAAGAAGAAGAAGAGGAGAGAAACTTGTTCAACTCCAAAGGCGTGGACACCTCCTGCGACGAGGGAGCCCCCGAAGATGATGTCTTTGTCTTTTGTCCTCCTTGTCCTCCTGCGGTCGTCGTCGTCGTCGTCGTCGCCGTTCGACCAGAGTCTTTTCGAAGAGCAGCCCCCGAAGATGACATTAATTTATTTTCGAAGCTTTCTGTGTCTGTTTTTGAAGAGTTTTCGAATTTTTCTTTGATGCCTCTCTTTCCTTTCTTTTTGTGGGAAAACTGCTGCGCTCGAAAGAGAGAATTTCAGGTTTTATATCCATCACAAACCACTCTCTCTATATATACGCGATGATGATGAGAGGCAGTAGTAATAGTAGCCAGAGAATGCGAACAACAACGATGTCGTCGATGAAGACGACGACGCGTGCGATGACGGAGAACAAACGGCATCATCCTCGCGTCGCCAACGAACGACGAAAAGGAGGACGACGAGAAAAGTCCAATTCCTTTGTGCAACGAGTGAGCATTTTAGACGATGCGGACACAGAGGAAAACGAACAGTTGGACGAACTGGTTTCCAGACGAATCAAGAAATCTCGTTCGACTGGGCGGTTAGACTTGACGGGATTGGACTTGACGGAATTTCCGATGGAAATATTCGACGTTACGAACGACGATGCGCCTTTGACGGACTTGCAAATATCAAACAACAGGATATACCACATACCGGATGAAATAGGGGATTTGCAACTGCTCGAACGATTAGGATTAGCCGGGAATAGATTGACGAAGCTACCGGAATCCGTAGGAAAATTGAAGAGATTGCAAGGATTATGGGCGCATGGAAACTTATTGAAGAGCTTACCGGAGTCCATATGCAGTTGCCAATCTTTGCGAAACCTCTCCGTCGCCGGGAACCGGATACGAAAGTTACCGGAAAATCTTTCCCAACTCGTCGCTTTGGAAGAACTGAGCGTACCTGGAAATCAACTGCTTGAATTACCAAACCTAGGAAAGATGTTTAATCTTTCCGATATCGATTTGCACGGCAATTGCATCGAAGATCTATCCGCCAACGGGAACGATTTTCAGTTTTTGAAAGCGTTGGAGACTTTCAGTTTACAAGGAAACAGGTTGAAAAGCATTCCTGGGTCGTTGGGTAATTTGAAGCGATTACGAAGCTTGAACCTTGCGGAGAACAGAATTCAACAAGTGCCGGAAGAGTTGAGGAATTTACCAGTTCTCACGTCCGTGTGGTTGTACTCGAACGATTTGCGTTCCCTACCGAAAGAACTTCAAAAATCCCAATCTTTGCGACAGTTGTGGATTGAAAACAACGAAAATTTAGATAAAAGTGAACTCGAAGCGTTTATTCAAAACATGAAAGATGCGAGAATGCTGAAGACTTTAGGAATAGATACAGAGCAAGCTCGAAAAATAGGCGGTGGTTTCGAAAATATGAGCGCAATTACCGTCGCGGAAGTTCCGAATCGAAGCGATAACGCGGGGTATTTTAAACTCGTGAAATGGGATGGTAATAGATCAGCTTTAGATGATTCCAAAAGAGCCCCTGTCTTGATCGTATCATTTGGTAGCGCGCCAGGAGTGCCTAACTGGGGCGGTTTGTTGAAGAAATTGCGGAAAAGAGTTGGGGAAAGCGAAGGAAAGAGCTACGACGTCTTGTACGTCTGCGACGTGGAAAGAAGTTGGTACGCGGGGAACAAAATGACTGGAAACGTTGAAGACGAAGTGAGTAAACGGAGCAAACGATTAGAAGATATATGCTCGAAATATTCGAAAGTTTTATATCTCGGCGACTCGATGGGTGCGACTGCATCTTTAGCGTTCGCCGAGCACGCGACGAGAGTTTTAGCGTTTTGCCCTCAAGTAGATTTATTCGCCGCGAGTATTCGACCATCGAGGAGTGCAAATTGGATGCGACAATATAAGACGCTCTTACTTCAAGGAGCGCTGAAGAGCGAAGCAGATATCACTATTCACACCGGAAGTTGGACACACGACGTCGATCAAGCTTCGATTGTAGTTTATGCTTCAGAAAAACAAGCAGAGGATGCGGCTACAAAAAGAAAGAAAAGAATAAAGACGAAGATGCATCCGGTGAACAATCACAGACTCGCGCTCGTCCTTTCCGACGGCGACGAACTCGTTAATATCGTTAAAGAAGCTTTCGAAACAGAATATGTGAATGCTATCGCCAGCGGTTCCGGCATGGAAAAAAATTCAGCGGCGACTTTAAAGTTATTAGGACTCGCTTAAAGAAGAAGGAGAAGAAGAAGAAGGAAGATTTTATGTATTATTAGATTTGCGCGTTGTACGTAGTAAACTAGAGATTCTATTTCGTTTTGCTATTTATATTGCCTAATGATGTTCCCGAGCGAAACTGGAGCTAAATCTATTGCAGTTTCATTATCCCTATTGACTAACTCTTTTCTAGCGCCCGAGGCGAGTAATGACAAGCAGCACTCTTTCTTATTGAACATTGCCGCCAACATTAAAAGGGTGAATCCGTGCCCGTCACGATAATTCGGATCGACTTGTCCGCTACTCATAATAGTTTCTAAAGATGCAACATCGCCAAGTTTGATCGCTTCGCGTGCCTCGAGGCCATCAAAAGTGCGCTGTTGTTGTTGTTGTTGTTGTTGTTGTTGTGATTCCAAAGTAACCGGATTTTCGCTCGATGTTGTTGTTGTCGTTGCTGGTGATGTCAACATTGATGTCATTCCCATTGGACTACTCCCATTTTTATCTTCACTCGCTGGAGTAAACTTTAGTGGACTCGGCGACGCGGCTATGGTCTTGTGAAGCGCCGCGCTCGAAAGGTGAAACTCTTCCAACGATTTTTGTTGCGAACGCGAGCTACTCGTTACTATCGGCGTCTCTTCCTCCCACGAATCGTAGCCATCAAAGCCGTTGCTCCTTCTTCCCTGAGCCGTGGTATCGTAGTTCCCACTTGCTTTACCGTTGCTTTTATTACCAGTGCTACCATTCTTCCCGTTCTTACCACCCTTCGGTATCGTCCAGTTCGTATCTCCCGCGTTTTCCAATATCTGCAAGGCACCAATGAAGGACGAGACTTCTGGCAAAGCATTCAACGTCCTGTCGTTCATGATTGTGTTCAAAATCTGTTCGAAAGCTGCTCTTCTCTCTTCTAAGTGTTGCGGAGAGACGATTAATACTTTCGGAGGAAACGGAGGTAATCGTGCACCTTTCGTCGAAGAGAAGGCGTGCAACTCTCGAAACTGAGAGAATCTTCGAAAACACGCGAACGGTGAAGATGCTCTTTGACTTTTATACTCTTTTTCCATCGCGCGATATTGTACTTCATCATCACCATCTTCGTTGTTCTCATCCAAAGAGACGATTTCAGTCTTCACGGGATAGAACTGTACGATTTTGTTGTTCACCGACTTTGCCACTGGCTCGGAAACCTTCACCTCAAACAACATCTTCTTCTTCTTTTCTTCAAAAGTCAGTTGAGTTTTTTGTGATGTTTTTCTTCTTGCGCGAATTTCACAACGTACTCTTCAAACAATTTACTCACAACCTTTACTGACTGCCGCACGCATAAAACTCTATCTCGTTCGATGAAACCCCGAAGAAGAAAATGCTGAAAGGAGAAGAACACCACACTCTGAACGCTTTGAGTTACTGCGCGTTCTTCGCGCAGTTCTTTGGGTATTTCATTCTGAGCGGTTTAATTGAAGTGTGGTTCTACAGAAAGCAAAGCCAACAGGAACGCTCGTGGAAGATACAACCTAACGGACGGAACAAATGGCCTGGGATTAAACAAAGTCATAAAAACAACAGCTTCTTTGTACTTTCTATTCCTTTGCTGGATTTCTTCTTCTCGAGCGCAGGAGCAACGACAACAGCATCAACAACGCAGAGGCACTCGAAACACAAGACGTTTGCAACTCTGAATTTAGTCGTTTCAAGTCTCTTCGCTTTGGTGGTTACAGAGCTCACCGTGCGGGGAAAGTCGAGCTTGAAAGAATCCACGATTATGAGTACCGATACGAGCGCGTGTGAAATAGGTATCGGCTTGTTCTATGCGCTGCTGTTACAGTCGACGTTGGAATATCCTTGGCACCGATTGATGCACTACAAATATTTTTATACGCGGATGCACAAATACCATCACGAATACAAAAGCCCGGTGGTATACTGCGACTTGTTCATTCACCCTTTGGAGGCTATCGGGTATTATTGTATTTTATATTCGCCGGCGTTTGTGGTGAAAAACTTACCGAAAGAGTCGTTCTTGTTGTACATGGCGATAGTAGGTGTATTTGGCGTTCTCGACCATTCGGGGGTGGATTTTCGCTTTCCTTGGTTTCTCTTCTCCTACGAAGCGAGGTTTCATGACTTGCATCATAAACATTTCAACGTCAACTACGCGTTCCCGTTCCAATGGCCGGACCGAATTTTTGGTACCCTCAAAAAAGTAGAGAAGTGAAAGTCGTACTTAGTCTATTTAGTCGTATAGTTTTTAGTTAACGCGTTAGATTTGTCTTCTTGTGTCACCCTTCTAAAAAACTCTCCTTTTTTTGCTCTTCTTTCTCTCAAGTGGACCTCAACTCTCTCCATATCATTCTTCTTCTGCTTGAAATTAATCTCTCTCTTTAGAGTAGTATCACACACGCCTGGGGACGAAGTGAAGTCACGCGCACACACAAACAGAGAACGGAAAAGTACTTCAACAAAAAGACTCTCAACAACAACGACACGTTTCTTTCGTTGGTGAAAAGTAAACAACAACAGAGAAAAGAAAGCGAGAGCGAATTGGAGGAGCGTCTGAATTTCAAACGTCTTTCTGTCCCCCCATTCTCTCTCTCTCTCTCTTCTCCCAACAAAATGACGAGCACGACGCCAAACAACAACAACAACAACAACAATAAAAACAACATGGCTTTGCAAATGATGCAAGCGTTTCGAAACACGCCTTCCATGGACTTGAACCATCTCTCGAGAGGCGAAGCCGAGCAATTAAACAGACGGTGTTTAGCGTTGGAGATGGAATGCGAGGAACTTCGTTTGGACGTGGAGGAGTTGTTGGAAGAGAAGAAAGATTGGGAAGAAATGGAAGAGACGCTCGATCGAGAGTGCGCGAAAGCGGACGAGGAGTTCAAAGAGAAGAGAAAAGAGTGGCTGAAAACGAGAGAGGAACTGGAGAGAATGAAGAAGAGTCACGAGCACGAGAGAACGCGGAGGAAAGAGCTGGAAGACGAGATGCGTTCGTTGGAGTCAAACGACTACGAAGTCACGAAAATGTCGCGAAGAAACGCGCAGTTGGAGAAGAATCTCGAAGAGATTTCGCATCAAGTGGAAGCGTTGGAGAGCGCAAATACCAAAGCAAAGAAAGAGATGAAGAAGTTGGAGAACGAACTCTCGGATTTGGAAGAAGCTTTGGAGGAGAAAACGGCGGAAGCGGAGGCGCTCGAGGCGGAGAAGAAAAAGCTGAAAAAATTGAACGACGAGCAACGACCGGCTTTGGAAACTGCAAAACGTAAGATGAACGACTTTGCGAAAGAACTCGGGTACAAAGAAGAACAAATCGTGAAATTGGAAACGCAGCTGGAAGATAAGAGCAAAGAGTTGAAGCAAGAGGCGTTTTTGCGCAAGGAGCAAACGAACCTGTTGAACGGCGTACAAAAAGACATCCTTGCGAAACAAGACGAAATTCATAAACAGGATGTGCAAATCCAAAAGCTCGAGGCGGATAAACTTCACAAGTTGAAGCAAGCTGGGACAGAGTTCGAGAAAGAGTTGAATCTTCGCGAGGCAGAGGTGGGGAAAAAAGAGAAGTTAGCGGAGAAACTCCAAGCGCGCGTGGACGAAGTGGAGGAAAAGCACAAGAAAGCACTCAGCGATTTCGCCGCGAAAGAACGAGATTTTATCGCGAAAGAGAAGGCGCTGAAAGAGGAATTCGCAAAGAAAGAAAAACAAAGCTCGCAAACCGCGAAAGAACGAGAAAAAGATGTTGGGGAGGCGACGAAGAAGATATCGGCGCGAGAAAAGGAGCTCGAAGCCAAGGAAAAGACGATGGCGAAAGAGCTCGAGAAGAAGAAAGCAGAGTTGGAGAAATTGGTCAAGGAAGACATTGCCAAAAATGAGAAAGAATACGCGCAAAAAGCAAAGACACTGGAGAGCGAGAGCGAAAAGCTCACGGCGAGAGAGAAAGAGCTCGTGACGAAGGAGAAAAACTTGGAAAAGGAGCTTTTGAAGAAGAACGCCGAGTTGGAGAAATCGCTGCACGAGAAAATCGGAAAGAAAGAGAAAGAGACTTCGAACACGGCGAAAACTTTAGAGAAAGAAAGAGAGGAAATGACGAAGAGTTTAGCCGTTCGAGAAAAAGAGCTCGAGTCAAAGTATTTAGCGAAAGAGAAAGAGCTCGAGTCAAAATATTTAGCGAAAGAGAAGATCGATGCGAAAGAGCTGGCGCGAAAAGAAAAAGAGTTTGCAAAGAAACAGGCGGAGTTAGAACAACGCTTGGAATATGAAGCAGATCAACGTTTGCAGGAAGCAGCGGAGAAGGAGTCTGAGCTTAACGCGAGGGAGAAAGAGCTCTCGCGAGAGATTGCGGCGAAAGAGAAAGAGCACATGCGTAAGTTGGCCGCTCAAGACAAAGCGAGTTCACAAGCTGCCGCGGAGAAAGAGCGAGAAATTGCAGAAAAAGAAAAGGAAGTCCAAAGAAAGTTGCAGGCGAGAGAGAAGGAAGCCGCTGAAAAAATAGCTGCCAAAGAGAAAGCTGCTGAACAGAAGGAACGTAAACTTCGCGAAAAGGAGGAAGACGCGAAGAAAAAGTTGGAAGAGAAGGAGAAGAAAACGGCAGAAAAATTAGCGGCGCAACATAGAGAAGCGTGTGAAGCCGTCGAGCTCGAAAAGCGCGCGTTGACTGAGAAGGAGAAAGAGCTCGAAAAGGAAAAAGCAAAACTACGAAAGAGTTCCGGACCGGTTTCGCCAACATTTTTCTCATCGCTTTTATCGCCTTCGAGGAAAGCAACACCGCCAACCGCCAAGAAAGAATCAACAACGCCGGCGATTAGTCCAACGACGTCGATGAAGAAGACACCGAAAAATAGGAGCCATGTCGATGCCGTGGACGCCAAGAAAGCCAAGGTGGAAAACAACGCCTCCGCTACCATGGGAGCGGGCTTTTTGCAAAGCGTAAAGAAAGCCACGAGTGCTGGTGTGCTTGGTGTCGGGCAATACGCTCACTCTTGTTTGAAACCGTTGATTGGAGGCTCGCACGAAGAGTTTTCACCGCCGGAAGCCGCCGCTCCGAAGTCGGCTTCGAAGGAAAAAAGTGTAGTAAAAAAGTCCACCGCGGCAAAAGTGGCAAAGAAACCGTTTGAAGAGAACAAGTCGCCGCTGAGTCGAGCGATGAAAAGATTAGAAGATACCAACAGTGCTCCTCTCTCCGAAGTTGAGAAAGAGAAAGATGTTCCTTCGCTCAAGCGTCGCGCATCCATGGAACTTCCTATTCCAACTTCTGCTTTAAAGAAAACGCCTCCTCCTTCTACGGCCAAGACACAAAGACGCAAATCGCGGGTCTGGGGAAACGACGACTCGAACGTAGCGGCCGCAAAGGCAGTAGCTCTGGCGACAGCGCAACCGTCGCCAAAGAAAGTTATCGACCCCAGAACAAAAGAAGAAGATGCCCCAGAGCCGAAGAAGCGTGGTCGCAAACCCAAAGCGAAAGCAGTGGAGAAAACGGTCCCGGTCAAGAAAACGACGACAACGAAAAAGCCAAAAGCGGCGGTAGCGGCGAAGAAGGCGACAGCAACGAAAACAACAAAAACAGCAGTAACAACAAAAGTAGCGAAAAAGCCAAAAGCGGCCACGGCAAAGAAGAAGAGCGCGGCGACTCCCGTGAAAGCGACTAGAAAATCTTCCCGCACGCGAAAGTAATTTCGCGTGCAAAAATATAACACACAAATCAACATTTTAAATCTATTCTACATTGTACAACCGATTCCTTTCAATTATCATCTTTTCTTCCATGGAATCTGTTTCTTTCTACCGACGGGATCTGCGCCTAACGCAACTTTTACTGCCTCTGCGAGAGTGTTACACTTGATGATCTCCATGCCTTGTTTTCTTCCAGCTTCTTCGTTAGCTCCAGTAAAGGGCATGAGCACTCGTTTGAAACCCATCGTCGCGGCTTCTGCGATGCGTCTTTCTGCTTGCATAACGGGCCGCAATTCTCCTCCCAAACCAACTTCGCCAAAAAAACACATATCAGACGGCAACGGCCTTTCTAGAAAGGAAGAAGCGATCGCCATGGCTACCGCAACATCGGTCGAGGGATCGTCTAGTTTCAAACCGCCCACGACGTTCACGAAAATATCGTTGCGTTGAACTCTCCTTCCTAAAACAAATTTTGCTAGCACAGCGAGAAGTAGCTGCATGCGCTCAAACTTCAAGCCGACTGCCGTACGCACGGCCGGCGCAACCATGCCACCACCCGAGTTATTGCCCTCTTCATCGTCGTAAGTCGACGATCTATCGTTACATAACGCTTGAACTTCCAGCATGAATGGTCGAGATCCTTGTAAAGTAACAGTCGGGGCCGCGCTAACGTCGTCAGAAATAATACGTTCACCCAAGAAGAGAGCGGATGGCGACGGCACCGGGACCAAACCTTGATCGGCCATTTGGAAGACGCCAACTTCGTCTGTGCTACCGTACCTATTCTTATGCCCGCGCAAAATACGCACGGCTCTGTCGGCGTCACCTTCTAAGTACAGAACTACATCTACGATGTGTTCGAGAACTCTAGGACCGGCGATATCTCCGGATTTGGTTACGTGACCAACTATGAACACGGGCATGCCAGACGTTTTCGCGGCGTGTAGCAACGCCGTCGCGCACTCCCTAACTTGGCTCACCGATCCAGGAGACCCGGTAGCATCTTCTAAAAATACAGTCTGAATTGAATCGACGACTAACGCCGACGGTTCTAATCGGTTCACGGCATCTAAGATATTTTCTAAACGCGTCGCGGAATATAAATACACGCCGTCCTGATTAATCTCCATGCGTTCAGCTCTCGACGCAACTTGTTCAACGGATTCTTCGCCGCTCGCGTACAAAACGCCACCTCCAGAGAACAGAGCTTCCACTTCCTCCATGGATTCCTCTCCCGCTTCGGATTCCTCGCTCGTCTTCGTCGCTTTCTTTACTTTTTTCGCCGTCTCGGTCGCTTCTTTTCCGAGAAGTCCCGCCAACTGCAATAAAATTGTACTCTTCCCGACGCCTGGGTCACCGCCGACTAATACTAAACCACCTGGCACGACGCCGCCACCTAAAACGCGTTCAATTTCCGAACCCAACGT
>JACLAA010000751.1_pt1 | contig 16496 bp, 9 predicted proteins | sample 8027891 | NCBI WGS metagenome assembly JACLAA01 (sample SAMN15724900, study PRJNA655200) | protist metagenome | isolation source: fluorescence activated cell sorting (FACS) single amplified genomes of... | place: Spain: Blaines Bay Microbial Observatory, Mediterranean Sea | collected 2016-01-19 | reverse complement strand
GTAGATGTCAACAATCCGGAATTAAAAGCCTATGAAATTAATTTGATGAGTGAAATTATAGAAAAACCAGAAAGAAGAGCTTTTTAAGGTTTTAAATAATAACGTAACACGACGTTTTTAATTTCTTTTATTATCTGGAAATAGCAGTTAAAAAACTTTTCTAACAAAGGAAGTTCAATTATTTATTTGTAAAAATTTTAGGTATTTACACTCATTTATGCTACAAACAGAAAGGTCCTTTGATTACGTAAAAATTAATTTAGCTTCCCCTTCTCGCATCCGAAGTTGGGGTGAGCGAATTTTACCAAATGGTAAAAAAGTTGGTGAAGTCACGAAACCAGAAACAATAAATTACCGAACATTGAAACCTGAAATGGGTGGTTTGTTTTGTGAACGCATTTTTGGTCCGGTTAATGATTGGGAATGCCATTGTGGAAAATATAAAAGAGTCCGATATAAAGGTATTATTTGTGAACGGTGTGGAGTCGAAGTAATCGAATCAAACGTAAGACGACACCGCATAGGTTTCGTTGAACTCGCTTCACCTGTAACTCATGTTTGGTATGTAAAAGGCCGACCTAGTAAAATAGCTTTAATATTGAATATTTCTTTAAAAGAGCTAGAACAAATTGTTTACTTTAATTCTTATGTCGTAATTCACCCTGGCAAAAGTGGCGAACTTAAATATAAGCAACTTCTTGTTGAAACTGATTGGCAAGTTTTTGATGCAACTAAAGCAGACACTAGTGATGTCGAAATTTCTATTGGTGCAGAAGCTATAAAAACTCTTTTAAGCCAGATCGATCTAGAAAATGAATCGAAAGAATTACGAGCATTAATACCCTCAGCTAGTGATGTAGATCGTGAGAAATTCATTAAACGATTACGAGTACTAGATCAATTTAGCGCTTCTGGATCTAAACCATCCTGGATGATCTTAGACATTATCCCTGTTTTACCTCCGGATCTAAGACCTATGGTCCAGTTGGACGGTGGTCGTTTTGCTACGTCCGACCTCAATGATTTATATCGACGTGTAATAAACCGAAATAATCGCTTATCGCGATTACAGGAAATTCTAGCTCCTGAATTAATTATCCGTAATGAAAAGCGAATGTTACAGGAAGCTGTCGATGCACTTATAGATAATGGTAAACGTGGTCGAGCAGTTTTTGGGCTAAACAACCGCCCTTTAAAATCTTTATCTGATATTATCGAGGGTAAACAAGGTCGTTTTAGACAAAATTTACTTGGAAAACGCGTTGATTATTCGGGCCGTTCTGTTATTATCGTTGGTCCTGAATTAAAACTTAACCAATGCGGATTACCACGTGAAATGGCTATTGAGTTATTTCAACCCTTCGTTATCCACCGATTAATTTACGAAGGGTTAGTAAACAACATCAAAGCGGCTAAAAATATTATTCAAAATAATGAACCTTTGGCTTGGGAAATTTTAGATCAGGTAATGTTAGGCCACCCTATTTTATTAAACCGCGCACCTACGTTACACCGTTTAGGTATTCAATCATTTGAACCGATCTTGGTAGAAGGGAGAGCTATTAAACTTCACCCTCTTGTTTGTCCGGCTTTTAATGCAGATTTTGATGGTGATCAAATGGCAGTTCATATTCCACTTTGTTTAGAAGCACAAACAGAAGCTCGTATGTTGATGCTTGCACCAAATAACTTTTTGTCTCCTGCAACAGGTGAACCTATACTTACGCCTAGCCAAGATATGGTTCTTGGGTGTTATTATTTAACTGCGAATAATCCAACAGAGCAAACATTAACGGATCAATACTTTTACAATTTCGATGACGTGATTAAAGCATATAAGCAATCCATATTAAAATTGCATACATTTGTTTGGGTTAAACAGGATAAAGACGAATATGAAACGTTAAACTTGCCAACCGATTCTAAGAGTATTGAAAATAACGTCGCGGATCGTATAGTCTCTTTAACACCAGATTTTCAGATAAAAAAAGATTTAGAAGGGAATATCCTCCAAATTTATGTAAAAACAACACCTGGACGAATCCTCCTTAATCAATCTTTCCAATATAATTAATAATTTTGAACTATTATCAAAAATGGTCCATCTATTAGAAACAAAATGCGTTTTTCATAATGAAGTTATAAATAAGAAAAAATTGCAACGTTTAATGTATTTAACTTTCCATAATTATGGGGTTATCAGATCGTCGTTAATTGCGGATAAAATAAAAAATTTAACATTTCATTATGCCACTGTTTCGGGAATTTCACTAAGTATAGAAGATTTGAGAGTTCCTTATACGAAAAGGGGGCTAATTGGTTTAACAACAGATGAAGTTTCAACTTCGGAGCAGTATTATGCTAGTGGTAACACCACAATCGTTGAAAGGTTTCAAAAGGTTATTGATATTTGGAATAACGCTAATAATACGCTGAAAGATGAAGTTTTAACGTATTTTAGAGAAAGCGATCCCTTGAATCCCCTTTACATTATGGCATTCTCAGGTGCACGTGGTAATATTTCGCAAGTACGACAACTTGTTGGGATGCGAGGGCTTATGGCAGACCCTCAAGGACAAATCATTGATCTACCAATTAAAAGTAATTTCCGCGAAGGACTTAAAGTTACAGAATACATTATTTCCTCTTATGGTGCGCGAAAGGGTTTAGTGGATACAGCTCTGCGAACTGCTGATTCAGGTTATTTAACAAGACGTTTAGTTGACGTCGCACAAGATATTATTGTTCGCGAAGAAGACTGCTTAAATTATGCAAGTTTATCATTTGATGATTTGTTTAAAAAATACAAAACCGAATTATCACTTGATGACCGATTAATTGGTAGACTTTTAGCAAAACCTTTAAGCATCCAAACGGAAAACACTATTTTTCCAATTAATACTGAGATAGATAATGTTGTTGTAGATAAAATTAGAAAATATAAATTAGAAAATAATATTGAAGTCCGTTCCCCTTTAACTTGTGATGCTTTAAGGTCCATATGTCGAAAATGTTATGGTTGGCACTTATCCTACTCTAAGTTAATTGATTTAGGAGAGGCTGTTGGTATTTTGGCTGCTCAATCTATTGGTGAACCTGGAACACAATTAACGATGCGTACGTTCCATACTGGAGGAGTGTTTTCGGGTGATTCTACAAAGCAAATTCGTGCACCTTTTGCCGGTACCCTTAAATATTCTTTAAAATCTGAGACTTCTATTGTTAGAACTATACACGGTGAAAAAGGGTTTAATCTAATGGAAAATATAACCCTTCATATCGAGAGTCAAAAAGGGACAATGTGTTCGTTAGATATTCCGCGGGGTGCCATTTTATTAGAAAACAACAATCAGAAAGTTTATTGCAATCAAGTTATTGCTGAAATAAAAAAAGATGAAAATCTTATTTTAGAAGAAGATCGCCGAAATATTTATACGGAAGTTTCAGGTGAAATCTTTTTGCAAAATGTAAAATTAGACGAAAGTCGCGATGGCGAGGGGGCTACAAAAAAGATTAGTAAAACGGCGGGATTAATATGGGTTCTTTATGGTGATCGTTATGTGTTACAAGGTTCTCCTAAATTAGACGTAAAGATAGGAGCAAAATTTAATGCAAATGACACAATCGCGAGCCAAACGCTTAAAAATAAATATGCTGGGGTTGTTAACTTAAAACATTCTAATAACACAAGTGAAATTAACATAATAAATTCTTCAATGATCATCGAAAATGGTGTTGTCATTAAGACTAACAATCACGCCGATGAATTTCACTTAGGTACTTCTAAAGAAGCTAAATTATTCCAATTAAATGTTAAACAAAATGAATTATTAACTCACGGTCAAACTATAGCATGTTTAAATGACGAATTATATAAGACAGAAACAGGTGGAATTATTTATTATTCAATTGAGCCCCAATTAACTAAAAAGAAGCGTACTACTAAACAAATATTTAAAGGGTCTCTTTATTGGATCCCCGAAGAAACTCACCAATTAAATTCTGTTGATATAGATCAATTAAACGTTAAAAGCGGTTCGGTTATCGAAGAAGGAACCCATATTTTACCTAATGTTGTTTCTAATGTAAAAGGCTTTGTTCAAGTAGACGATTATAATTCTGAACTTACAATAAAACCTGGGGAATTATATGAAGTAAACCAATTGCAGTCAGACTTTAATGAGAAAAACAATAGGTTCGTAAAACCAGGCGAAGTAATCTTTTCAACGATATTTGTTCAAAAACTTTCATATTTAGAATTTATCGATATGGGTGGGCTCAAATATATCCTTTTACGACCTGTTTTGACTTATACCGTTCCACAAGATAAAGGATTTTTTATAAAGTATCGTTTTTTTCCAAATTTAAATAATCGAAGTGTTGCTTTTAGAACTGTAAAACGTATTTTCTATAAAGATGGTGAAAGAGTTAAATCTAAAGGTGGTGGTGTTTATCTACTCCAAACCTTTCTTGTGTTAGATATCAGGAAAAAATATACAGCTTTAAAATCCAAAATAGAATATGTTCCCTTAAACCATGATGATTTAACTAATCCACAAAAGTATAAATTAAAATTAACTTTATATGAAAGTATCAAAACTAAGGATACCTTGTTTAAGGATGCCAAATTAACTGAAAAACTTTGCGTAAAGTATTTAGCATTTAATAACCAATATGTCACACATACCTGCTCTTCAACAGGAATTGGAGCATTTACAGGTTGCTTTAACATTTCTCTTAGTCTTTGACCACGAGCAAGTTCATTTTGAGTTGCTTGATCAAGATCTGAAGCGAATTGTGAGAAAGCTTCTAACTCAGCAAATTGTGCAAGCTCAAGCTTAAGCTTACCTGCTACTTGCTTCATAGCTTTAATTTGCGCAGCAGAACCTACACGTGATACTGAAATACCTACGTTAATTGCTGGACGAATACCGGCATTGAATAGATCACCAGATAAGAAAATCTGACCATCCGTAATACTGATTACGTTTGTTGGAATGTACGCAGCTACATCGCCTGCTTGTGTTTCAATAATTGGAAGAGCAGTCATACTACCACCACCAAGTGAATCACTTAGCTTAGCAGCACGTTCTAGTAAACGTGAGTGTAAGTAGAATACGTCACCAGGGTAAGCTTCACGTCCTGGTGGACGACGAAGAAGTAATGACATCTGACGGTAAGCTGAAGCTTGCTTAGATAAATCGTCATAAATGATCAGTGTTGCTTTACCATTGTACATAAAGTACTCAGCTAATGCAGCACCTGTGTAAGGAGCAATGTATTGAAGTGTCGCAGGATCATCAGCGTTCGCTGTTACTACGATTGTGTAAGCGTTTGCACCTTTTTCTTCAATAGCAGTACAAACTGCTGCTACAGATGATGCTTTTTGACCTACAGCAACGTATACACAAATTACATCTTCACCTTTTTGGTTTAGAATTGTGTCAATAGCTACCGAAGTTTTACCTGTCTGACGGTCCCCAATGATTAGCTCACGCTGTCCACGACCAATTGGAATCATTGCATCAATTGCTGTGATACCAGTTTGTACTGGTTCACAAACTGACTTACGTGTGATAATACCTGGAGCCATTGATTCTACTAGGCGAGTTTCACTACTTTGAATATCACCTTTACCATCAATTGGTCGTGCTAGAGCATCAACAACTCGTCCTAGGAAAGCGTCACCTACTGGTACTTGAGCGATTCTTCCAGTTGAACGAACTGAGCTACCTTCTAAGATATCAATACCGGCACCCATTAATACTGCACCAACGTTGTCATTTTCTAGGTTTAATGCAATACCAATAGTTTTGTCTGAGAATTCTAGAAGTTCTCCAGCCATAACCTGTTCAAGTCCATATACACGCGCGATACCATCTCCAATTTGAAGAACTGTACCTACGTTATCAATTTGAACTTCTTGATCGTAGCTTTCAATTTGTTGACGGATAATATTACTAATTTCGTCAGGTCTAATGTTGATCATATTCCGTCTAAATTACTTTTTTATTAAAGGGTCTCTGAGTTTTAAAATTCTAATCTATTTACAACTAAACCAATTACGCACCTAAAAGGCTACTCATTTGGTTTAGTTGACCACGGATACTTGTATCTATCATCTTTGAACCAACCTCAATTGTAAATCCTCCGATTAATTCAGGGTCTACTTTCAGTGCTAACTTTATTTGTTTTGCACCAGTGATGGCTTTAAGTTTTTCTGCAATTTTCTGCTGCTGTTCAGCAGATAATTGAATAGATGAAGTAACCTTCGCAATTTCAATAGATTCTTGCTTGTATGATAGCTCAAGAAATTTCTGAGCAATTTGCTCAAGAACTTCAATACGACCACGGTCAACAAGTAATAATAAAAATTTTAAAGTGCTCTCACTAATTTGTTCGCCAAGAATATCTTTGACTACGTTCTTTTTTGCGTCCTTTGTAACTAGAGGATTCCCTAAGAATTTTTTTAAATCACTAGAGTTTGCTAAGAATTGAGAAACGATATTGATATCGTTTGTCGTTTCTTTCAAAGAGTTAGTTGATTTGGCTAAATCAAGAAATGCCTCCGCATAAGGTTCCGCGACTTTGCTTAAAACAATTGACATAATTTACTCGGCTAATTTAGAAATGTTTCTATTAATGATTTGCTGTTGTAAATTTGAGTTTAGCTTACCTTCTAGTTGCATCGTAATGCGCTTTAGGGCTAAAGTAACAACATAGTCTGAGATCTGTTTACGTACTCGATTTTCGATAGTAATGATCTGAGACTTAGCTGTAGATGTTAAACGCTCAATTTCTGATTTACCATCGTTAAGAATTGAACTTTTTACCTGTTTCGCAGTCTGTTCCGCGTCTTTTTGGATCGAATCAATTACCATTGCTGCTTGAGCTAACTGAGTTTCACTTTCAGTTAAACGTGTCACAGACTCTTGTAATCTTTCCTCGGATTCTTGGATTGCTCCTAAAATCTTTTGTTGACGCTCAGAAAGACTGTCAGATAAAGCACCACTTAATAAATAAAATAGACCGCCGGCTAACAGGGTAATGTTAATTACGTTAGTCTCAAATATATCAGTATTAAGGGATACTTCCAGATCAGCAATTTGAGTCGAAAAACTATTTAAAGTCTGGCTTAATAAATCCATTGTTGTTTATGAAGTTTTAAAAAACGACAACTAAAGAACGACTTCTTTTCCTAGTAGTTTTTCTTTTATAAGTTGGCTTAACTCATCTACTTGCGTTTCTAATTTTTCAAGAGCAAGAGATTTTTGAGCTTCTAATTCTTTGTTTGTTCGCTCAATTAAATTAGCAGCATCTTTACGAGCATCACTAATTTCTGAAGCGACAATAGTTTTAGCTTCTTGTTCTGATTGAGCTATTACAGCTTGGGCACCAACTCTTGCTTCTTTTAACTTTTCATCATACTGCTTATAAAGTTCATCAGCTTTGATTAGTTTTTCAGAAGCTTGGGTTAAGTTGTTGCTTATATATGTCTCACGCTCATCAATAACTTTTGATACCGGTTTATAGAATATAAACGTTAATACAACAGTTAATAATACAAACTGTATTGCCATTAAAGGCAGTGTTGCATTAAAATCAAAAAGCCCACCTTCCCCTTCAGTCATAGCCAGCATATTTGTTGCAGGCAGAAAAAAAATATTCATTTATATTTGATATAGAATAATGTATCTAGACTTAAGCAAAGTTAAGAGTGCGATTATATTTGAAAATAGCGCTTAGTGATTAACTAAGCGCTTTAAACAATATTAACCAGCAAATGGGTTAGCGAATAATAGACAAAGTGCAACCACTAGACCATAAATTGTTAGTGACTCCATGAATGCTAAAGATAGAAGAAGAGTACCACGAATTTTACCTTCTGCTTCTGGTTGACGAGCTAAACCTTCAACAGCTTGTGCAGCAGCAGTACCTTGACCGATACCAGGACCAATTGCAGCTAGACCAATAGCTAAACCTGCAGCGATAACAGAAGCACCTGAGATAATAGGATTCATAGGAGATATTTATTTTAAGTGTTTATAATTAAAAAAATTTATGAAATTAACAAATTTCCTAGTTGTTTTAAATATTACTTTGTATTTAAGTAGCAACTATATGTAAATTACTCTACAGATTCAGCGATATAAGCCGCTGAAAGTGTCGAAAATACTAGTGCTTGAACAGAACTAGCAAAGATACCTAAAACCATTACTGGAAGAGGTACTAATAACGGTACTAGTAGACATAATACAGATACCACAATTTCATCTGCTAAGATATTACCGAATAAACGGAAACTTAGTGAAAGAGGTTTTGTAAAGTCTTCTAGAATGTTAATTGGTAGGAAAATTGGCGTTGGAGAAATGTAACGCGCAAAAAATCCTAACCCTTTTGCTTTAAAGCCACCATAGAAATAACTTAACGAAGTTAGTAAAGATAAAGCTACAGTAGTATTAATATCGTTTGTTGGAGCAGCTAATTCGCCTTCAGAGAGTTTAATAAGCTTCCAAGGTACTAAAGCACCTAACCAGTTTGCAACGAAAATGAACAGAAAAAGAGTTCCAACAAATGGAACCCAAGGACGGTATTCATGCTCACCGATTTGGTCTTTAGCGATACCAGAAACATACTCAAACACTGCTTCGACGAAATTTTGCATGCCTTTAGGAACTTGTTCTAGTTTTAGAGTACCTAAAACAGTTATTGTTAGAATAATGGCTATAACAAGCCATGTAACTAATAAAACTTGTCCGTGTACTGCTAAACCAGCAATGTTCCAATATAAATGTGTACCTACCTCAACAGCAGCTAACGAAAAAAACATAAACAGATTATAACTCGATGTGAATAGTACAAATTTTATTGTTCCTTAATATTATTTATACCTAGGTAGTTCATTTAGGTACACTATTTCAATTAAAAATTTTAATCTACTAAATTATTAATAACTTAATAATGAAAATTTAAAGTAGGTTGTACCAAAATGCAGAATAACTATCACTTAAATTTACTAAAGTGATAGTTATTCTGCATTATGGTAAAAGTTAATTTCGAGTCTATATGCCCTCTTTTAAAGGGTTTAAAGTAACAAACTAGAGTTTATATTAATGTTTACATTGCTATTTGTTTTCCAGTAATTATCGCATTAGACAATGTCGAAATAATTAATTTAATTGATCTTACTGCGTCATCATTTGCCGGAATTGGAATATCTACTAAATTTGGATCGCAATTTGTATCAAGTATAGAAATTATAGTTATGCCTAATTTTTTACATTCGGCTATAGCTGTCCCCTCTCTTTTTGGATCTACTACAATTGCAATATCAGGCACTTGTGACATCGCTATTAAACCACCAAGATTTTGTTCTAGTTTAGTTTTTTCACGACGTAATAAAGCAGCTTCTTTTTTCGGTAATCTACTAATTACGCCTTCTTCTTCTTTTTTCGTTAGCTCTTTAAGATACTCAACGCGACCTTGGACTGTTGCCCAATTTGTTAAGATACCACCTAACCAACGATTATTAACATAATAACTTGAACATTTTTGAGCTTCTTCCGCAATTATTGCTGCAGCTTGTCTTTTTGTACCTATAAAAATAAAACTTTTTCCTTCTTTTGCAGCCTTTTGGACATAATTCGCTGCATGCGTTAATAACCTTGCAGTTTGAACAAGATCTATTACGTGTATACCATTTTGCTCTGTGTAAATATAAGGAAACATCTTCGGGTTCCAACGGCTTGATTGGTGACCGAAATGTACTCCGGCATCTACCAATTCTCCAAGTGTAACTAGTGTCATAATTTTTTGCTTTTTATACTAAGTAACTGAAATGAAATAAACTTTTATTCTTTTTAGTATTGAAAAAATACTAAATTTGTATTGATTAAATTTTACGAGAGTAGAACTCAATAACAAAAAGTTCATTTAATTTTAAGGCAATCCATTCACGGTCAATAATTCCTAAAACTTTCGCAGTTAATGTTTTTTTATCAAAATCTAGATTTTGAGGCACATTTAGTAAAGCTGGAAGTTGTAAATTTTTCGTAATTAATTGTTTTGATGCTGTGGAATCTTTCACAGACAAAACATCCCCAGGTTGGCATTGGTAACTTGGTATCGAAACACAAGCTTTATTTATAGTTATGTGTTTATGCCCAACAATTTGACGTGCTGCGGCAATTGTTGGTGCCATACCTAAACGGAAAATAACACTATCTAAACGCATTTCTAATAGTTGTAAAAGGATATTTCCTGTTGCCCCTTTAATTTTTTTCGCTTGTCGTACATAATTCATTAATTGTTTTTCACTTAACCCGTAGTTAAAACGGAGTTTTTGTTTCTCTTCAAGACGAATTGCGTACTGTGTTAATTTTTTTTGCGTTGCCCCATGTTGCCCGGGACGTTGCATTAATTTACTCTTTTTGCTAGTAAGGCCTGGTAAATCACCTAAACGTCTAGTGATTCTAACCTTTGCTCCAGTATATCGAGCCATAAAATTTATAAATATATAAATATTAATTGATATTGCTTACATGTTTTAAGGTACTATATTTTTTCAAAAAATACAAAACCTGAATTCTTAATACGTAATATGCTTTAATTTAAACGTGATCGCAATATATAGGATTTTAATTTTTCATCGTTCGTAGGTTTTATTAAAAGACTATTTGAGGTGTCTTTTTCAACCTTTTTTAAATTATCAAAGCAATTATAACCTGTTCCTGCAGGTATTAAGCGTCCAATAATAACGTTTTCTTTTAATCCGTTCAGCCAATCTTTTTTCCCTTCAATGGCTGCTTCTGTTAATACTCGCGTTGTTTCTTGAAAACTCGCAGCAGAAATAAAACTATCACTATTTAATGAAGCTTTCGTTAGTCCTAATAACATAGGTTGGTACGCAGGAGGTTCTTTGTTTTCAAAAATAGTTGCTTTTGTAATGATTTCTGCCTTATTAATTTCTAAAATTTCACCTGGCAATAATGTAGTGTCTCCTCCGTACGTAACACGGACCTTGGATGTCATTTGTTTGACTATGATTTCAATGTGTTTGTCAGCGATTTGAACTCCTTGCGAAAAGTAAGTACGTTGTACTTCATTAACTAAAAAAAGTTGTAAGTGTTTAAAACTTTTTTTACAAGCTTCATGAATTGTGTTTTGTGTTTTGTAATAGTTAAATAACGTATCTAATTTGTTATGCGGGCTAATAGGACCATCAGTTAAATTTTCTAAAAATTTAACGTATTTACCATTACTAAAATTAACTTTATTGGAAGGGTCAATATCAATAATTAATTTGTCTGTTGGAGATTTGATAATTTCAATTTTATTATTTCTCAAATAAGCATTTCCTTCTCCAGGAGAAAGTAAACAACCATTCTTTATTTTTCGAGCTTCTAAAATTTCCTCCACTTTCGGAAGTCCTTGTACGATATCAACAGTTTTAAATTTCTCGTATACCAACGTAGCTAATAAATCGGATCTTTCGACTAAAGATTTTGTAACGGTTTGCAAAATAGTACCACTTGAAATTAAATATGGACGACCTAATCTAATGGATATATAGCTGGTGCCTATTTCATAAATTTGACCGGCGTATTTCGAACGAATATTCGAAGTTAAATAAGTTCCTACACGTACAAGATCGCCCTTTTTTACACAGGGAGTTTCAATGCGTTGATCATAAAAACATTTTTTGACATTGCTTTCTTTTAAAACTAAGAGTTCCGTATTATTTGTTCGATTAACCGCAACTAAAGTACCACCTAAATTCGTTAATGTTTCGACTTTTGCTATTGAGGTATTTGGTGTGACATATTGGTTATTAAATGCTAAATACTTTACGCAAAGTTTTTCAGTTAATTTGGCATCCTTAAACAAGGTATCCTTAGTTTTGATACTTTCATATAAAGTTAATTTTAATTTATACTTTTGTGGATTAGTTAAATCATCATGGTTTAAGGGAACATATTCTATTTTGGATTTTAAAGCTGTATATTTTTTCCTGATATCTAACACAAGAAAGGTTTGGAGTAGATAAACACCACCACCTTTAGATTTAACTCTTTCACCATCTTTATAGAAAATACGTTTTACAGTTCTAAAAGCAACACTTCGATTATTTAAATTTGGAAAAAAACGATACTTTATAAAAAATCCTTTATCTTGTGGAACGGTATAAGTCAAAACAGGTCGTAAAAGGATATATTTGAGCCCACCCATATCGATAAATTCTAAATATGAAAGTTTTTGAACAAATATCGTTGAAAAGATTACTTCGCCTGGTTTTACGAACCTATTGTTTTTCTCATTAAAGTCTGACTGCAATTGGTTTACTTCATATAATTCCCCAGGTTTTATTGTAAGTTCAGAATTATAATCGTCTACTTGAACAAAGCCTTTTACATTAGAAACAACATTAGGTAAAATATGGGTTCCTTCTTCGATAACCGAACCGCTTTTAACGTTTAATTGATCTATATCAACAGAATTTAATTGGTGAGTTTCTTCGGGGATCCAATAAAGAGACCCTTTAAATATTTGTTTAGTAGTACGCTTCTTTTTAGTTAATTGGGGCTCAATTGAATAATAAATAATTCCACCTGTTTCTGTCTTATATAATTCGTCATTTAAACATGCTATAGTTTGACCGTGAGTTAATAATTCATTTTGTTTAACATTTAATTGGAATAATTTAGCTTCTTTAGAAGTACCTAAGTGAAATTCATCGGCGTGATTGTTAGTCTTAATGACAACACCATTTTCGATGATCATTGAAGAATTTATTATGTTAATTTCACTTGTGTTATTAGAATGTTTTAAGTTAACAACCCCAGCATATTTATTTTTAAGCGTTTGGCTCGCGATTGTGTCATTTGCATTAAATTTTGCTCCTATCTTTACGTCTAATTTAGGAGAACCTTGTAACACATAACGATCACCATAAAGAACCCATATTAATCCCGCCGTTTTACTAATCTTTTTTGTAGCCCCCTCGCCATCGCGACTTTCGTCTAATTTTACATTTTGCAAAAAGATTTCACCTGAAACTTCCGTATAAATATTTCGGCGATCTTCTTCTAAAATAAGATTTTCATCTTTTTTTATTTCAGCAATAACTTGATTGCAATAAACTTTCTGATTGTTGTTTTCTAATAAAATGGCACCCCGCGGAATATCTAACGAACACATTGTCCCTTTTTGACTCTCGATATGAAGGGTTATATTTTCCATTAGATTAAACCCTTTTTCACCGTGTATAGTTCTAACAATAGAAGTCTCAGATTTTAAAGAATATTTAAGGGTACCGGCAAAAGGTGCACGAATTTGCTTTGTAGAATCACCCGAAAACACTCCTCCAGTATGGAACGTACGCATCGTTAATTGTGTTCCAGGTTCACCAATAGATTGAGCAGCCAAAATACCAACAGCCTCTCCTAAATCAATTAACTTAGAGTAGGATAAGTGCCAACCATAACATTTTCGACATATGGACCTTAAAGCATCACAAGTTAAAGGGGAACGGACTTCAATATTATTTTCTAATTTATATTTTCTAATTTTATCTACAACAACATTATCTATCTCAGTATTAATTGGAAAAATAGTGTTTTCCGTTTGGATGCTTAAAGGTTTTGCTAAAAGTCTACCAATTAATCGGTCATCAAGTGATAATTCGGTTTTGTATTTTTTAAACAAATCATCAAATGATAAACTTGCATAATTTAAGCAGTCTTCTTCGCGAACAATAATATCTTGTGCGACGTCAACTAAACGTCTTGTTAAATAACCTGAATCAGCAGTTCGCAGAGCTGTATCCACTAAACCCTTTCGCGCACCATAAGAGGAAATAATGTATTCTGTAACTTTAAGTCCTTCGCGGAAATTACTTTTAATTGGTAGATCAATGATTTGTCCTTGAGGGTCTGCCATAAGCCCTCGCATCCCAACAAGTTGTCGTACTTGCGAAATATTACCACGTGCACCTGAGAATGCCATAATGTAAAGGGGATTCAAGGGATCGCTTTCTCTAAAATACGTTAAAACTTCATCTTTCAGCGTATTATTAGCGTTATTCCAAATATCAATAACCTTTTGAAACCTTTCAACGATTGTGGTGTTACCACTAGCATAATACTGCTCCGAAGTTGAAACTTCATCTGTTGTTAAACCAATTAGCCCCCTTTTCGTATAAGGAACTCTCAAATCTTCTATACTTAGTGAAATTCCCGAAACAGTGGCATAATGAAATGTTAAATTTTTTATTTTATCCGCAATTAACGACGATCTGATAACCCCATAATTATGGAAAGTTAAATACATTAAACGTTGCAATTTTTTCTTATTTATAACTTCATTATGAAAAACGCATTTTGTTTCTAATAGATGGACCATTTTTGATAATAGTTCAAAATTATTAATTATATTGGAAAGATTGATTAAGGAGGATTCGTCCAGGTGTTGTTTTTACATAAATTTGGAGGATATTCCCTTCTAAATCTTTTTTTATCTGAAAATCTGGTGTTAAAGAGACTATACGATCCGCGACGTTATTTTCAATACTCTTAGAATCGGTTGGCAAGTTTAACGTTTCATATTCGTCTTTATCCTGTTTAACCCAAACAAATGTATGCAATTTTAATATGGATTGCTTATATGCTTTAATCACGTCATCGAAATTGTAAAAGTATTGATCCGTTAATGTTTGCTCTGTTGGATTATTCGCAGTTAAATAATAACACCCAAGAACCATATCTTGGCTAGGCGTAAGTATAGGTTCACCTGTTGCAGGAGACAAAAAGTTATTTGGTGCAAGCATCAACATACGAGCTTCTGTTTGTGCTTCTAAACAAAGTGGAATATGAACTGCCATTTGATCACCATCAAAATCTGCATTAAAAGCCGGACAAACAAGAGGGTGAAGTTTAATAGCTCTCCCTTCTACCAAGATCGGTTCAAATGATTGAATACCTAAACGGTGTAACGTAGGTGCGCGGTTTAATAAAATAGGGTGGCCTAACATTACCTGATCTAAAATTTCCCAAGCCAAAGGTTCATTATTTTGAATAATATTTTTAGCCGCTTTGATGTTGTTTACTAACCCTTCGTAAATTAATCGGTGGATAACGAAGGGTTGAAATAACTCAATAGCCATTTCACGTGGTAATCCGCATTGGTTAAGTTTTAATTCAGGACCAACGATAATAACAGAACGGCCCGAATAATCAACGCGTTTTCCAAGTAAATTTTGTCTAAAACGACCTTGTTTACCCTCGATAATATCAGATAAAGATTTTAAAGGGCGGTTGTTTAGCCCAAAAACTGCTCGACCACGTTTACCATTATCTATAAGTGCATCGACAGCTTCCTGTAACATTCGCTTTTCATTACGGATAATTAATTCAGGAGCTAGAATTTCCTGTAATCGCGATAAGCGATTATTTCGGTTTATTACACGTCGATATAAATCATTGAGGTCGGACGTAGCAAAACGACCACCGTCCAACTGGACCATAGGTCTTAGATCCGGAGGTAAAACAGGGATAATGTCTAAGATCATCCAGGATGGTTTAGATCCAGAAGCGCTAAATTGATCTAGTACTCGTAATCGTTTAATGAATTTCTCACGATCTACATCACTAGCTGAGGGTATTAATGCTCGTAATTCTTTCGATTCATTTTCTAGATCGATCTGGCTTAAAAGAGTTTTTATAGCTTCTGCACCAATAGAAATTTCGACATCACTAGTGTCTGCTTTAGTTGCATCAAAAACTTGCCAATCAGTTTCAACAAGAAGTTGCTTATATTTAAGTTCGCCACTTTTGCCAGGGTGAATTACGACATAAGAATTAAAGTAAACAATTTGTTCTAGCTCTTTTAAAGAAATATTCAATATTAAAGCTATTTTACTAGGTCGGCCTTTTACATACCAAACATGAGTTACAGGTGAAGCGAGTTCAACGAAACCTATGCGGTGTCGTCTTACGTTTGATTCGATTACTTCGACTCCACACCGTTCACAAATAATACCTTTATATCGGACTCTTTTATATTTTCCACAATGGCATTCCCAATCATTAACCGGACCAAAAATGCGTTCACAAAACAAACCACCCATTTCAGGTTTCAATGTTCGGTAATTTATTGTTTCTGGTTTCGTGACTTCACCAACTTTTTTACCATTTGGTAAAATTCGCTCACCCCAACTTCGGATGCGAGAAGGGGAAGCTAAATTAATTTTTACGTAATCAAAGGACCTTTCTGTTTGTAGCATAAATGAGTGTAAATACCTAAAATTTTTACAAATAAATAATTGAACTTCCTTTGTTAGAAAAGTTTTTTAACTGCTATTTCCAGATAATAAAAGAAATTAAAAACGTCGTGTTACGTTATTATTTAAAACCTTAAAAAGCTCTTCTTTCTGGTTTTTCTATAATTTCACTCATCAAATTAATTTCATAGGCTTTTAATTCCGGATTGTTGACATCTAC
>JACLAA010001560.1_pt1 | contig 16501 bp, 11 predicted proteins | sample 8027891 | NCBI WGS metagenome assembly JACLAA01 (sample SAMN15724900, study PRJNA655200) | protist metagenome | isolation source: fluorescence activated cell sorting (FACS) single amplified genomes of... | place: Spain: Blaines Bay Microbial Observatory, Mediterranean Sea | collected 2016-01-19 | reverse complement strand
GACGTAAACGACGCGACGTTGACCACCAAGACGACGAGGAAAGAAGAGGATGGAAATTCGACGAAATCGACGAACGAGGCGGTAACGAAGAACAAAAGCAGCGCGACAACAAAGAAGGTTTCAAAGAAGAAGCAGACGAAGAAGAATACGAAGAAAAAGTCAACAAAATGTCCTAAATCCTGCGCCTCCGCTTTGGAGCAAGAAAAAGCGCTGTTCGATTCCATCGACGCGTACCCGATGGCGAAGTATCTACTCCAACACAACGTCAAAATCGACTGTTTTTGTTCTTCGGAGCGCGAGAAAAAGTACGACGACGACGATACCGTCGTGAACAACAACACATTCATCGCGAGCGGTGCGGACGAGTTCGTGTACTGCGAGGAGGAAGCGCCGGACCGGTCCGTGGACGACCAGAAGCGAGCGATTGAATCGATCAAATCGAACGTCTTGATACCTCTCGGAGCGAGCACATCCAGCGTGTGGTTAGAATCATACGCGCACAATGCGGAGAAACCAAAACATTTGCTCTTCATCGGACCGAGAGGGTGCGGACAGAAACATTTCGCGAAAAATGTCCTCGCGAGGGAGACCGGGAGCGTATTTTTTGACTGCTCGATTGAAAATGTCACGCGGAGGAGGAGCAAAGAACCGAACGCAACGACTACAGAAGAACACGACAGAGATGATACGGAGGATACAGAACAAGACGACGAGAGCGCATTTTGCGCGGACTTGTTGAAACGAACGTTCCAGTTGGCTAAAAAATGGGCGCCGAGTGTGGTGTACGTCGGCAACATCGAGAACGCGTTCGCAACGGGCAAGAAGAAGAAGACGAAGAAGAAAACAAAGAAGACGAAGACCAAGAAGGGCAGCGCAAAAGAAGGCAACGAGGGAGAAGGAGAAGAAGACGAGGACAGAAATGTGAGCGAGGAAAATACGGTCGGGAATGGCACATCCGGTACCGATGGAACACAAGCGGATGCGGCTGTTTCATCAAACGCGAAGACTTCTACTACTCAACAGACTCAAAAAGTCGACCCGAAATCGTTCAAAGCTGGGTTAACTGCCGCGTTGAAATCGTTAGAGAAAGAAAACAACAGTTCTTCTCGTCGCGTGTGCGTCGTCGCGTCCATCTCAGACGCATCTCGTTTGACCAAAAAAGACGAGAAATCTGTACTGGGCAAAATCTTTCACCCGAAGGAGACGTTCGCGGCGCCGTTCATGCGTCCATCGCGAGCGGCGAGGTACGACTTGTTGAAAACTTTTTATCGAGAAGTCGTCGACGAGTATTATACCGAGGAATGCAACAACAATACGACGTGTTTGTCATCCTCGAAGAAGTCAACAAAATCAAAATCGCGAATGTTCTCGAAAGTCGTCGCCGACGGCGCTCGCGACGAAGGCGCCGTCTCAGAACTCTCGCACTTCGCGGAGACGTGTAACCGTAAAGTGCTCAAACTTTGCGTTCGAGAAGGTTTCAGGAAAGCCGTGGAGTATATTTCGACGAAATCGATCGTTCAACCGCGCGCGTTCACCGACAGTCAAAGAGCGCTCGTCTGGCGCTTCGCTTCGGAGTCCTTACGAAACCTTCGAGAGACGAATCAGAAAAGAATCGACGAAGAACAAGACGACTTTTACGACGAAAACGAAAACACAGAAGCAGAATTCTTCTTCGCGAGCGAGAACGAGTCGACCCTTCGCCTGTTTGCTAAGCTCGTGTGTTGTCGTCTTCGTTACTCGTAACACCACCAACAATTTGGATGAACATTTTACATATCGCACACAAAATCGCACTCACACGCTTTTTCTTTCATTCAAAATGCACGCATTGCCTGTAATAAATTCTATTCCGTCGTTCTGTAAAGTTTCAGGTGGTTTTATTATGTAAAACGAACATTAACGCGTCGATGGTGTTCTTCGCTCTCAAACCTCTCGAAGTTTCGTTTCTTTCTCAAGAGTTGAAAATCTTCACATTTTGCATCCTTTTGCGCGTCGGACGAAGGTTCTGCGAATACTCTTCGATAAGAAATCACCCACCATGGAAGAGGACGACGATATCGAGATCAACGAAAACGTGAAACTGTACGAAACACTCAAACGCGCCTGGAACGATGAAAAGAACGCGCCGATCTTGTTGAAATTCAAATCCACTGAAGTTGCGCGTTTCCAAACTTTACTCGCTTCCCGCGAGCGAGAAATCGAAGAGATGGAAAACTCCGCGAACGAATCCGGGGACGGGAACGAAATGCTCTTATCTGCGATCGGGAGAGAGGAGTTGAACAGGGCGAAATACGTGTTGAGGAGTTATTTGAGGACGAGGATTAAGAAAATTCAACAGTTTCCCGTGCACGTGTTGCAACGAGAGCGGGAAGCGGTCAGCGGAAAGGAGTTAGTGTTTACGGAGGAATTAGTCAAGGCGTACGAGGTACACGCGCAGTCTGTGCTCGCGAATTTTCCGTTGAAAGAGTACCAAAGCGCGTTTATGGAGTTTGGAGAGGAGGAAGTTGGAGAGGAGTCGATGGTGTCGCATCCGAACGAAGCGAATAAGATGGTATTTATTAGAATTTTGGAGGACGTGGGCATATTTAAGTTCGACGACGGCACGGACGAGGGGGACGCGGCTGATTTGAAGAAAGGAAGGATTCTGTTTTGTAAATTTGAGCAGTTCAAAGGGTTGTTAGAAAGTAGCGAAGAGGGAGGCACGCCGAGAGCGGAGTTGCTTTGAGAGAGAGTGTAAGATTAAAAGAATAGTATTTTATTTCTCTGTAAACTTGTTAAAATACATTTAGAATTCTGACACGCGTAAGTAACTCTCCTCCACGTTCGTATCGCCAGTCGGGTGGTGACGAGCGGCAGGTGTTTTTGTCGAGTAACAGATATAATCTCTCTCTCGCTTATTAAACTTAATTCGTCTTCTTCGCCGAGCCTTTACCCTTCGCGGCGGCTTTCGACTTCTTACCGTCGCCGCCGGTTCTTTGCACGACCACGAAGAACAAACTCGCGAACGAAATACCGGTGACCAATCCGGCGCCGTACAAAACGTACACCGCCCCAGCCTTGTGCTTATACACCTGCGCGATCACTTGCAAAGACTCCTCCCAAAACTTCTTCGCTCGAACGAACACACCGGGTTGTTGCAACTTGAAGCTCTCGCCCTTGAACGAAAACTTCCTCGCGTCTTTCTTATTCTCGGACGTCAAATAGTTCCCCAACGCTTCCTTCGTCCTCGCGCCGCCGGAATACGGAAACATCTTCCCGTCTTCAAAGTACATCAACGTCGGGAACGATTGAATCTCAAACTCTTTCGCCACGGACGCTTCCGCTTGCGTCGACGCGTCCACCGAGAACAGTTTCAAATCACTTCGTCCTTCCGATTTCATCTCCGCTGCCAAAGCGTCCCAATCTTTCGCCATCGATTTACAGTGGCCGCACCACGGGGCGTAAAACTTTGCGAAATACTTCTCGTTGGATGGTTTCGCTTGCAACTGCGCTCGAAAGGCAGTTGGGGTGAGTTCAATCGCTCCATCATCATCACTCGCGGTTGTTTCACTCGTCGTCGTCGTTTCGGCAGCAGAGGAAGCCGAGACCGAACGAAAGACCAAGACGCCAGCATTACCTTTATCATCACTCCGTAAGGAGACGCTCGCGATCGAGAGAACGTACGCGAGGAATTTGATCGAATTCATCATTTTGAATTGGAAATGTGTTCTGAGTACGGTTCGTTTCTTTCGCGCGTCGTTGTTGTTGCTTCTTCTTCGCGAATGAACTCGAAATGGTCGTTGCGTGCACTAAAACCGTGTTTTGTGTGGTATTCAGAGAGTGAGAGAAAAGGGACGTTTTTGTTCGCACGCGGAGGAAAGAGTGCCGCTCTTCGGTGAATGTAAAAATATCTCACAAACGGCTTCTTTAGGGGAAACGCATTTCTCTCTGATCGCATGTCTGCATGTGTGTTTGTATTTTTTTACCACTTTTTGCGAGAAAGACAGGGAGCGCAGAGAGAGAGAGAGAGAAGAATAAACCTTGTTGAGGAGGATATGCCTTCCAAGATGGAGGAGGAGAGCAGTTGTTGTCCTTTTTCTCCGTCTTCTTTGTGGGAGGTGATCGTGAAGTGCGACGATATTTGTTTCACTCATGTGCTTCCGAGATTGAATGGAACTGATCTCAAATTCTTGGACAGAGTGAATGGTGAAACGAGAGCGTTGGTGAAGAGATCCTCTCGCAAGGGGGAGTTGAAAGAGAAGTTCAAAACAGCAGAGATGTCATCGATATCGACTTTGGAAGTTGCGTGGGAGAATAAATCATTGCGGTCGGGTTACTTAAGAGACGAAGGATCTTTCTGCTCGCAAGTTGCTAAAACGAATAAACTCGAGTTGCTCAAGTGGATACGAGAGGAGAAAAAGTGTCTGTGGGATGAAAGGACGATTACTGCGGCCGCAATACAAGGTAATCTGGAAATGGTAAAGTATTGCGTTGCAAATTATTGCCTCATCGATAGTGAAGCGTGCGCATATGCTGCCTTAAACGGTCATCTCGAGATACTCAAATACTTACGAGAAGAAGGCAAAGCGCCTTGGGCTTCGGTAACTGCCGCTTGGGCGGCTGCAAATGGTCAACTTCATATACTCGAATATCTTGTTGAGCGTAAGTATGATAAATTTGACGAGTATGCGTGTCGGTGGGCGGCCGAGGACGGCCACTTAGACTGTTTGAAGTACTTGCACGAAACCGCCAAAGCGCCTTGGAACTATCACGCCGTACGAGGAGCGCACTTGTACAACCACACCGAATGTTTACAATACCTCCTCGACAACAACTGTCCATTACCATTTGGTTGGCGATACGAACATGGCGAGTTAGAACGCAGTTCATAAACACATACAAACAAACAAAGCTTTTGAAAACACAGACGTACACTCAGCGCACCAACTCTGAAAGCCGTTTCGGGAGGAAAAATGAAAAAGGGCAGCCCAAAAACCTGAAAAATGGACGAATAGACCACACAGTTGTTTACAACGACAGAGAGAGAGACTCGCACATACGCATATAATAATCACACGCACAGAAAAAGCAGAGACGCAGAGAATACGCACTTACGCTGCACATACCCTTTTCGTCGTCTTTTGAGAGCATTCTATACATATATCTTAGCGAGGATTGAGATTGGATTTTTCCCAAACATTATCCAAAAATCAGATACGTCTAATCGCCTTTTCTATTCAGAAAGAGAGAGAAAGAACGCGAAAGAACAACTCGAGCGATCAGAACATGCGAGCGACATCTTTCGCACAAACGAAAACTTCTTGTTCTTCTTCTTCGAACAAGAAAAGTTTTATCATCACAAAAAGAAGACACAAAATTGGAGGCAAAATGCAGACCAAAATGAGACCAAAGAAGGCTGCCACTGCTGCCTCGGCGGCGACGAGCGGAGGAGTGAAAACCATCGGCGAAACGTTCAAGAAACTCAAATCGGAAAACAAAATCGCGTTCATTCCTTTCGTCGTCGCCGGGGACCCGAACTTAGAAGCCACGGCGAAAGCTTTGAAGATTTTAGGTGCGTTACTTATGCTCGTCTTTCGTCTTCTTTGTCTTTGTCTTCTTTGTCTTCGTACTGACGAAACCACGCTCTTCTCGCTTTCTTTCTTTCTTTTTAATTTCTTTGAAACAACAAACAAAACAGACGCGGCTGGCGCAGATGTCATCGAATTAGGCGTTCCGTATTCCGACCCGTTAGCGGATGGTCCGGTGATTCAAGCCGCGGCGACGAGAGCTTTGGAAAATGGCGCTACGTTAGATAAAGTCATCGCCATGGCGAAGAAAACCATCGATAACGGCCAGGGCGTGAAGGCGCCGATTGTGATGTTTACGTATTTCAATCCGATTTACCAGAGAGGCGTGGAGAAGTTCGTGCAACAAATCGCCGACGCCGGCGCGAGAGGGTTGTTAATTCCAGACGTACCGTTGGAGGAAACGTACGAGACGAGCAAGATTTGCTCGAAATACGGCATCGATTTGGTCTTGCTCTCCACGCCGACGACGCCGACGGAACGCGCTCGGCAAATCGCCTTGAACACCAAAGGCTTCGTCTATTTGGTTTCCGTCACTGGCGTGACTGGGATGCAAACCAACGTCGCCTCGAGAGTCGAAGAGTTAGTCGCGGATTTACGTAAAGTGACCGACGAACCCATCGCGGTTGGTTTCGGCGTCTCCAACGCCGGACACGCCAAGCAAATCGTCAACTGGGGCGCAGACGGCGTCATCGTCGGCTCCGCGTTGGTCAGAGCGTTAGGCGAAGCCGCCTCCGAAGAAGAAGGGTTAAAAGCGTTCGAAGAGAAAGCGAAAGAGATTCGAAGCGGCGCGTGCAGAGATTAAAAATTATAAAAGAGAGAGACCAGAGAGAGAGTAAACGCTTCGCATACGCATCAACATTAATCACATCGATATAATCTTAATAATAATAATAATACTATTAATACAATTCTCACTTATTCTTCTCCAGCCACTCTTTTATTTTGACGTCGTTCTCTGTTTTCGCGGTTCGACCGTTATCCACGAAGGACAAATAGTCTTTGAAATTTTTCTTCGAATACTCGAGCACTCGTTCTTTCTGTCTTTCCTCTCGTTTCTCTTCGGTTTTTTGTAACAAAGTTTGTACGAATGCATTCGACTCCGTTTGCTCGTTCGCTTCCAACGCGTGCGCATTAATCGAAGAGGTGGAGAGAAGGACGAGGACTGTTTGAACGAGGACGAGGACACTTTTCAGGATTTTGTTGTCGTTGTTACTGTTACTGTTGTTCCTTTTTCTAAACATCATCGAGTTCGTTCTTTCCCCGGCGGCAACACGTGTTTTGAGATTTTCAGTATTACTTTTGTTTTGCGTTGAAAACGATGCTGTTTCATCTAAAACGGAGAAAGACGGGAAGGAGCGAAAAGATGAATGCGCTCTGATGATCCTCTGACGTCGTTTTTGAACGACAACAGGAGTAGGAGTACCGACGGAGGAGAACAGTAAAGAGGACATTTGTGTGTGTTGTAATGGAGCAAATGCAAGGAAAAGATTCCCCTACCTTTAATGTGGATGGTATCGATGCAAATGTGACCGATGCATGTCAAAAGATGTCCACAAAATCAATTAATTATGGCAGTATGAACAGATTATGTACGAATACTAGGTTATTTACGCGTTACATATGTACCATATACTACATCGTTGCTTTTCCGTTAGATAAATAGTATTCGCTTTCCAGACTACGCTGCGCTACTGTAAGACAAAACTCTTTTCTTCTTTTCCTTCTCTATCTCCTCAAAAAACGCTTTGACATCATCATCGTTCGCAAAACTCTACTTACTACTACTTCAAGGCGCCGGCGCCTTCCATCATGCACAAATAGCAGACGCTGATGACGAGCGAAATCCACATGGCCGGGAAACCGATTTTGAAAAACTGACCAAACGTGACGTGGAATCCAGCCTCGTGGGCGATACCAGCCATGACGATGTTCGCGCTCGCGCCGATGAGGGTACCCATACCACCGAAATCAGCCCCGAAACATAACGCCCATCCTAAACCTTTGATGTGGACGCCTTCGACGTTTTCGGCGATTTGGACGATGACGGGTAACATGGTGGTCGTGAACGGGATGTTGTCGACGAACGCGGACGCGACGGCGGCGACGATTTGGACGAGGACGATAGCGACTTGCGAGCGCTTTTCGACTGGGACCATTTCGATTAGCGCCGAAAGCGCGTCGGAGATTTCTCGCAATAAGCCGAGTTCGGCGACGCCTTCGGTGAAGACGAACAAGCCGGCGAAGAATAAGAGCGAATCCCATTCGACTTTTTCCAGAGCGTGTTCGAAATCGTGTTCTGGACCGGTTAAGAGCACCGCGATTGCGCCGAATAACGCGGCATAAGACGGCGAAAAGTGAATCACCGGGTGTAAAAAGAACAAGACTATGACAAAACACAAGACGATGCCGGATCGAATCAATAAAGGCATGTCTCGAATCGGATAGTCTCTTTTCATTTTCTCTAAATCCACCACCAACTTTTGGGAGTAAAACTCTTTCCCGTAGTGCCATCGGACGAAGACTAAAACAACCGGGACGGTTAAAACGACGCCCGGGGCCATAATTTGTAAGAAATCGTTAAAATCGATGTACTCTTTTAAAGCGTTTCCGACGATGATGTTTGGTGGATCGCCAATCATAGTCGCCGCGCCGCCAATGTTACCGAACAAAGCCAACGGAAGTAATAAAGGTCTCGGATCAATTTTCAACGCTTTGCATAACGAAATAATCACCGGCGCTAATAAAAGCATCGTCGTCACGTTGTCCAAAAACGCAGACAAGATGCAATCGAAGAGCATGAGCATCCACGTCAAGCGCCACATGTCGCATCTCGATAACTCGATTAAACGAACCGAGAGGAATTCAAACACCCCGGATCGCGCGAGCAACGCGACGATAACCATCATCCCCCAAAGCAACGCCAACGTTTCGTGGTCCATCCACTGGATAATTTTCGCCACGGATGGGAATCGGTGTTCCAATGCCAAGACGTACAAGACCGCGGCGGCGCCGAGAAAAGCAACCAACGTTCGGTGGATGACTTCGACGATGATTAAACCAAACACGCCGATTAACAAGACCAACGCGATCCATTGTTGCCCGATGCCTACCAAGCCAACATCTCGTATCGTTGCTCGAACGGAGACGTTTTCGGGACAGTTTGTGCTGACGGTGATGTACACGTCGCCGTTCGATTTCTTATAGTTGCTGAGAATGGTGTAGGACATTTTTTCAACCGACGGTCCGGGCCCGCCAGCCGAGGCTGAAAGTAACGCCCTTCGATATCCACTATTGTTGTTGTTGTGGTTCACTCCTTCTTCTTCTTCTTCTTCTTCTCCTTCTCTGTGCGCACCCGTCGGATCATCGGAGCTTCCTAAATCGTGCAACTGTATGTCTGCCAAGGCGGCTAAAACGACGTCGCCTTGTCGTATTTGCGAGTGCAAATAATACACCGGAACATCCGTCGTGTGATGCGCGTGACACTCGCTCGCGCCCATTTTCACCTCCATCATCCCTTTACTCGCGTGCGATATATGTTTCTTCGAGATCTCCGCGTGTTCGTGCAACTCGACGATTTCGTGCGACGACGCCGGCGCGACCAACAACACGTAGTCTTCCTCGTACTGTTTCACGAACACCGTCGTGCAACACAACAAAACCAACGCGATGCCGGTTAAAATAGCCATGACGATCAACTTCTTCTTCGATTTGACTTTCAGCTTCCTCGGCGTGAACTTCGCGTATAAATCTTCGCCGGCTTCGGATTCGCCTTTTTCCGATCGCCCGTCTTCGCCACCACCAAACGCTCCTCTCAATAACTCGTATCGATTGACTCTTCCCATGGCGACTTTTTTTCTCGAGAGTAAACCTTCCGATCGATGAATGCGCGTGATGTTATCTTTGATCAACTCCAACCCTTTACCGAGCCTGGTTGGTAACGACCCCAACGTCGCCTCTTTCGTCTTCAACGCGTCCGAGATTAACAGCAAATCCTCCGTCGTGCGTTGCACCGATCGTAACGCTAAGCGTCTCTGACCTTGGTCCAAAACTTCGTCCACCTCTTTCGCATTTTTCTTCTTCTTCGTCGTTCCATCCGGCGCCATCACCATCAATTCCTCGCCTTCTTTAATCGTCGTCGATTTTGACTTTTTCGTTTTCGTCTTTTTATCCAACGACGGATCGTCTCGCATGTGCCGAATCTCCTCGGCTAAGAATTTACTCGACGCTCCGGATAACGTGTTCGCGTGTTGTAAATTCGTCGCGCTGCTCTTGTTCTTTTCGTTGTTGTTGTTGTTGTTGCTATTATTATTATTATTATTACTGAGTTGCTCTTTGTTCTTGTTCATCGTGTACTCCCGGAGCATTTGCTTGTGCTGCGGCGACAACGACGGACTGCTCGATCGCTCCATCCCCGCCGGCGAAGAAGAATTATTCCCCGAGGCATTTGCCGTCCCGAAAATCTGCGCCAAAGACGGCGCGTGCTTTATCCCACCACCACCGCCGCCATTACCACTCGCGTTGTTGTTGTTGTTGTTATTGTTCCCGTGACTCCCGCTCTCCTCCTCTACCTTTTGCTGCTGATATAAATACTCGTCTCTTCCTCCCGCTCCGGACACCACTTTCGCGTCCCGTATTAAATCCGTCTCCGCCGCCAGCGTCTGCGCACTCTCCATGGTTAACGTCCCCCCGGGCGTGGTTTCCGGACTTTGCGTATCCTCCAGACCTTGAAACAATTGGTGTCTGCTCAGTTCTCGTTTCAATCGTTTCCCGGAGAGGCCGGTTAATGTCAGCGCGTGGTGTTCGTTAAACTCGAACTCCTCCTCTTCCTCTTCCTCTTTTAAAGCATCTTCGTCGTCATCTTTCAAATCATCGTCGTTTTCTGTCGTTGATTTCCTTAAACGCGGTCGTGCGCTGTCCACGGATGCTTTTCGCGCGGAGGAGAGCTTTTTTAAGTCATCGAACGACCCGCCCATGTCTCGGATGTGCTCTGTATGCAGTCACGACGCTTACCAACTTTACGGATAAAATCCCGAACAGAACAGTCCTAAAAGAAGGTTTACGAAAGAAAAGAGGACACTTTGATGAGCGCGTTTCGGAGCAGAAACCCACGGAAAGCGCAGAGGAGAGCAAAGAGACTGTCTTTTCGGTCGCTTTTCTCGCGCGTTTATCGGTGGATGCGTCTTCTTTTCGAAGCGTTTATGTGTACATACGAATGACGACTTTGCGGCACTTTTCTCCCCCTTAAAAGTCCTTTTACAGCATCGAAAGAGAGCAGGGTTGCAAAAGAAGCTCTGATTATGGTGATATCTGGAGAAGGAGTCGCGATGATGACGAGAGGGAGGAAGAGGAAGGTTGGGCAGAGAGATTCTTTGTGGGATTTGATTGTAAATAACGACTATATTTGTTTCAAACATGTCCTTCCGAGATTGAATTCGACGGATTTGAAATTCTTGCACCTGGTGAACAATGAAGCGAGAAAGTTGATTAAAAGATCCTCTCGCGAGGAAGAGTTGAAAAAGAAGTTTAAGGTCGAAGAGATGTCATCGATATCGACGTTGGAAGTTGCATGGGAGAATAAACCGTTGTGGGAGAGTTGGTGGGAAGATCATAGATATTTCTGCTCGCAAGTTGCTAAAACGAATAAACTCGAGTTGCTCAAGTGGATACGAGAGGAGAAAAAGTGTGAGTGGAGTGCAGGGACGATTTATAGGGCCGCAGAACAAGGTAATCTGGAAAGGGTAAAGTATTGCGTTGCAAATGAGTGTCCTATCGATGCGATTGCGTGTACAAAAGCTGCCAAAAACGGTCATCTCGAGATACTCAAATACTTACACGAAGAAGCGAAAGCGCCTTGGGATGAGTATACTGCCACTTGGGCGGCTGGAAAGGGTCAGCTCCACATACTCGAATACCTTGTTGAGCGTAAGTATGATGAATATGGCATGTTGGCGTGTGAGCGTGCAGCCGAGTCCGGCCACTTGGACTGTTTGAAGTACTTGCACGAAACCGCCAAAGCGCCTTGGAACTATAAGGCCGTTCGACAAGCGCACTTGTACAACCAACCCGAGTGTTTACAATACCTCCTCGACAACAACTGCCCTTTACCATTTGGTTGGCGATACGAAGGAGGAGCGTTACACACGAATTAGAATATTATCATTATCATCATCATCATCATCATCAGTTGTAATAACAGAAAGAGAGAGACAGAGAAAAATTTAATTAGGTAAAAAAAAGCATCAACTCTCTTTCGTCACACAAAAGAGAGAACAGAAGTGAAGGTGTTATTCGTGTTGAGGAACACACGTTTACACGCGTACGCACACTCACAGAGTTTAGAGTTTAGAGAGTAAAAAAGCGATTTCTTCAAGAACATGAGCGCTCCTTCTTCCTCTGCACATCATCCTCATCGAATCCCCATCCTGTTGGGAAAAATGCACCTCCACCTGACCTCCAATAAGAAATCCTTCTTCATCTTCCTCTCCATCGGAACGATCGCATCCATCGGAATATCCTGCGCAGCCGAAGAGTACATCTTAAAAAGAATAGAAGGGTTCCACCACTATTGGTTTCTGGCCTTGTTTGAGCTCGTGGTGTTTAGTGTGATGACGTTTGTTTGGATGATGATTACGACGGATAACGAGGGAAATGGTGATGTGAAAGACTTTGGGAGCAACACGAACGGTGTTGAAGATGTTTTGAAAAGTACTGCTACTCCTACTAAGAAGAAGAAGAGTAGTTCTTTTATGCACCACGAGTATTATTCGAGGATAGTGCCGCCGTTGAAAGCACCGATACACTTATACGTCGCCTCGGCATCTTTGATTGGGATATACACTTCCCTCGGGAAAGTCTCGTACAAATACATCAACTACGCCACGGGGACGGTGTTGAAATCGAGCAAACTGATACCGGTGATTCTCCTCTCCTCGGTGTGGCTGAAACGAACGTACCACTGGTTGGACTATTTAGCGTGCGTTTTGTTAGTGATCGCGTCGTGTTTTTTCGCGTTAGGGGAACACGAAGGGAACAAACAGTTAGACGCGGAAGATCCCACGTTGTACGCGTTTGGGTTTTTTCTGTCCTTCTTTTGCGTGTGCGTCGGCGCGGTGCAGTCGAACGTGGTGGATAAGGCGTTGAGAGATTACGAGGCGACGGTATCGGAGAACATGTTGATGACGAATTCGATTGGAGCTTTGTTAGTGTTCGTGGTGGTTTTAGTCAAAGAACCGGACGCGTTTGCGTTTTTCTTTGGCGATTGGTTTTATTTAAGTTTGATCACGTTTCGATCGATCGTGTTTTGGCTCGGCGCGGTGTTTTACACGACGCTGGTGAAGCATTTCGGCGCGGTACCAGCGGTGGCGATTACCACGTGCAGGAAAGTTTTGACCGTTATATCCTCGTTCGTGTTCTTTTCCAGCGATAAACCGTTTGGCGTGACGTATTTTGTCGCTCTGGTGTTTTTCTCTGGGGCGGTGGCGTGCGAATTTTTCAAGCATAACACTAAGACGAAGAGTCAACAGTTGGAAATGGCAAGGAAAGACTCGGACGTTGAGAAAGTATCGGATAGGAGTACTTAGTTGAAAGATAGTAATAGTAATAGTGATAGTAGTAGTAAAGTGATGATGATGTTGTAGTACCGCACGGTGGTATTCGAGATGATGATTTTGTAAATGTACAAAAGAAACGCTAAAACCCGTCTAAAAGTCTTAAAACTCTTCTCCTTCGCAACCATCGATGATTTCCCAATCGTCTTCGTCCTCTTCATCTCCTCTTTTGTTTTTTTCCGTTCGTTTCGAACTGCTGCTATTCATACTGCTATTCATTTTCTTCTTCGACAACACTTTTTTGGTAACCACCGTAATCAAAGGCGTCGATCCGCTCTCGCGTTCAATATTCGTCAAAACATCCACGAACGCGTCCAAGGAGGAGGAAGATGCACTATTCATCTCGTCGTAATTAGTATCGTTACCTACTAAAAATCCAACGACTAAGCTCGGATCGAGCGCGTGAAACGGCGTGTATAAAATGCCGTGTTCCGAAGCGCTTCCGAAAAAGGAACGATAATACGCAGATTCCGTCGATTCGTCTCGCGAACGCTCGCGAGGTGACACGTACGCTTTCGCGACGTGTGGGTCGAGATATATTGCTCTTGTCTCTTCTTCTTCTTCTTCTTCTTCATCTTCTTCTTCTTCTTCCTCTTCTTCTTCCTCCTTCTCTCCCCCGCTATAACTATCACTACTCTTCTTACCGCTCGTAAACCCGACGATGTAATACGACGCGGTCTTCTTCCCTCCGACGATACCTACGCACTCGCGCACGCTTAGAAATTTCTGTAACGATTTCACGTATTCAGGATTAATCGCGTCGCTCGCGCCGCATCGTAAAGGTACTAAAATCAAAACGTCTTTGTCCGCGTGCGTTTTCATTTCCTCTCGAACTCTTTCCGGGTAAAACTCAGGCACGCCTCCGCCGCACCCGTCGCCGAGAATGAGACAACGAACGTTTTGAAAAGAATCCAACCTATTCATCATTTTCCCGTATCGTTTACAAATCTCGGACGGTGCCATCCACTGACCGGGGCACAACGCATTCTCGTCCTCGTCTCCTTCGTATACTCTTCTCAACCCGAATACATTCTTTGTCTTCTTCTTCTTCTTCTCCTTTTTATCCTCGTTTTCATCGTCATCGTTATCGTCCGAAAACATATCCACAATCTCCTTCTTCCTCTTAAACTCCTCTCCCTCCTCCTCCTCCTCGCTTACATCTTCTTCGCTTCTCCTTAAACTCCTCCGCCTAAATCTTCGCGCTCGAGCGCTCCTCATCAACGCTTCCCCGAACAGCATCTGCGCGCTCCTCAGCGTGCACCCCCACCCGCAATCCGTGGTGTACCCGCCCACTTGGTTCGCCACGAAGTCTATGGACTTCATTTTCATCGTCGTCGTTTCTTTCGTATTCGTGGTAGTATTCGTATTATTCGTAAAGAGGAACATTTTTTTGCTCTCGATGGGTGGAAATTCCGAGACGTAGGAGCTGAAAAAGAACGCATCCACGCGACTGATGAGTCGATCGAACGCGGTCATTCTCTCGCCTAAAATCATAACGACTGTGTTTCTGACGCCTCTGTTGCTCTCGTCGTGTATTCGTCTCGAAAATATCGAGTTTTTCATCGCGTACATTCGTTTCGAGAATTGGAGTTTTTTATACGACACGAAGGACTTTTGCAGAACTTTCCAAAGCGGATTTGTTCTGTTCTCTGATGCATCATCTTCGCTCGAAAACAACGCCATTACGTGTATATGTATGTGCACCACCGGGTTTTCTTCTTTTCTTTTTAATATACGAATAATAAGCGCGACGAATACGCGTGTTTTTATGCGCGTGTTTAAACGGTTTGTGGGAGATTTTTCAGTATTAGTTAGGGGAAAATATTTCTCGCATGTGACATTTGTATACACCACACAAAGACACGCACAGAAAGAGAGAGAGAAGAATAAACCTGGTCGGGGAGGAGAGGATATACTTATTCCGCGATGGAAGGGAAGAGCAGTTGTTCTTCTCTGTCTTCTTTGTGGGAGGTGATCGTGAAGTGCGACGATATTTGTTTCACTCATATCTTGCCGAGATTGAATCGAACTGATCTCAAATTCTTGTACGAGGTGAATACGGAGACGAGAAAGTTGGTGAAGAGATCAACTCGGAAGAAGGAGTTGAAATGGAAGTTTAAGATCGAAGAGATGTCGTCGATATCGACTTTGGAAGTTGCGTGGGAGCATAAATCGTTGTGGTCGGGATTCTTGTGGAACGAAACATCTTTCTGCTCGGAAGTTGCTCTAACGAATAAACTCGAGTTGCTCAAATGGATACGAGAGGAGAAAAAGTGTGAGTGGGATGAAGATACGATTTATGCGACCGCAAAACAAGGTAATCTGGAAATGGTAAAGTATTGCGTGGCAAATGAGTGTCCTGTCGATGAGTGGACGTGTCAATTTGCCGCCCGAAACGGTCATCTCGAGTGCCTCAAATACTTACGCGAAGAAGCCAAAGCGCCTTGGGATTTTTGGACTTGCAGTTTGGCGGCTCAAAATGGTCATCTTCACATACTCGAATATCTTGTTGAGCGTAAATTTGTTCAATTTAGCGAAGGTGCGTGTGTATTGGCAGCCAAAGAAGGCCACTTAGACTGTTTGAAGTACTTACACGAAACCGCCAAAGCGCCTTGGAACTATCGGGCCGTACGATTAGCGCACGAGAACAACCACCCCGAATGTGTACAATACCTCCTCGACAACAACTGCCGATTACCACGCGGTTGGCGATACGAAGATGGAGCGTTATACACGAATTAGAATCATCATCATCATCATCATCATCATAAGTTGTAACATCAGAAAGAGACACAGAGAGATACACGAAGCGCACATCACCCTAAATTAGAGGAAATATCTCTCCTTTCCTTTCCTTTCCTTTTCCCCATAACTAAACTATGATGTTCATCATCACCGCTTTACTCCTTTCTCTCTTCACCGCATCTCCTCTCGACACGCAGGCGAGACCGACGGAGTATTACTACAACACGGTAACCCGAGGTATATTCAAAATATGCACGCATGCGGGCGTATTTTCTTCGCGCTTTTCATCACATTCCGGATTTTTGAACTTTGGTCGACCTTTATGACTAACGCGCGTAAACTCTCTCTCTCTCACTCTCCCTCCCTTAAAAAACACAGAATCGACGTGGCAAATGCCCAGTTTCCACGGGTACTCCGTCGCGTACGTCGACGCAGATACCGGGAGGCGGTTTTGGCAACACGAGAAGACCGGAGAGACGACTTGGTACTAAATTCATATTCTTTCTCTCTTGTGTCTTTGTGCTTCTTAAATTTTCTCGCTTTGCGCTCGATGTGATGTGTCGGTCGGTTTTCGGTCTCTCT